>Ga0315282_10009154_pt1 | contig 15822 bp, 19 predicted proteins | sample YL17G07_20_MG_FD_203693 | JGI IMG/M metagenome (GOLD analysis project Ga0315282, IMG submission 203693) | Sediment microbial communities from Yellowstone Lake, YNP, Wyoming, USA - YL17G07_20 | ecosystem: Environmental > Aquatic > Freshwater > Lake > Sediment | place: USA: Wyoming | collected...
CCGCGAACCATCCTTCAAAGACTCCAGGATGAGCTCGTCGAATGAACCCATACGTCAAGATGCGAAAAAGAAGTATTAAAAACCATTTCTAACCAATTTTGCAAGAAGCTGGCGCCGGTTATCTTCGACCCATTTCCAAGGAACAGCATTGGTAATGTTAGGCGTTAGAGACAGAACAACAAATTGGCCAAGCATCACGATCTGCATGGGAAAAGACATCTTGTCGAGCTTGGCTATGGCACCGATCATCACGCAGAGCGCTACAAGAAAGAATGGTGTCCAAGTTTGAAGAGAAATCAGTAGAAAGGGGCCATTCACCTGAATGCTGCGGCCGAGTGGGATGACCATGATCAGGGTATCCAAAGCCAATAGCACGGAAGTAAATTTGACTTCTCCTGCCTTCAATTGCAGTGATCGTCCCTCAACTATCTAGACTCCATTATGCTGTTTGGAGAACCCGCTTGCTTATCCTCTGCATATGAATCCAGCGCTCATAACTCCTCGAAATGGTGCCACTTGTTTGTGGCACGTCTTGTTCTCTTTTTTATCATGTCTGCCAGTAATCCGAACAGAATCACTTGCAGGCCAGCAGTCACCGTAGTCACGGAAAGTATTACTGTTGCAGTGTGTCTCTGGGTTCCCGTAACAATCCATTCCCAGACCACAGCTGATCCCGCAACCAACCCCAGAAGAATGGCAAGGCTGCCGAGCATTCCGAACAGTAGAAGGGGCTCGGTATCTCTCATCATTCGAGCTATGACGCCTAGGTTTGCCATGCCTCCGCGTATCGGGTCAAGCTTGCTTTCTCCAACGCGTTTGCGATATGTGATTGGGATCTCCATCATCTTCATGTCCATCTGAGCAGCTTGCTTGAGTAACTCAGTGTTTACCGCCCAGCCAGGTGTTCTCAGTTCAATCCCTTCGAGAAGATAGGAGCGAAATGCGAAAAGCCCACTCTGCGAGTCATGGACGTTGATTTTTAGCAGGATCCTTAGAAGTAGGGATATGGCCTTGTTTCCAAATGCGTTTGTCAGGCTCATAGAATCGCCTTCACGAATTCTTCTTCCAATCAAGTAGTCTCCCACATGAGCTGCGATCAGCTCAACCAGACGTCGCCCATCGCTTTCCAAATAACTACCGTCCCCGTCGGCAACCAGCAATATGTCTGGTTTCCATTTCTGCATCGCGTATGTGAAGCCGGAACTCAAGGCGTCGCCGTATCCGCCTCGCCTTTGATGGATAACTGTTGCACCGTTTTCCTTTGCGATTGCAACGGTTCGATCAACCGATCGTCCATCCACAACCAGTATGTGATGTTCGTACCCTCGCAGAGCTTCGGAGAAGGAGGCTACAGATGCTCCAATGGCGCTCTCTTCGTTGAGAGCCGGAATTATCACTGCAATCTTAGAGTCGGCGCGCATCTCCGTAGCCCTTGCCACCAGAGCGTCGGCTAGGCCCTCTGTTTCTTGGCGCATGCGCTCAGCCTGTTTCAAGCGGCCTCGATCTCCCTAATCGTCACAAAAGCCGAGAGCTATCCTCTATCACACCAAGCAATCCAGCTAGCATGCCAACGCCATAGGGTGGCACAACCAACGCTACAAGCAAATGAAATGGATGCAGAACGAAAGAACGATGCTTTCTGATAAGTATACCCGCGCCATAGCCAAATCGGTAGAGCCATCGTACGAAGCCTCTAGGTGTAAAGCTCTTATAGTGATGAATTCTCGCACGTGGCGTAAAAACAAGCTTCAAACCCATTTTCCCTAGACGAAGATCCAAGTCCACATCCTCTGCCGCTACAAGTCGAGAGTCGAATCCGCCCACGCTTGAAAGATGAGTTGTCCTATACGATGAATTACAGCCAGTATTATGATCGATTTCGGTTGCACGGCCTGACGCATGCAGCCATCGAAATGATTCGAAGAAACGTAGCTTAAGTAATAGGTTGCTGAAGGGATTCATCCGAACTAGGTTGTTGGGGCCTCCGACACCAGCCACAAGCGGATTGTCGTAGTATGTGACAAGTTGATTGAGCCAGTCTGATTCGACAACACAGTCTGAGTCGGTGAAGGCCACGATCTCACCAGAAGCGCGTCTGAGACCTTCGTTCAGAGCGGCCGCCCTACTTCCTGAATTCTCGTATACCACTCGGCATCCTTGTTCCGCTGCGAACACATCTGTTCCGTCTTTGCTGTAGCCGTCAACAATGATAATCTCGAACTTCGGATAGTCCATACATTGGAGTGACCCAATACACTTACGGATTGTCTTTACGTTGTTCATGGTCGGAACAATTACACTAACAAGCGGAACGTTGTCGCCCATCTACTGCAACCCTTTATATCGCGCGCATTAGGGCTTTTGCCTTTGTCAGTACTCTCTTCATCGTTCCACGGGCATAAAGACGAGCTTGCAGTTCAAGAACAGCTCCGCTGGAAAGGTCTATGGCGAACCCCTGTCTGCGAATTAGAAAGAATGGAGCAGCTAACTTTAGGAGTTCAGCGAAATTCCCAAGAGTTTTGCTTATTCCCAGTCCCGTTCGAGCCAGTCGTAGGGCTGATCGATAGAGAAGATAAGATGCAAACGGAATGAATTCAAACCGCTGTTTGCAGCCATCTATGTCACCGACAATATCTATTGAATCTTCGCGGATATCAAGTCTATTCATTGCATATTTCAGATAGGGAATCTGACTAGGTCGAAATCCCATGATCTTGGCAGCCACGATGTCTGCCGCTACAGCATTATTCCCGACAATTACTACTCCAGCAGCTTTCGGAAAACCTTGACTAGGCCCCTGTCCCTCCATTCCCACGATACCGTCAATTACGCACAGCTGACGGTCATATACGCACATAAGGTCGCAAAGGACTTCATTGAGGAAAGGATGGTACCTACCTCTGTTTCTCTGAGGCACTAGCCCGAAAATGTTTTTCATCGCACAGCTCATCCTATACTGAACGTGAGTTTTTAGTTTGGCGACGTTGATGATGTTTGTTGCTCTCATCAGAATCTCTGGCACAAGGAGAGTCTGAAAATAGTCTCCGTTCAGGGCCAGACGCACCTTCTTCTCCATGCTGAGGTTGACGAGTCTGACTCCTAGCCTTTCACTCAATTCACGGTACCCAAGCTGTTCAAATGCTTCGTCAGCAGTGCCTACTGGATGGTTGCTTTCAGCAATTACGATCTCAGGATACCCTGATTTTCGAAGGAAGTTTATTATGGATTCTACGACGAATGGGTGTGTAGTAGAGCCGGTGTCCGGCGAATTGATGTCGCCAAGGTTCGGTTTTATCACTATCGTATCGCGTTCACGTGGAGAATCGAATCCAATGCTCGCTATGAGTCTTGGAATAATCTGTTCACAATCTACCAAGGTGCTCCTTTGTACTGCGACCTTTGGGCTCTTTACAGGTTTATCCAACGCCCATCACTTCTAGCAGAATCGAAAGCTGCCTCCACCAACTCAAGATTTCTAACGGCTTCCTCTGGTGTCGCCCCCCTGCAAGTTCCTTTCACAAAATCATGTAGAGAATGCTGGTAAGATGATGTGTTTGCTGGTGATTGCACCGGTAACAACACCCAGTTTCTGCCCACAACACCGAACTCCAAGGCTCTTATCTTGTCAAGACCCCTCTCAGCTTGCATAACGCCATTTGACCCGACAACAGTCATTCCAAAATAGTTAGCGCTATGCCAAGAGACGTGTATGACACTTGTTGATCCCGAGCTATGACGAAGAAAAACCAGAGCAGAATCCTCGACCAACGCGTTCGAATCCATCTTTTCTTGAAGAATACACGAAACGGATTTCACTTGTCCAAGAAGCCAAAGTGCTATGTCGATAGGATGTGGACCAGTTTCGAAAAGCGCGCCTCCACCCTCCTTTGTGAATTGGAACCCAGTTTCCGTTGGCCATGGTGAAGCATTGGTCAAAAAGAAAACGCTTAGACTGAGAATCTTCCCCGCAAACCCCTTATCAATCAGATCTTTTACCTTCTTGAACTGAGCCGCAAACCTGTAATTGAATCCGATAGAAAGTTGCCCCGCGGACCTCTTCATGGCATCTAAGATGAGCCTCCCCTCAGCAGCAGAGAGGGCCAAGGGTTTTTCGCAATATACTTTTTTACCTGACTCAAGGGCTTTGATGCATAACTCGGCATGGGACTTGGGGGGTGTTGCGACAACCAGATGCGTTACTTGCTCGTCTCGAAGAATATCATCGATGCTCTTCAGCGTCTTCGCTGAAGACAATCTGAACATGTTCTGAACTTGTTCTGCTTGTCTCAGGTCTGTGTCAATTAGAGCTCTGATTTCAGCGCCAGGAACCCTAAGGAGGGCTGGTACCAGGTAGAGCTTTGCCACAGCTCCGCAACCGATTACTGCGACTCCAGTCTCATTCAATAACTTCAATCTATCCAACTCATCTATCATTCAATTCTTGCAATTGATTCTCGCGTTATTTATGTAGTCTACGGGGCTCCAAAATAGGGCGACGACTTATTTAATAAGCATGTCATGCGTCACAGGCATCGACACGAGTTGTCATTGTAGCGGCCGGCCGTATTCTTCCACTCCAATGAAAGAGTGAAAGAATTTCGCTCGGTTTTGATCTGCTCGGTCTTCGAATACGTCACAAACTAGCGATTATTGATTTGATCTGCAGAAGTTGAGCATGTCCAGCAAAGTCTTCTCTATTGCAATTCTTGGTTTCCAGCCCAAGGCGCGGAGTCGTGAATTATCACCAATCTGAAACTGGTCCTCTAAGACGCGTTTCTTCGCGTTGTTGTGAACGACATTTACTGATGCGCTCGACATACTGATCAACGTACTCAAAATGTCTTGGATATGGTACCCAAGGCCAGAGCATAGGTTGTATACCGTACCGGGCGCACCTCTTTCAGCTATCAGCCAGAGTGCCTCTATAGCATCCCTCACGTCTGTGAGGTCTCGGACTGAATCCAGATCACCGACTTTCAAGGACTCTCTCTGACCTTTTTCTATCTCAACTATTCCTTTCGCGAAATCGGAGCACGCATCACCCCTCATATCTGGCCCAGTAATGTTGAATGGTCTGACACGAATAACCTTCATCCTGTGTGCCTTCCAATAGAGTTCTGCCAATAAATCCGTCGCAACTTTGCTGACCGCGTAAGGGCTTGACGGGCTGAATCCCTGGTCTTCCTTTATCGGTGCATTATCTTTAGAGTTCCCGTATACTGCTGCTGCCCCCGCGACCACAACGACTGGGTTCATGCCTATTTTCCTCAAGGCTTCGAGCAAGTGTGCTGTCCCGGTAACGTTGACCATAAAAGTTCTTCCGGGATCCTGCCAAGATTGTGCAACTCTGCTCTGGGCTGCGAGGTGAAAAACAAGGTCCGGCTTGACGTACGACGTAACCTGTTTAACCCTCTCTCCATCCAACATGTCGCACTCAAAAGTGGTGATTCTATCGCCAAGAGAAGCGACCCTTTCACGGCCACGGTGCACCGTCCCGTAGACAGTCAAGCTCTTCTTGACCATGAATTCGGCTACGTGTAATCCGATGAAACCGTTACAGCCAGTAACAAGACAGCTTTTCAATGACGTTTACTTCTTGTAGAGGCTAAATTGACAGACCCATCCTTCTGGGAGTATTCATAAGCTGCTTGAACAAGTTGCATGGCTGCAAGACCATCATACCCATTTCCCAAGGGTTCTCGATTCTCCTCTATCGAAGCCACAAATTCTCTCCACTCTTCATACCAAGAGCGATCCTCACCACGAAACTCCACGATCTTTTCGGCAAACGGCTTCAGAAACTCTCTTCTACCCAGAATTGCCCGTTCGGTGCCGTAGCTGCCTCCTAAGCCCTCGATTATGATGTATCCTTCAGATCCGAAGACCTCGAAACAGAATAGATTCTTCCACTGGGTCAGACTCGAATGGATCAAAGCAACCTTGCCGTTCCTCATTTTCATGAGTACAAACGCGTTGTCTTCAAGGGGCCCTGTTTTCCAGTAGTAGTTGCCCAGGAAAGCTGCAACATTAGTGACTTCTCCAAGGAACCACCTAGACAGGTCGATAGCGTGGATTCCCTGTTCCATCAGGTGGCCACCGCCTACTACCCGTGGATCAGCCCTCCACTCCTTTTCATAGCCAGGCCTGCCAGCTATGCCGTATCTGCAACGTACGTAGTACGGTTCGCCTATCTTTCCTTGATCAACCCACTCCCGACCCTTCTGAACGGCCGGATGATGCCTATGGTTGAATCCGCACTTCAACTTCATACGGTAGGTTTCTGCAGCCTTAACCATGGCCTGTCCTTCATCGATAGTCCTTGCAAGCGGCTTTTCGCAAAGCACATGCTTTCCACCTCTCATTGCCTCGATACTTATCTGAGCGTGGAGATGTGGTGGTGTGCACACTACCACGGCATCCAAATCCTTCCTTTCAACAACCGACTCCCAGCCTACCGCGGCTTCGCAACCTATCTTGGAAGCCAGAGCCTGAGCCGATTCCATATGCGCCGAGCTTACAACAACTAGTTCACTCTCAGGAAACGCCTGTATTGCCGGTGCCCTGCGCTTGCCCTGTAATCCTGCTCCTATAATACCGACCCTCATTTCCCTTCAGCACCAATTTCCACTCGCAGAGTCCTACCCACGCCTAGATAGGTAAAACCCATATGAACTAGACGCTCAGCGTCTAGCGTATTTTGAGCGTCTATGATAACTGGCCTTCTCATCAGCGATTTTATCCGAGAAAAGTCCAAATTCTTGAATTCAGGCCAGGCCGTTACTAGTATCAATGCATCAGCATTCTCCGCCGTGGTAGCAGGGTCTGGACAATTCTCGAATTCAATGGGACCATGAATCTCATGAATGTCAGCTTTGGAGTCATAGGCCCTTACCTTCGCGCCCTCCTTAACAAGATCATGAATTATCTCCAGTGATGCTGAACGTCTCAAAGTACTGGTTCCAGGCTTGTATGTGAGTCCTAGAACACCAACGGTCAAATCGTTTATCGAACCATATAGCTTCCGGAGCCTCTCAACTATCGTCTTGTTTTGGTTCCTGTTCACCGCCAGAATTCCGTTAACCAGAAGCATTTCATACCCCACCCGCTGTCCCAGTTTCTGAAGCGTCTTAAGATCCCTAGCAAGCGTACCACCCGCAAAGCCTAGACCAGGTTTGAGCATAGCCTTCGAACCTATTCTGCTATCCAGCCGCATAGCTTCTCCCACTATCACGGCATCGGCTCCAAGTCGCTCGCACAGATTGGCGATTTCATTGATGAAGCTGACCTGCATCGCCAAGTATGAATTGATGGCATGCTTTATCATCTCAGCAGTTCTGAGATCGACCTTCACTTTGGGCGCTTCAATGACGCTGTAGAAAAGCTCAACCTTTTTGTGGGTTCTAGAGTTGTTAGAGCCTATGACTATCATGTCCGGACGTTCAAAACGCTCTATAGCTTGTCCCAATCTAAGATTCTCAGGCACATATGCTATGTCGAACCTTAGAGAGGGTCTCTTTTCGCGGATCATCGCAGCGAAGTCCTCACATGTTCCAACAGGAACCTGACTGCTGACTACTATAGTACAGTCGCTCTCCAGATATGGTATTGACTGCAAAATCGCGTCATACAATGAAGAAAGATCTGCTTCATCTCTGTCGTCCACTGGTGTGTCGAAAGCCACAACGACATACTTGGACCCGAGGAGGGCAGTCTTTAGATCGGAGGTGAAGGAGAGTGTTCCGGTTGACAGGTTCTTTCTGAATAGCTCTTCTAGTCCGGGCTCGAACAAAGGGGGCACGCCACGATTCAACGTATCGACTCGTTCCGGTTCTGGGTCGAAACCTACAACACGGTAGCCCAAATCCGCTAAGCAAGCAGACGTAACTGAACCAAGATGCCATATACCGATAACTACGACCTTGTCTCCATCTACTTGTTTCTCTATCAACGAGATTTCACTACACGGGAGCTATGACGAATGCCGCGCCATGTTTTCTAGGGTCCATCTTACTGTTCGTCTGATAGCCTGTTCCGAGGGTACTTGTGGCTTCCAGCCCATTCTCTTCATCCTATCAATTGACAGTTCCACAATTGGGTTGTCTCCGATCCACCCTCTGGGTCCGCCCGTATATCCTCGCTTTACGTCTACAAGTCCCATTTCTTCAATTACGTTATGTGCAACCTTGTCCACAGTTGTCTGCTCATCGAGTCCGAGATTGAAAATATTGACACTTTCAGAAGCTTTCTCGTATCCCAACACTATTCCCTCGACGCAGTCTTTCACATAGAGGTATTCCTTGCTCTGCTTTCCATCGCCCAATATCTCCAACTCTTGGGGATTCTTCTGAAGCTTATGCACAAAGTCCCAGATGACCCCTCGCCTGCATCTTTCGCCTACTACGTTGGCGAATCTAAAGGCCCAGAACCGGATGGGAGATAGCTGCGTATAGGCTTGAGCAAATGCTTCACAGGCCATTTTCGATGCCCCATAGAGGGACGTTTGAATAGGAGCGTAGTCTTCAGGTGTCGGCCTCACTTCAGCCTCCCCGTACACTGCCGAGGTAGATGCGAACACTAGCTCACGGACATTGTTGATTATCATCGCCTCCAGTATGTTCAGTGTTCCGATCAGGTTGTTATCCAGATCAGCTCGATGGTTCTCAAAGCTTTCCTTTATGTTGGCATGGGCTGCCATGTGGAAAACAGTGTCACACCCCTTCAATATGCTCTCCAACGTCTTGAAGTCTCTTATATCAGCCTCGTAGATCTGTAACTGTTTGTTACCCTCATGCTGTCGCAGGTTGCTCCTATAACCGCACGTCATGTTATCGATAACGGTCACAGACCAACCGTCAGCCAATAATCGATCAACTAGATGGCTTCCGATGAAGCCTGCACCACCTGTCACCGTCGCTTTCATAAGACTTGCGCCATCCTCTCACACTGCTTTAGTTGTTTATTGCCTAATTCAATGATGAGAGCCCTCGGGTGGAAGCTCACGAAAGCTTCTAGCGACCATTCAATCTGTTTCATATATCCGCCGCCTCGCCGGCCGGCCGGCCTCTGAGAACATTCGATCAATCTCCTCATAAGCCTTCAATGTTCCTATGTCCCAAACGACGTCGTCCAATTGGTATCCGTAAACAGTTTCTTTCTTGTGAAGCCACTCGATGAATCTTCCAGGCTCGTCGCACTGCAACTTGAGTTCAGAATACTCCCTCAACCTATCCCTTATCCTCCTTGGAAAGGCGTAGATAACAGCTCCAACCAAATCAGTTTCAGGATTCTCAGGCTTCTCCACAAAATCTAGTATGATGTTATCGTCGCCCAAGATGACGGCCGATCCTCGCCTTATTTGATCAATATTACTGGCGCGGTAAATTCCGATGACAGGAGCATTCTTTCCATGGTAGAACTTCACCAAGTTTTCGACGCCGCCAGGATAAACACAGTCTCCAGCAATCACTAGGAAGTCGTCGGTTATCTTGTGACCCAGCGAGGCCAGGGCGCCTATGGCTCCAGGCTTTTCCTCCTCACTCCGTGAGTTATCCGACATAACTTCGATGTTCCACCAACTCTTGTCCTGAGCCCAGGCTTCAAATTGCGGCTTGAACCTTGAATTCGTTAAGACGACGATTCTTTCCATAATAGGGCTTAGAGAGGTGATTCTGTCGAGCGCGTACTCCATGATAGGTTTTCCCGCGATAGATAGGAGGGGCTTAGGTTTCTGGAGAGTTAGGGGCCATAGTCTTCTAGCATATCCTCCGGCAAGGATTATGGCGATCAATCTCGATATCTCTTAGTCAGCATCTAAGTAGAACTTCTTGAGCATTCTTCGGCTTTCTTGAACTCTTGCCATGCGAGATCGAACTCTTGTATTGTCTCCTCCGTCTTTCTATGAAATGGCATCTGAACCAGGATCTTGTATGGAACCGTGACTATGTGAGCCCCGACGACCGCTGCTTGGATAACATCTTCAGGTTTTCTGATGCTCCCTACAATTATCTGTGTCCCGGCATCCATCCTGTCAAGGAGGACTCGCGACTCGCGAACAACTTTCTCAGGATCCTCACCCGCATCTTTCACCCTGTTGAAGAATATGCTCGCAAATGTCGCGCCGGCTTTTGCCGCGAGTATCACCTGGTTCGTCGACATTAGCGCAGTCATATTCGTCTTCACATTTCGCTCCTTGAGCTTGTTGACGATCCTCAACCCTCTCCCGTTGCCGAACATAGGGACCTTCACTGTCACGTTTCTTGGGTTCCAACTTGAGTACTCGACCGCCTCCTCGATGAGATCCTCGTCGCTTCCCTCGGTCCTCGTCAGTTCCACGCTCAACGGTCCGTCCAGAAGCGAAAGGATTTCCATCACACGATCCTTGAAGTTACATCCTTTCTCTGCTAGGAATATCTTTTGATTGGTGGTGACGCCCGTTACGATGCCCCAGGGCAACACGTGCTTGATCTCTGACACACTTGCGGTATCGATAAATATGTCCATCCTATGTTACCTTCCTCTCAATCGCTTTCGCTACAGCTAGCAAATTTGGAAGGATGATGCCAGGCCTCACGTTTCGCTTATCCATCAACTTGCACATGTCGCATTTCATGGAACCAATCAGAAACGCCATGCACCCCATGGCTTTCCCCGCCTCAACATCAGTAAGGTTGTCTCAAACCATAAAGCAGTTACGCCAAGTCAAGGGGCGCGCGACGCCGACACCTGGAAAATGGTCGACCTCGTTGATTACGCCGTCCGTGTCGCACTGGCCGGCCGTGGATTGACTTCTTGTCTCCAAAATAGTGACTGCTTCGGGTAGTGTACGTGCTACGAAGTCAGGTTCAGCTTTCTGTTCTATCATGAGTCTGCTTAAGAGGGAGTTCATGGACGCCACCAGGATCGTGGTGCAGCCGGCAGCCTTGCCGGCCTGAACGTCCACCAAGCCATCTCCGATCATGAAGGAATCCTCGAGGGAGATCTTGTGGTCTCTTGCGGCTTGGATAAGGAGGCCCGGCTTCGGCTTCCTGCATTCGCAATCCAGCCCATATTCGGGTCTCTTGGCGAAGGGGTGGTGGAGGCAATAGTATTCGCCGTCAAGTTCCACACCGAAGTTCCGCAAGTTCTTCTGCATCGTTAGCCTAATCTCCTCGAAGGTTTTCGCATCGAAGTGTCCCTTCGCTATGCCGGGCTGATTTGATACGACTATGAGCAAGTAATCCAGCTCCTTGAAACGCCTCAGAGCCGGGCCAACCCCAGCCATGAGCCTAAATTGTTCGGGGACAAAAGGGCTGTCGACGATCCCATGCTCTGGATAGTAGACCAAATCGTTTATGATACCGTCGCGATCCAGTAGTACAGCTCTGACAACCAATTATTTCTTCCCTCGATGATTTCTCCGCGCGCGCTCTGCATGAAGGAGTTGATGGGAACCACTATGCAGGCGTCGGCCATCCGCTTCAACGCGCCCTCCATCGAAGCCCGTCAACCCAAGAACCTCCCCGCCGTTATCCTGAACAAACTTCGCAACCTTGAGGAGGTTCTGGGACCATAGCTCAGCCTTGTCAGCGCCAGAGCCTCTGTGGACGCATTCGAGGAATGCTGCCCTCAACTTCGCTCAATCTTCTCTCTTAGGCAACTGCAGATGAGATGTTCAAGGGTTGCATGCCACGACTCAACATAGGGAGTGGATTGAACAGGAACGACTATGCAGGCATCGGCTAGGTTCTTGAGTGCTCCTCCATCAAAGCCTGCTATCCCTATCGTTTTTGCTGAGTTCTCCTTCGCGTATTGAATCGCAGCCAGTAGGTTTTGTGACCAGACTCCAGCCCTTTCTTTTCCCGTTCCCCCATGAACACTAATCGCGATAACCACGTCGTCTTTCTCAAGCAGGTTCCTTAACTGTTCGACAAAGATTGCGTTGAACCCGTTGTCGTTGGTTAGGGCTGTGATTAGGGGAACGTTATCAGTGAGGCTGATGACTCTGAACCTCTTCTTTCCCTCAACGACAGTTCCCTTCGCCAAGTCGCATGCAAAATGCGTTGCCGTAGAGGCTGAGCCTCCGTTACCCATGATGAAAACTCCCCTCCCGTGTTTCCAGGCTTCGAAGAGAATGTCGATCACTTTTTCGACATCGCTCGTTGAGATCCTTAGGCTGATGGCGCTGAACTCCTCAAGGAACTTCTCGATGAACGGGCGACTGTTCAACTTCAATCTTTCCAGCCAGGGCTACAAGTTGAGTAGGGCTTTGGAGCCTTCATAGTCAAACCTGAACCTAACTTCCTTCAGCCCTTCTTTCGTCATCGCATCTCTAAGCTTCTTCTTTCCTGACTCTGAGTAGAACATGAAGAAGCCTCCTCCGCCAGCCCCCATAATCTTGCCTCCAAGGGCCCCGTTGCGTTTGGCGATCTGATATAAAGCGTCGATACGGCTGCTGCTCACGTCATTCGAAAGGTTCTTCTTTGTCTGCCAGTGAACGTCGAGTAGTTCACCGAAGCGAGTTAGATCTCCGGACGCCAGTGCATCCCTGACCTCGTAACCAATCTCCTTGATCCTGTGCATCGTCTCGACAACTCGGCCTGTCCCTTTCTCTTCAGCCTCCTTGATTCCGCCCAGGATTCTGGAGGCGTCTCTCGTGATTCCAGTGTAGAACAGGACAATATTGCTTTCAAGCTCAGCTTCGGCATGTCCCGAGATCCGAACAGGATCCACTCGAACCTTTCCGTCTAAATCTATTTCATAGGAGTTTATTCCTCCGAACGCGGCCACATACTGATCTTGCTTTCCAATCGGCTCACCCAAACGGTCAACCTCTATATAACAAGCCTCCTCAGCAAGTCTTTCGCGTGCAACATTCTCTCTTCTGTAACTGTGCAACGCGTTCAAGACGCCGACGGTATAACTGCTTGAGCCTCCTAACCCTGAACGCCCTGGAACATCTGCTATGGACACAATCTCCAAATGGTCCGTGACATGCAGAAGCTTCAACGCTTCCCTAATGATCGGTTGCTGAATATTCTCCACACTATCCGTGATCTCAGTCTTGGAATAGCTGATCCTGAATCCGTTCTCAAACCTCTGCTTAACCGCGATGTAGTTGTACCTATCAATTGCGGCGCTCACGAAGAACCCGCGGAACCTCGAATAGTAAGACGCCAAATCGGTGCCGCCTCCGCCAAGAGGTATCCGCACCGGTGTTCGTGTAATTATCAACCCATTAACCTATTTCTCGTCGCCAACGAGCTCGTCCACAGCAACAACAGACAGAACCAGGCCTTCAGACCTAGCGAGGTGTTCCAATTTCTTCCGAATAGATTCGACATCCAAATCATGAGAATCAATCCAGCAGGTGATTCTACGCATTCTACATCTCTCCTTTGTCATGATCTGGAGGCAACACAAGACTACTCAGGAGCCTCTCAACGATCTCAGGGTCAAGCTTCTCATATCTCTCAGTTGAAGCCACATCATACCAGAAAGAGTTATGCACATACGAGTAAACAACTCTGCCAGACCTTATCAGCAAGGGAATGAGATCGCTCATTAGATCTGGCCTCTTCCTGCCACTTTCAGCCAAAGCCTTCAGATCCTTAAGAGCACTACCTTGCAGAACCATTATCGCTATCGAAACCGCAATGTCCAGTTCCGGCTTCTCAACTAGCTCGATCACACGCCCATCCTCATCTATCTTCGCTGCTCCCACAGGGATCTGATAGCCCTTCGCCAAAGCCAATGTCGCCGAAGCCCCCACACGTGCATGAATCTGACACATCTTGGTCAAATCAATATCGGAAAGAATATCGCCATAATACACGAGCAACTCCTCATCTGCATCAACAGCACCTTCCTCATACGCGTTCAGCAATGCTCCACCAGTACCCTCGCGCCCAGCTTTATCATGAACATAGCGCAACCGAACCCCCAACTTTCGGCCATCACAGAAATAGTTCATGATCTGCTCAGACTTGTATCCAACCAGAAGGACTATGTCGCGGATCCCATGCCTTGTCATGAGCCGCAGAACATATTCAAGCAAAGGTTTCTGCCTTCGCCCAATCGGAATCATAGCTTTCGCAAAATAGTAGCTCAAAGGCCTAAGCCTAACTCCTTCGCCGCCACATAGGACCACACCTTTGAAAGCGCTTCTATTTGAACTCAAGCGGTCTCACTCAGTTGGGAGCATTTACTCGGCTTGTTGAGAAACGTAAATCGATCTGTATTCTCTTGGAAGGCCTCGACCAGGTTCCGATTGCTCAAGAGAGATGGTGTCTTCACCTTAGACACGTGAATCTCAGGAACTGAATAGCGGGGATTTCTCACAGGTCTTCGACCAGCCAAGACATAGAAGGCTGCACCTCTTCTTTGCAAGTATTGGTTGTAGCTTTGAACGCAACTATTCGAAATCAGGTTCCCCGTTACCAATTGTCTTGACGAAGCGTTGATGAGAACGTGGCCACAGTCAGATGAGATGAGAGCTTTATCTCCCTCCCTCGCAGTCAGAAGTGAAACATCAACAATTTCTTCGCCTTGTTGTCTCTGGATCAAGAACTGAGCCTCTCCTTCAAGCACTTCGAAAACCTCAGGATAAGATCCAGCGCCGTCAACTGGTGCATGGTAATGTCCCATAGTTTTCACGTATTCCTCTCCGAGTAGAAGCGGAGGCATAACAGTCACATCGTATCGCACGCCATGTTTCCTAAGCGAACGGCGCGCCTGACCATCGCAACATTCTCGAAAGATCTCGTATACAGGTAGCTCCAAATCTGCTTTCCAGCAACACTATTCGTCGTACAAAACCGGCAGTAGGTCCCTGAGTTTCCGAACCTCTCGAAGTCTGGAGGACTTCAAGACAGCCAAAGCGCCGCTCAGATTTGAAGTCTCAATTGTAATGTGAATCGAAGATCCCTACGATTCTTTCTTGGATTGAGACGTTTCGCCTTCGCTTGCAGGCTTCGCCATAGCTTCATCAGTGCCAGATGTGGTCGGAGCCTCAAAATCTATCGGCTCCGGCGGGGGCGTTGTCGCCATTGTCCAACCAATCCACGCCAAGATGACAAGCACTGCTGCCACCGCTAGGAAAGCTGTCAACTGTAAAATTATCATAGCAAAAACGTAGAGCAACCACCCGTACACCACTACTCCGGCTACACTGGCGATGAGAATTGCCGCTCCAATCGCCTGATCCTTATTCAGCGCAGCTCACCCCCATACCTGTGAAACGCGCTATTCATGGTCCAAAAACCTCACTCAGGCCCAAGCAGAAAACATAATCATTGTCCGCAAGCCAACTGCGAACTCTAGGAGCCCATTGGAAAAATCCTCTCTGCTCAAACCTTCGCATCAACTCGTCCGCTCTCGCCTTTCCAGCCCTCCAGATGTGCATTCTAGGAGTCTCCATCAACCTCAAGACGATCCCCAGAACCCTCACCAACAACTTCAAGTTCTCTATGCGTCCATGAACCTTCGAAACCCACAAGGCACATCGAAAGAGGCCACGATCAACAAGCGAAAGCTTACGCCAATTCCCGCTACGAAAACCGATCCGCCTAGCCGCCAACAACCCAGAGAAATTCGGGTTTCGACAGACGCTCTCCCATTTCTTTGAGACACATTCAGCGGCCAAGTCTATGTCTTCTCCTGTCCGGAGCTGCCCGTTATGCTCCGCACGCAATATAAGAGTTTCCAGCCGCTGGTGTTGCTGCGAAAACGGTTGGTCGGGGTGTTGAGCGTTTTCTTTCCTTTTTTCTTGCCATCTCAGAGCGCCGTCGCTGAGATTTGGATGAGCGATAGGAGCCTGTTTCTTCCAAGGGGTAGTTTGATGTCTGC
>Ga0315282_10009155_pt1 | contig 15814 bp, 17 predicted proteins | sample YL17G07_20_MG_FD_203693 | JGI IMG/M metagenome (GOLD analysis project Ga0315282, IMG submission 203693) | Sediment microbial communities from Yellowstone Lake, YNP, Wyoming, USA - YL17G07_20 | ecosystem: Environmental > Aquatic > Freshwater > Lake > Sediment | place: USA: Wyoming | collected...
CCGGCTGCTCCCTAGAATTGTTGAAAATGCTGTAATGCCTTATAATATTTGAGGAGTGGAGAGCTAAAATTTTCATAAAATGCGACACCTGACAGGAGGATGAAATGGTTGCAGAGGGGATAGAAGTACCAAAGAAAACAAGAGCTTTGGCATGGCTTAGAATTCTGCTGATTGGCGGGTTATTGTATTTCGCCAGCCTGGTTATCCTTGTGTTTTCCAATAACCCGAACCTCTTCCCAACGGTGACCTTGATCGGGAATTTCCTGATTCCGATAACCTATGTAGCATTTTTCTATGAACGCCGACATTACAGCCAGCTCTCAATGCCTACGACGGCTTTCACATTTTTCTATGGCGGCATTCTGGGAGTACTGGCCGCCTCCGTCCTGGAGCCGATCTTCATCCGCTCGATGAACCCTGGTTCGGTCCTATTGATCGGCCTCATCGAGGAATCTGTCAAAATCCTGGGCGTGTTGGTGATCGCCAGGCGCAGGCAGCATAATTCAGAAATGGATGGACTGATCCTTGGGGCAGCCGCCGGGATGGGTTTTGCGGCCCTGGAAAGTATGGGCTATACTTTTACGGCTTTCCTGACCTCGGGCGGCAGCCTGACCGCCACAGTGTATGTGACCATGCTGCGTGGCATCCTTTCCCCGGTCGGTCACGGCACCTGGACAGCCATCCTGGCCAGCGTTCTCTTCCGGGAAAGTTTGCAGTATCGTTTCCGTCTGAACTGGAAAGTCATTTTAGCTTTCCTGAGCGTAGCTCTGCTGCACGCCCTGTGGGATGGGCTGCCGGTGGTTGTTGCGGCGGTTTTATCTCCGGGGTTTGATGTGTTTCTAGCCCAGTCGCTCATCGGTGGAATTGGCTTTTTCGTGCTCTGGCTGCGCTGGCGGGATGCCCGGCGTTTGCAGATCGCCCAATCGATCCAGCCCGAACCATTGATCGTCAATGACGAGAAACCTGCCGATGGGAACGGCTGAGAAAAACCCGTTCTGGAAAAGGGCTCACCCGGCCTGATGACCGTGGGCAATGGAAATGGCCAGCTTCAGGTTATCCCAGTTCGTCTCGGACGGCACGGTGCAATCCGCCCCCAGGATGAAACGCTGCGGAGCGGCGTGGATCACCCGTTCCACCTCGGCGCGGAGCTGCTCCGGGCTGCCTGTGGCAAGCACGCCCTTGCGGTTCAACCCGCCCATGTAAGGCCGGCCAAACAGGCGCGCCACTTCCCGGGCGCTGGTTTCACCGCCGGTCAGCTCCAGGCTGGCATTGACTACCTGCCCGGGATAATCCACATAAGGGGTCAGGTCGCGGTAGGGCAGGTGATAATCGCAGACGTGCAGAATGTTGAACGGGCACGCATGGTTGATCTCGTTCATCAAAGCCAGGTCGTATGGGCGGATGCACTCGTCGAACAGCGCCCGGCTGGCAAAGCGTCCCTCCTCACCGCCTTGAGTCGAGGTATAAAACCCATCCAGGCCCAGGCGGATGCACTCTTTGACAAAGCCCATCAGGCTGTCAGTGATGACCTGCATGCCGCGCTTCACCTTTTCCGGGTCCTGGAGGATGTGTTCGGTAATCTTTTCCTGGCCGCCCACCACCTGCCCAGCCATCATGAACGGTGAATAAAGCGTCAGGATCACCAGGGCCTCTTTTTTTGCGGCTTTGACCAGGCCCGCCACCACCTCCAGGGGCTCCCGGTAAAAATCAAGTTTGTAAAAAGGCATCTTCTCCCAATCCTGCGGGCGCTGGATCTCCGCAAGCTGCGGGAAACTGTGCTCGTACTGGATTTTGACGAAATCCATGCCGGTGTAGCGGAAATATTCCAGGTGCTTATCGATGGCTGTCTGCCCACGCCGGAAAGCCGGGTCGAAATGCAGGAAAAAAGCCGCCGGGATGTAACCGGGCTTCTGATTGGCGTCCAAAAGACTGAGAACGGCCTCGCGTTTGTTCATGATTTTCCTCCACAATAAAGAGTTGAGAATCAATTTTACCCTAATAAAGACAGCATGATTAAGGGCAAGATTTTTTCGATTATCCCATCCTGTAATGTCTCAGAATGAAATGTATTTTTGTGTGTTGGCTTGACATCGCCTCCTAACTTATGATATATTATTTCCAATGTGAGGAGATGCTAAAACATGAAACTTTTCCTAACCCAATTCAATTTGGCTCTCTAAGCATGCCTGTCGTCTGATCTGGAACTTGTGAAATGACCAATCGGCCGCGGGTGTGCTCACCCGTGGCTTTTATTTGCGCAGGGTATCAAAGCACACCCGCGCCTTTGCCCAGCTACGGATAATCCGTGGCCGTTTTTTATTAAACATACTTTATGGAGTCTGAACAACATGAGCGACTTTACACTCGCTGGTCTTTCGCAAGGTTCTCAAACTTCACGCTTTCACCAGTACAGGGTGCTGCTTTCCCACTACCTCAGGCCTCAGGCGCCCCGGGTAATCTGGATGGCCGTCCTTCTGCTGGCAGGGATCGCCCTGGAACTCGCCAACCCGCAGATCATCCGCTATTTTCTGGACACTGCCCAATCCGGCGGCAGTTCAAAACCCCTGCTGATCGCCGGGGTTCTGTTTATCGCCTTTGCCATCCTGCAGCAGGGGTTGACCCTGGGGGCCGATTACCTCTCCAAGGCGGTCGGGTGGACCGCTACCAACCGCCTGCGCGCCGACCTGGCCCTGCACTGCCTACGTCTAGACATGCCCTTCCACAAGTCGCATACCCCCGGCGAGCTGATCGACCGCATCGACGGCGACGTCAGCCAATTAGCCAACTTTTTCTCCCAGTTCAGCATCCGTATTCTCGGCGATGGCCTGCTTGTCCTCGGCATCCTAGCCTTGCTTTTTGTAGAGAACGCCTGGATGGGCCTGGGGATGCTGCTGTATACCGCCGTGACCCTGCTTGTGCTGCGCTACATCCAAAACCTGGCCGTGCCGCGTTGGGCCGCCGAACGCCAGTCCGGGGCGCTGCTGTATGGTTACATCGAGGAACGCATCAGCGGGGCGGAAGAGATCCGCGCCGCCGGGGCGGAAGCCCACGCCATGCGCCGCCTGGATGAATTCTCGCGGCTCTTCACCACTAGGACGCGCGCCGCCGCGGTGGTCGCCGGCCTGGCTTACAACCTGACCAATCTGGTCTACGTGCTCGGCTATGCTGCTGGCCTGGCGGTTGCCGTCTACCTATACAGCCGCGGCCAGGCCAGCCTGGGGGCGGCCTACCTGATCACCTATTACATTGGCATGCTCAGCACCCCCTTGCAGTCGATCCGCGCCCAGGTAGAAGATTTGCAGCAAGCCTTGGCCAACATCCAACGCATCCAGGAGTTGTTTGACCTCCGGCTCCAGGTAACCGCTCCCGGTCCAGGCGTGCGAGCCCTGCCGCCCGAAGCTTTGTCCGTAGAATTCGAGCAGGTTTCGTTTAAGTACGCCGATGGCGCAAGCGAAGATGACGAAAGTAGCCGCGCTTACGCCCTCACCGATATTTCCTTCTCCCTTCAGTCCGGCCGCGTGCTCGGCATCCTGGGTCGCACCGGTTCAGGCAAATCCACTCTGACCCGCCTGCTCTTCCACCTCTACGACCCCTCCCAGGGCACAATCAGGCTAGGTGGGGCGGACCTGCGCAAGGTAAGCCTGGCCGACCTCCGCCGGCGGGTGGGTATGGTCACCCAGGACGTGCAGCTTTTCCAGGCCAGCCTGCGCGAAAATCTGGCCTTCTTCGACGCCAGCATCCCCGATACACTCCTGGAGCACGCCCTGCAATCCCTGCGGCTGCGCGAGTGGGTCCAGGCGTTGCCCAAGGGGCTGGACACCCCGCTGGCTGGCGGGCAGAGCCTTTCCGCCGGGGAAGCCCAACTGCTGGCATTTGCCCGCGTGCTGCTCAAAGACCCTGACCTGGTGATCCTCGACGAGGCTTCCTCCCGCCTGGACCCTTCCACCGAAGCGCTGATGGAGCGCGCCATCGACCGCCTTTTCTCCGGGCGTACGGGCGTGGTGATTGCTCACCGCCTGAAAACAATCCAGCGCGCCGACGACCTACTCATCCTGGAAGAGGGCCGCATCGTTGAATACGGGCCGCGTCTGGCGCTGGCGGCCGACCCTTCCTCACGCTTCTACCACCTGCTGCAGACCGGCCTGGAGGAGGCGCTGGCATGAACACCACCGCTGCGCAAGAAACTATCCCGACCTGGAAGCTCAACGCCCTATTGATCAGATACCAGTGGGGGCCTTTTGCGCTCCACTTTATCTTCTGCCTGCTGATCTTTGCCGAGCAGCTCGTCCCGGGCCTGATCGTCAAGGCCGTTTTCGACAGCCTGTCCGGACCCGGTCAGGCTCCGGGCCAGGAGTCCCTGTGGTGGCTGATCGGGCTGTATGTGCTGGTCGAGCTGGTGCGCCTGGTGATTGCCATTGGCTACGAATGGTTTGGCATGACTTTCCGACTGGTAACCAGCGCCTGGCTGCGGGCCAACCTGTTTGCCAGCATCCTGCGCCGCCCCGGTGACCAGCCTCTGCCGGTCTCCTCGGGCGAGGCGCTCAACCGCTTCCGCCACTATGAAGACATGGGAGAAATTACCGACTTTCCCACCTGGATTCCTGACCAGGTGGGCAAATGGATGGCGGCCGTAATCGCCGTGGTGATCATGGCGCGCATCAACCTGAGTATCACCCTGGTCATCTTCCTGCCCCTGATCGGAGTGATGTTTCTCACCCGCCTGTTCTGGGGTCGCATGCTGGTTTACAGCCGACTCAGCAAAACCGCCAGCGATGCAACAGCCGGGTTCCTGGGTGAGGCGTTCGGAGCGGTGCAAGCGATCAAGGTGGCCGGGGCCGAAGAAAACCTGGCCGCGCATTTCGTCCGTCTCAATGACCAACGCCAGCAGGTAGAAATGCACTACGCCTTTTTCAGGGGGCTGCTAGACGCCCTCAACTCCTCCGTGGTCAGCTTCGGCATCGGCGTGATGCTGCTGATGGCCGGGATGGCCATCGCTCGCCAGACCTTCACCGTCGGTGATTTTGCCCTGTTCGTCTCTTACCTGTGGTTTACCACCCAGGTGCCCTCCGAGCTGGGCACCTTCTATGGCGACTACAAGACTCAGGCGGTCTCGATCGAGCGCCTGATGGAGCTGATCCGCTCTCAGCCGGCCCGGACGCTGGTCGAACCTCACCCGGCCCCCGCAGGCCGGCCTGGTCTGCTGCTTGAAACACCCTTACCAGTTAAAACCGAGGCTGACCGGCTGGAAATCCTGCAAGTGGACCACCTGACCTATCACTATCCACACAAGGACGGAGACGACCGCGGTATTGAAGATGTCAGCTTCTCCTTGCAACGGGGTGATTTCGTGGTGATCACCGGGCGGATCGGCGCGGGGAAATCTACCCTGCTGCGCGCCCTGCTGGGGTTATTACCCGCCCAATCCGGCCGGGTGGCATGGAACGGCCGGGCGGTGGACGACCTGGCGGCCTTCTTGCGCCCGCCGCGCTGCGCCTATACCGCCCAGGTGCCGCGCCTCTTCTCCGATACGCTGCGTGAAAACATCCTGCTTGGCCTACCGGCGCAGCCAGCCGACCTGGACCAAGCCATCCACCTGGCGGTATTCGAGCGTGACGTGGCTGTCCTCGAGCATGGCCTCGATACGCTGGTTGGCCCGCGCGGCGTGCGTCTTTCTGGCGGGCAGGTGCAGCGCGCCGCCGCGGCGCGCATGTTTGTGCGCCAACCTGAGCTGCTGGTCTTCGATGACCTCTCCAGCGCCCTGGATGTTGAGACCGAGCAGTTGTTGTGGCAGCGCATTGATGAACGCGGCCGAGACCTGACCTGCCTGGTAGTTTCACACCGGCGGGCTGCCCTAAGCCGGGCCGGAAAAATTCTGGTATTGAAAAATGGGAAAGTGGAAGCGCAAGGAAACCTGGATGACCTGCTTGAAACATCGCCAGAGATGCGACGCCTGTGGCACGGGCAGGTCGAGGATGAATAACCTGCGCTGCTCTACCCTGGGAGGTTGACCGTGGGCTATCTGTATGCCATCATCACCGTTCTGGCCTGGGGCACCTGGCTTACTCCTTCGCAGAACCTGTCATTCAAGAACCAGCAGATCAAGACCTTTTATGTGGCGGTGGCCAACCTGGTGCTGGCGCTGGTGGTGGCCCTGCTGCAAAAACACGGCCAGCTCACCCCGGGCGTCTTCTGGCTGCCTTTCATCGGCGGCCTGGTCTGGTCGATGAGCGGCTTCCTGGCCTTCACCGCCACCCACCGGGTCGGTATGGCCAAGGCCTTCGGCATCTGGGCGCCGGTCAACATCGTGGTCAGCATCCTGTGGGGCGTCCTGCTCTTTCACGAATTCCTGGATACCAGCCCACTCAGCCGCCTGTGGCTGGTCCTTTCGATAGTGGTGATCATCGCCGGAGTGCTGTTGATTATCCTGGCGCGCAGTGACGGCATAAGAGCTAAAGGGCGGAACGCCGCCATCGGTTTTCTAAGCGCGGCCGGCGCTGGTATCCTGTGGGGCACCTATTTCATCCCGATCAAACTTTCGCAGGCCTCGATGTGGATCGCCGCCTTACCCCTGGCCGTGGGCATCTTTACCGGCAGCGCTTTGCTAGCCTTATTGGCCCGCCAGCCGCTGCGCCTGGACAAAACCGGCGACTACCTGCGCGTCGCTTTGACCGGGCTGCTGTGGGGCATCGGCAACTACGGCATGCTGCTGCTGGTTGAGGGCCTGGGGACCGGCAAAGGCTTCACCATTTCCCAGCTTTCGGTAGTAGTGAATGCCCTGATCGGGATTTACTGGCTGAAAGACCCGTCGCCAAAGACCCGCGCGGCGGTATTGACCCTCGCTGGCTGCGTTCTGGCCACCCTGGGGGGTATCGTCTTCGGAAACCTTAAATAAAGACCAGTAACCTTTCCAGTCGCCATTGCGAGGTGTCTTCGCCGAAGCAATCTCCGCGTTAACAGTGAGATTGCTTCATTCGCGTAAGAACGCTCTCTCGCAATGACAGACAAAGAGGGCGAATCAATCTCCAACCTCGCATATGTGTCCCCTTCGAGGAATGACCTTACGCGACCGGCTGCCAGCGCCATTCGACGCCCAGCGGCGTGACTCGCCCTACCCCAGGAAAAGGTAAATGCGGCCCGAAGGCCAGGGCGTGCTGCGCCACGGCCTGGTTCAATACGTGGAATTTATCTTTCTCCGCCTGCTCGAAGGCGAAATCAGCGTACCAGTGCCATTCCGGGTGTTCCATCAGGATTGGATGTCCAACCGTGTCCGCCAGATGGATGAAATATTCGCCTGCGGAAGTCAATGCCAGGGCGGCGTGACCGGGCCGGTGCCCGGAAGCCGGGATGAGCTGGCAATGGTGAGCCAATGACTGTTGATTATAGCGAGTAAATTCCTCAGGTTGTTTCTAGATTCTTCCGCCCCGCCGCCACCGCCAGTACCTTGTTCTGGGCTGTGCGCCAGCGCTTTCCGACGAATTTCGCCACCACACCGGGCGGGATGAGCGATCCGAGTCGCTGCAGGACGCAGTTCAAAAATCCTGGTATGTAAAGCGTCTTGCCGCGCAGCGCACAATCAATCGTCTTGCGCGCCACCGCCTGGGTATCCATAGTCGTCATCTTGCCCCAGAAGCCCTGGGCGAAAATCTTGCGCATGCTGGCAGGCGTGGTTGGCAGCCCTGCCGGGCAGAGGGCAGTCACGCTGCCAAAATCTCGGATCTCTTCGCGGATGGCGCGCGAAAAATCGACCAGGAAGCGCTTGCTCGCGGCATAGGTGGCTTTGTACGGCATGGGGAAAAAAGCCGCCAGGCTGCATACATTGAGCAGCATAAAACGCCGGTCATGGGCGCGCAGACCCAGGATCGCATGGGTCATATCCACGGTCGACTCGACGTCCACCTGGATAATGCGCAGGATTTGCTCGCGGGTCTTTTCCAGGAAAGCGCCCTCATTATCCAGGCCGGCTACGTTTAACAGGCCCCAGAATTGGCAGCTCTCGGATTTGAGCTGGTTAAACAATTCCTGGCGCGCCTGGCTGGAGGTCAAATCGCAGGCCTTATAACGCGCCTTAACGCCGTAAGTTTCAGCAATGCAGTCGGCAAAATCTGCGCCTTCCTCGCTGATGTCGGTCAGGTACAGGTTGTAGCCGCGCCTGGCGCATTCCACCACCAAAGCGCTTCCCAGTCCCCCGGTGGCGCCGCTGATCATCAGGTAGTTTTCCATGATCCGTTCTCCACAATTTAATGTTTTAATCTTGATTAACTATACCGCATTTCTTTTGGTTTGTCAATCAACTGATTTAGTCAAATGGTTCAACCTATTGACAAACCGCGTGATTGATTTACAATTATTCTGTCTGACTATTGATTTAAGGAATAATTAATGACCGAATCCACAAACCTGTCTGGCAAGATCGCCGTGGTCACCGGGGCAACCGCCGGCATCGGCCTGCAAGCTGCCACAGCCCTGGCTGGCCAGGGCGCCTTCGTTATTGGCGTGGGGCGCGACCCGCAGCGCTGCCTGAAGGCCGAGACTTCCATCCGGGCGGCCTGTCTCCAGGCCCAGGTGCGTTACCTGTTAGCTGACCTGTCCCAGATGAGCCAGGTACGTGCGCTGGCGGCGGACGTCCGCCAGGAGCTTCATTCCCGCCGCCTGCCTGCCCTGGATATACTGGTCAACAATGCCGGCACCTATTCCGCCAGGTACACCAGGACCGCCGACGGGCTCGAGCTGACCCTGGCGGTCAACCATTTCGCCGCCTTCCTGCTCACCCACGAACTGCTGTCTCTTCTCACTGCAGCCAGTTCCGGGCGGATTATCACCGTCAGTTCGGGTTCGCATTTCGGCGCATTCCTCGATTTGAAGCGGCTGAACCACCCTTTGATCTACAATGGCCTGTGGGCTTACAAGGTCTCGAAGCTGGCCAACGTGCTGTTCAGCCTGGAGCTGAACCGCCGCCTGCGCCTGGCGGCCACACCCGCCCGGGCTTTCGCTCTTGACCCGGGGTTGGTCAACACCGAAATCGGCCTGAAAACCGGCGACAGGCTGTCAGCCCTGGTGTGGAAATATCGCCAACGCAGGGGGGCTTCACCCGAGGTGCCGGTCAGGACGATCCTTTACCTGGTCAGCCAGGCAGCCCTGCCAGACGCCACCTACTGGCGCGACTGCCGCCCCAAAACGCCCAGCCGGCAGGCGCAGCGCCCCGACCTTGCCCGCCAGTTGTGGGAAATTTCCAGCCGGTTATGCTCCATCCATGCAGAAAACCAGGAGAAATAGTAATGGAAGCAAACTCTTTATCTGTTGAAGACCGCATCGTCCAGGCTGCTATCGAGTGTATCGAAAGATACGGCATTCAGGGCGCCACCAATCGCAAAATTGCTGCGCTGGCCGGGGTAAACAACGCCGCCATCAACTATTACTTCCGCAGCAAGGAAGCCCTGGTCGAGCGCTGCATGCGCGTGACCCTGGATAACGCCTTCGATTGGGAGGATATCGCTAACCTGCCCGGGCGAACCGCTCGAGAAAGGTGCGCAGCCATTTTCAAAGACCTGATCCAGGGCGGGATTAACTATCCGGGCCTGACCCGTTCTCATTTTTTTGACCTGATCAGCCAGGGGAACTACCAGTCTTTAGCGGTACAAAAGCTGAACGAATTCGTTGAGAACCTGGCCTTAGACCTGGACCAGAAAGGCGCCGGCCTGGAAGCCAACGAGCTGCGCCTGGCCTGTGTCCAGATCACTTCGGCCGCCATGATGGTAATCCTGGCCCCGCAGTTGTTCGCTCCTTTCGGCTTCGACCTGCGCGACTCGTCCATCCGCCACAGCTTCATCGACCGGCTGGTAGAACGCCTGTTGTAAATCGTACAATCTCTCAAATCTTTAGATTGCACCCTGCCTGCAAAATCTTTATACTGGTTGTAAGAATCTGGCTGTAAAAAGGCCGCATCAGGCTTGTCATGCTCAATTATGTCCATTCGGTGCTCAATCCGGATATCTATCACGGGACTCACAAAACTGGCCCTTTCTTTGAGGGCTGGTATTTCAAATTGATCGACGCCAGCCAGCATAAGCGGTGGTGCATTATCCCAGGCGCGTACATCGGCAAAGACCCGGTGGATACGCATGCCTTCATCCAGGTCATGGACGGCGTCAGCGGCGAAAGCAGCTACTTGCCGTTCGATTACCGGGCTTTTGTGACCCGACAAGACCGCTTTGAAGTCAACCTGGCCAATAACTGCTTCACCGCCCACGGCATCCGGCTGGATATCTCCCATCCTGATTTGAGCCTGCACGGCGAACTGGACTTTGAGCAGGTTTCCCCCTGGCCGGTTTCACTCTTCTCCCCTGGCATCATGGGCTGGTATGCCTGGGCGCCGGGGATGGAATGTTACCACGGCGTGGTCAGCCTTGACCATTCCCTGCGGGGCGCCCTGGAAATTAACGGCGAACAGGTCGATTTCAGCGGAGGGCGCGGTTACACCGAAAAGGACTGGGGAATATCCTTCCCCACGGCCTGGATATGGATGCAGACGAACCACTTCCGCCAGCCGGGCAGTAGCCTGACTTTCTCCGCGGCGATCATTCCCTGGGGCAAGAACTCCTTCGACGGGTTTATTGCCGGGCTTTTAACCGGAGGGCGCCTCTACCGTTTTGCTACCTACACCGGCGCGCATTTGGATGAATACACCATCAGCGAGCATGCCGCCCACGCCGTTTTATCCGACCGTTCCAGCCGGCTGGAGGTGACTGCCATGCCGGCGGAGGGCGGTATCCTGCGCGCCCCCACCACCACCCAGATGGACCGGCGCATCACCGAAACCCTCTCGGCTCAGGTCCAGGTCAAGCTGTCGCGCCGCCAGGGTGGTCGCTGGCCGGTAGAATTCGACGATACCGGCCGTCACGCCGGTCTGGAAGTTAACGGCAGCATGGCTTCTTCTACCAGTTAAATTACGGCACCGTCCCCGGGGCGCAGGCTCCCGACGGAGAAGAGCAGGGCGCTTACGTGCTGGGTGTATTCGAGCCACTCGAACACTTCGAAGGGCGCTGCATCGCCGTCATCCATCGCCTGGACGACGATGACGATAAACTGGTGCTCGTCCCGGACGGCGGGCAATACACCGACGACCAGGTGCTGGCCCTGACCGAATTCCAGGAACACTTTTTCAAAGTGGTTGTGATCAGAAATTGAGATGAAAGCGCTGAAGCTTGCCGTTTTCGATATTCAAATGCGCAGTATACTTCTGGTGTACTTATCAATCTGGAAAAGTGGCCAAAAAAGAGGTTAGCATGGCGCCTTTGAATTCCTTTCTGCCCTTCGTATCCTGTATCGTCAGTTTTGTCTTCGCCTTCTTCGTCTTCAGGCGCTACCTCGTGCGCAGAGGCATGCACTTGCTGCTGTGGGGAATCGGGATGCTTTTCTATGCCATCGGCGGTTTTTGCGAAGCAGCCTATAGCGTAGCCGGCTGGCATCCACTTATCTTTCGCCTGTGGTACCTGTTCGGGGCCATCCTGGTGGCCGCATGGCTGGGCCAGGGCACAGTCTACTTGCTGGCCAGGCGCCGGCTTGCGCATGCGCTGATGATCGTGCTCGGACTGGCATCCCTTTTCGCGGCGATACAAGTTTTCAACGCTCAACTCGACCCAACCCAAATGACTGCTGGCAGCGAGTTGAGCGGCCAGGTGATTGTCTCCCCTGGCGTGCGTGTCCTGACGCCCTTTTTCAACATATATGGCACACTGACCCTGGTCGGCGGAGCAATCTGGTCCGCCATTACATTCTGGCGCAAACACATCCTGCTCCACCGCGTGATCGGCAACGTATTCATCGCCGTGGGCGCCATCCTGCCAGCTTTCGGCGGCACCTTTAGCAGCTTTGGCATTTCCGGGTCGCTGTATTGGAGCGAGCTGCTGGGGGCGGTGCTGATGTTCATCGGCTTCCTGCGCGCTACCACCCCCATGGCGGCTGAAAAAAAGGCGTGATTGGGATAGATCTTTCCACGAAGTGTTGTACAATCGTAAATGAAACCCATTCTGAATCCCGGTCGCCGAGGTTTCGCTTGAAAAAACCGAAACCAGCCCCTATCATTCACAAAATCGACTGTGTGAGCTTCTACGTGCCCGACCTGGAGGCCGGCCTGGCCTTTTACCGTGACCGCCTGGGTCTCACCCTGGTCTGGCGCGCCGGGCATGCCGTGGGGCTGCGCCTGCCCGGCACGGATGCCGAGATCGACCTGCAGGACGAGCGGCCAGGGCAGGAGATCGATTTCAAGGTGCCTTCGGCAGACCAGGCTGCCCGGCAGTTCGTCGAGGCCGGTGGGACCATTCTCGTTCCACCCTTCGATATCCAGATCGGGCGGGCGGTAGTGGTGCAGGACCCGTGGGGCAACCCGTATGTGCTGTTAGACGCCAGCAAGGGGCTGCTGGCTACCGATGAAAATGGGAGGGTGATCGGCAACCAGCCGTTAGAATAAGGAGGGCAAGCCGTGAAAAAAACCAGCGCAGGCATTCTCATGTACCGGCGCACGCCAACGACCCTGGAAATTTTCCTCGTCCATCCGGGCGGGCCGTTCTGGGCCAAAAAAGACCTGAGCGCCTGGTCGATCCCTAAAGGTGAGATCGGCGACGAACAGCCGGTTGAGGCCGCCCGGCGGGAGTTCTTCGAGGAGACCGGGGTAAAAATAGAAGGCGAGCTACTCCCGCTGGCGCCGCAGAAGCAGAAGAGCGGCAAGAATATCTACGCCTGGGCAGTCGAAGGCGACCTCGACCCGGCTGCCATTACCAGCAACACCTTCGAGCTGGAGTGGCCGCCCCACTCAGGGCAGGTGCAGCGCTTCCCCGAGATCGACAAAGCTGCCTGGTTCTCGGTGCAGTTGGCTATCCAGAAAATCAACCCCGCCCAGGCCGGCTTTATCTACGAGCTGATCAATAAGCTGGAGGTAAATATTTGAGGGATAATTGATTAGGTCTCTGGTCAAGCCTTACCTTCTTATAACCCGAAAATAAGCTTTGCACAAAAGTAGTGAATATAAAACTCTTCACAAGGAAATACCATGAGTATCATCGATTTATTCAATGATGAAACACTGGTCAAGAAGATTCAGAGTAAACTTCCTGAACTATTCTATCTTGCAGAACTAGAAAGCTCTCGCGCTGGAAGAATTGGCATGGAAGTGGGTTCAATGAGGGAAAAGATACTGATAGCTTTGCTAATCTATAAGTTTGGTGAAGAGAACGTGGATACTGATATTCCGATAACTGAATCTGAAATCGACGTGCGGGTTTCTGGCGATCCTATCTCGATAAAAACATTCACCGGCAGGGTTTTAGGAAATGTGAAGCTTTGTTGGACAGTCGATGCGGAACAGGCTTTGAGATTTAGCCAGAATTTCGTGCCTGGTTGCGACATTATCCTTGTCCAGATAAACTGGGGAGATTTGGGGTGGTTGTTTTATTTTCCGAGGACAATCCAAGCAGAAGTTATTGAAAGTATCGGCAGAGAACGGTATATAAAACTACCTAGGGCGGGTACGAACCCTCGTGGCGTTGAAATGTCCAACGAAGCACTCAATGCCCTTGCAAATCATCCACAAAGCCTCAAATTTCCGATAAAATGGTATAGAAACGCGATGGATTATGGCCCCTACGAACGGTGGCTGGAACTTTGGAAGAGAGATTAATCATGAAAAAAGGTTCTAAAACTAGTAGTTTTGGTACGAGTTCAAGAATAAACCATGATTCATCAACCTACTATAACTCGAGGTTATATTCAGAACTGCATGGGAATAACGGTGAAGACATAAAGCCAGATAATGATTTTCCTGCTGAACTTAAGAATAAAATTATATTGGGGAATTCTGAAAACATGAAGGATATACCAGATAATTCATTACATTTGATGGTCACCTCGCCGCCTTATAACGTGACCAAAGAGTACGATGAGGATCTGTCTCTAAAAGAATATTTGAATTTACTCCACAATGTATTTTCTGAGACTTATCGAGTATTGGTGGATGGTGGAAGAGCCTGTGTAAATGTGGCAAACTTGGGCAGGAGGCCTTACCTTCCTTTGTCGGACTACATCTCGCAAATTATGATGGGGATTGGCTTTCAGATGCGGGGAGAAATCATCTGGAATAAAGGAGCTGGAGCAGGCGTCTCGATGGCTTGGGGTAGCTGGCAATCTGCATCAAATCCAGTTCTTCGTGATGTGCATGAATATATCCTGGTTTTTTCTAAAGGTTCTTTTGCACGCAGCAAATCTAGAAATATTGAAAATACAATTACTAAAGAACAATTCATGGAATGGACTAAATCATTGTGGACCATGAATCCTGAATCCGCTAAAAAAGTGGGGCATCCGGCGCCTTTCCCAATCGAATTGCCCTATCGCTTAATTCAACTCTACACCTTCAAGGGTGATGTCATTTTAGATCCCTTTATGGGCAGTGGAACGACAGCTATTGCCGCTTTGAAATCGGAAAGAAAATATATTGGATACGATAACGATCCCGAGTATATTAAGCTCGCCGAGAAAAGGATAGCACCTTATAAACTTCAGATGAGTATGGGACTATAAGGGAAGAGTCGTAGATGCCGGAGGCTGGCTTTGAGATCTTTTGATAAGAGCGAGGTCCCCCACTTAGCTGGTCAGAAACAAAAGAGAGGCAAGAAGGTCTACGCCTAGGCGGTGGAGGGCAACCTGTATCTGTCCAGTATCACCATCTACCCCTTCGAGCTAGAGTGGCTATCCCAATCTGGGTATGTGCAGCGCTTCCCCGAGATAGACAAAGCCGCCTGGTTTTCGGCTAAGTTGGCTATCCAGAAGATCAAAAATGGGCAGATTGGGTTTATTTATTAGTCGATTAATAAAGTGGGAGGGAATATATCAAGGGAGAGTGTTTAGGAAAACTGTTTTTGGTAGAATAATCCGTTATCCCAATATATAAACGGAAGAATTGTAATTAGAAAGAGATAATTTAAATGGCATGGAATAACGATCTACTGCCTGATCAAGAAATGGCAGCAAGACATGTAGGGGCAAATGCTCGAATGCTTGCCGGACCTGGTACAGGCAAGACCTTGGTGCTTACTCGACGTGTTTTATATCTCATTCAAGAGTTACATGTAGATCCTAATGAAATCCTGGTTCTTACGTTCACCCGTGCCGCCGCATTTGAATTACGACAGCGTATAAGTACTGAACTAATTGATCAGGAAATGCCTAGAATATCAACCCTTCATTCCTTTGCTCTTCGCCAATTACTTAGAAACTCTCGAAGGTTAACTGTTCTTCCCCAACCGCTCCGGATAGCTGACGATTGGGAAGAGCGAAATATTATTCAAGCGGATATAAAAGCTATCCTGAAATTACAAAGAATTAGCGAGGTAAAGGAACTGTTTTATCAACTTTCATCAGATTGGGAGAGTCTTGCAATAGAAGAAGTTCAACCGAACCCCAATCCCAGGTTTATAGGAGCTTGGGAGGAACATAGAACTATATACGGGTATACTCTACGTTCCGAGCTTGTATATCAACTAAAACGTTCTTTAGAACAAATTCGCGATTTCGAAATCGAATATGACATACGACATCTACTTGTTGATGAATATCAGGATTTAAATAGATGTGATCTTGCAGTTGTTCAGGCAATAGCATTGCGCGGTGTCGAACTTTTTGTTGCAGGAGATGATGACCAGAGCATATATGGATTTAGAAAAGCACATCCTGAGGGTATTAGGAGATTTCATGAAGATTATCCAGACGCCCATGATCTATCACTTCATGTGTGCAAGCGTTGTGATCCAGCGATTCTACAATT
>Ga0315282_10009156_pt1 | contig 15813 bp, 14 predicted proteins | sample YL17G07_20_MG_FD_203693 | JGI IMG/M metagenome (GOLD analysis project Ga0315282, IMG submission 203693) | Sediment microbial communities from Yellowstone Lake, YNP, Wyoming, USA - YL17G07_20 | ecosystem: Environmental > Aquatic > Freshwater > Lake > Sediment | place: USA: Wyoming | collected...
GGCAATACACGGTCACCTGGTGACCACGCTCGGCCAGTTGGGTTGAAATATGCTCAGCGAAAGTCTCGAAGCCACCGTAACGCGCGGGGATTCCCCTGGTTCCGAGAATGGCTATTTTCATGATGACGTATTTGGCTGGCCGCACCGGGGGCGCGGACAACGGTCAGATAGTTTAACACCCGCTGTTCGATTTGGGAAGGACATGTATTCGTCCAGATTAGTGATGCTCTATCCCCCCTCAGTGAGGCGAGCACTGAACCAAGAACTGCTGCCGAGTGCCATAGCCGAGGGTTGGCGAGGTCGGAGGGTGTTAATGACCTGTTCCAAGCCCGCGGTTCGCCGTTCAAGGTGGCGATTTCGAATGGGGTGGGAATGCCTTCATGGAACTCCTCCGCATCGGTGCGTTGCGCGCGCCCGATCCGGCATGGAGACGTCACCTTGGCAGAAGCTTTCTCATAACAAACCCCTGCGCCCACCGAGCAGCCTTCAGCGATGGTTTTGATCCCCCAGGCAAACTTTCAGCAAAACCTGGGAATAGCCCCGAAGGGCTTCCCTGACCCCGACTTCCCGAAAACCTAAGAGGGTTGCGAAGGAGCGCAGGACCAGGCCCGCGCCGATCGCAAGCCGCAGGACCCAGGTGGCGCGAGCCGAGTGATGCTTTTTGAAGTATCGTAGTAGGTTGCGGTACCAATAAATTTGTCGCTCTCGAAACGGAAGTCGATTAACGCTATGGCCCCCAGTATGCGAGAAAACTGCATCGGGCCGGTACATGAGTTTCCAACCCCGGTTTCGCAAACGGCGGCAAAAGTCTACGTCTTCAAACCACACCGGATACAATGTCTCGTCAAAGCCCCCGATGTCCTCCCAAGCCGCTCGCGGGAAGCCCAGGCAAGCGGCGGCGGGTTGCTCGACTTCTTGCGGAACTGAGTAGTCCAGGTCGAGACACCGGTAGGCGCGGTTCAAGGGGTTGCGCGGCCAGAGACGATTCAACAACAGAATCTCAGCCAACATGGTGCCCGGCGTGGGAAGGCGACGCACCATGAAGCCAATGTCGAGCCCCCCATCCGGCCGCAAGAGCGCTCCGCTGGCCGCGCCCACGCGGTTTGCGCTGAGGACCTCGCTAATCTTATCCAGGGCGCCTGGGGAGGGAATGGTGTCTGGGTTCAGAAGCAGAATGATCTGTCCTTGGGCGATCCTCACCCCCTGATTGATTCCAGCGGCGAAACCCCGATTGGCGGCATTGACCACCAACCGGGCATCGGGGTCGGCCAAGCGGACACATTCCACGGTGTTGTCCTCGGAACCGTTGTCAATTATGATGCGTTCCCAGTCCGGCTGATTGCGCAGGCCCCCAAGGCAGGACGCGACGTGCGTCGCCGAATTGTAAGTGATGACAATCACTGAGCCCTTGGGGATCATCGGAGGCTGCTCTGTACGTGCTCGCCGGGGCCGCTTTCGTGGGGGCGACTCGGCGCCCCGGCAAGCTCGCGTGAATGCTGAAAGTTACTCCAAACGGGAGTCTTTGCGCAAAGAATTCGCGGCCGCTCCCGCGGCTGAATCCTTTTCTGGGAGGGATGAAGAGGCTGAGAGTCAGGCCGAGTTGTGATCCTCGTCTTCATCTTGTGGCCAGAATGTGAGGCTCCGGACCGCCATGGTTCCGTCCGATCCCTTGAGTAAACAAGAAAAGGCTCCTGATACAGTCACCGTAGTCATTCCAACCTATAACCGCAGCGAACTACTAGAGGTTTGTCTCCAACACCTGGAGTCTCAAACTTTCCGATCATTTCAGGTCGTCATCGTCAACAACGGGACGCGGGACCCTGCGTGCCTGGCCCGTGTGTCCTCCCCACGGATCCAGTGGATCCATCTTCCCAGGAATGAGGGGACCGCCGCCGCTTTCAATCGGGGCATCGCGGCAGGCCGCGAAAGTCCTTATGTTTTCATCCTGAATGATGACGCGGAGGTTGAACCGGATTGTCTGGCGCTTCTCGTCAAAACTCTTGAGGCGAACCCCAGCTACTCGATGGCGGTTCCAAAACTCCTCCAGTGGTCGAATCCCTCGCGGTTAGATGGCGCGGGGGACGAAGTCCTTTTGAGCGGCGGCGCCTACCGCGTGGGCCAGGATCAGCTCGACGAAGGCCAATACGATCGAGTCGAGGCGGTGTTAAGTGCTTGCGGCGCAGCCGCCCTGTACCGCCGCTCCCTCTTTGAGGACGTGGGGGGCTTTGACGAAGACTACTTTGCATACCGCGAGGACGTTGACCTCAGTCTTCGCGCCTTACTCCGAGGACATCGCTGCCTTTTTGTTCCTGCGGCTCGCGTCCGCCATCGGGGCAGCGCCACCATGGGATTCGTTTTTCATCCGGAAATTATTAGGCTCACCACGCGCAATCAGATTCTGACCATCCTCACGGACTACCCGCTCCCTCTTTTTCTCCGCCTCCTGCCTCGCATTATGGTTTTTCAAGCCCTGTGGATGGGTTTCGCCACCAAGAAGCACGCGTTCCTCGCCTGGTGTAGAGGACTCTTGGGTGCAGCCCGCCTGCTCCCCAGAACTTTGAGGAAGCGACGACACGTGATGAGCCGCCGGGTGATTTCCAATCGAGAATGGCTGCAGCGGCTCAAGGAATCGGAGAAAAGGATTTGGCGTTGGCATTCCAGCATCCGGGAGGGGCGACCTTCGAAACTGCTTGCAATATACTTCTGGATCTTTGGCCAGCCCGGAGATTAGGAATTCTCGCGCCAGAAGGCAACAGACAAATTCCGCCCAGTCTTCTCTGCCTATTCACATCCGAACATGGGCTGCGGCTCTTCCGCGGATCGATGCGGCCTGAGCGCCTGCCTGACCGCTCAGTCCTTCGAGACGAAGACTGCGGGGAGTGGGACCGCGAAGCCCATCGAGTTTTGCGGATTATCGTGACGACCCGGACGTCAGGGCACGGCTTCAGCTGTGCCGTCCGGATCAGTACCAATGCGGCGGAGTGAATTCGACCCGAGTGCCCTTGAAAGCGGCGCGGTGACCCCAATGACCTGTGAGCTCCGCCCGAAATCCTGAGGTCTCAAGCATCAGTCGCAGGCATTCGACATTGGGCGCCCACCAGTTCGACCAGTCGTTGTTGAGTTCATTATTCGGATAGAATTGCATGATAGGTGAATCCACAAGCCAAGGATGAATCGACCTGAGCGGGACGACCTCACCCTCGTGGATAAAGGACTGGTCCAGGACTTGAGACTCGATGAGAGTGTACTCGCGGCACACGCTGTGGATCTTATCAAGAGCCAGCAGCGGATGGCGCAAGTGATACAACACGCCGAAGAAAAGGACTACATCAAAAACCCCATGGGTCTCAGGAGAAAGATCGTAAACCGAGCCTATAACGTATTCGGCCCTGGAGTTCACCAGTTCATGGGCCAGCGCAAACCCGAGATGAGTCGCAGGATGGCGATCCAGCGCCACCACCCGTTTCGCGCCGCGTTTTTCAGCCTCAAAGGTGAAAAACCCGTCGTAGGCTCCGATATCCAGGACGCTCTTGCCGCTCAAATCCTCTGGGAAACCCATCAGGTTCAGGAAGGGCTTCGGATTATAGCGACCCGGAGTCACGATGCCCGGCGCGACTTCAATCGCGTGATACCACTCGGTAGAACTCACTTTCCTCAAGATCTCGTTCTTGTCCAAATTAGCTCCTCATTCGTTAGCACTTCCTGAGAAGGAAAACGTCCTGATGCGGGTTTACCATGTGTTGCGCGTGTTGCCTCGAACCTGGTCGCGCCGAGTTCTCACCCCCGGACGCGTTTCGCCAACATGAAAATATTCTCCTTGCGATATTGCGGGAGCAAGGAGAGGGCGCGTGCGACTATTGAGTAGGCCGAGAAGCCGCCTCCCGCCAGACCGTAGCAATCCCGGTAGCGAGACTCGGCGATTGAGAATCCCGCTGCTCTCAGAGACTCCTCTAGCTCACGCATGGAGAAGACCTGGTGGTGCCGGTGGGCTGGGTCGTCTCCAAATTCGGCGTCGGGGTAACGTCGACCGGCCAGCAGGTAACCAATCCTGTGCCAGTGCTGTGCGTTCGGAGTTGACAGCAATAAGAATCCACCAGGCTTCAGGACGCGATGCATTTCCGAGAATGCAAGCTGCGGGCGGCAGAAAAAATGCTCGATCACTTCCAAGAAGAGAAGGAGATCGAAATTGCAGTCGGGGAAAGGCAGGGGGTCCCTGCCAGCTTCGGAAATCGAAACCGGAATCTTCACACTCTTGCGAGCACGAGAGTCCTCAAACAGGATTTCATAACGATAGCCTACCGGCTGATGCTTAGGCAATTCGGTTCCGACCATTTGGCAGCGGCTGTCGATTGCCAGATACGCTTCAAAGTATCCCGGCTCCATCCCCACGCTGAGGACTCTGCAACCCGACGACAGGATGGGTTGCAGCATATCCAGGGAAATCCAGAATCTGCGTCTGTGCAAGCGCACATACTCTTCATGCGCCGGAATGTTGTCCGCAGGAATGGGTGGGGAAATCCGTTTGATGTGACCAAGATCAAGTTCCATCAGCAAAGTCCCGGCTGTTTTTCCTTCAATCGCGCATCGACCTGCTTTCGCTCCGTTGCCGTTTGGGCGCCTAGGTTAGGGAATACTCAGGCCTGCCGTGCATCCAACCTTCGTATGAGTCCTCATAGTAGGGGGGCTGGCCGGGACGGACCTGGGCCCGGAAGGCGGCGCGGCCACCCCAAGTTGCGAGGTGCTCAATGTCGAATCCCGCGGATCGAAACCATGCAAGAACGGACGCCACGTTGGGACCGAACCAGTTGGAAGGATCATTCGCCAACTCTCCGCGCTCGTAGAATTGGCAGATAGGCAGGGGGGTCAAGAGCGGAGCGATTTGACCAAGGGTGCGGACACCCTCCGGCGTGACGACGCAGTTGTCGATCACGTGCGTTTCGATAAGGCAACACGTGCGGGTCACCCAGCGCAAACGGTCACACGCCAACAGAGGATAACGCAGATGGTAGAGCACACCCGGAAAAAGGACAATATCAAAAGTCCCGACCTTTTCAGGCGTGAGCTTGTACACCGTTCCTTGCACATATTCGACCTTTGAACCCAAAATCTCCTTGGCCACAGCAAAGCGGCTCACATGGGAACCCGGAAGGTCGTAAGCCACCACCGGAGAGGCTCCTCTCCGTTCGCACTCAAAGCTTAAGCCTCCCTCATGGGCTCCCACATCAAGAACCGACATTCCCTTGAGGTCCTCTGGAATCTGCAACTGGTCACAGATAAAGGGGACATTGTTTCGACCCGAAGTGAATATGCCGGGAGCCACCTCGAAATACTGGAACCAGGGTCCGGCTTCGCGGATCCGCTGAATGATCCGTTCCTTATCGTGCATTATTTCCTCCCCCCTGGTTTCAAGCGGCTCGCCGAATGAATACTCTTGAGCTCGTCGTGGCAGGGAAGCCACGGCCGAGCATCAACGAGCCTTGCGGTGACCAATTCGACCCCAATGGGCTTTCAATCCAATAACGGTTGACGTAGTTCTTCACAATCCCGCGGGCAACGTTGAAAGTGAAGGAACGGTTGCCCGCCGATGAGTAGGGCAACTGCAATCGAAGCCCACCCACGCAGATATACCGTCATTTGGTTGCATGCAGTATGGGGCAATCGTAGGCATATCCAAAAGATTTCAGCACGCCGCTGTGGTGACCGACCTCAACGACATCCCGAAATCCCAGCTTCTTTAGCATCTGCACCAAGCACAGTATGTTGGGCCGCCACCAGGAAATCTCGTCGCGGTCTGGATCCTCCCCACCAACATAGAGCATGGCGGGCTGCCCGTCCACAGCCGGGGGCATCACTTGCGACAGGATAAGCTTCTTTCGGCATAACGGGGCAACGGTGGCGAGCGCCTGGAGAGGGTTAAGCGTGTGCAACAGGATGTCTCCCATGAACACTAAGTCAAACCCGGCCATTCCGAGTTTCCGTTCCGAAAGGTCATAGACAGTGGAAAAGCACCTCGTAACATTGGAACCCAAGAATCTTCGACAGAGATCAAAAGGTGCTTCCAGCAGGTAATAGTAAAGCTCCTCGGAGGTGTATTCGGCGAGCATCGCTTTCAGGCGCCCTGCTGAGTCGGGAAGGAACATGTCTTTCATCTTTTGTACCGACTGCTCTACGGTCTGTCCGGGAAACCTATCGAGAGCCTCCAGCGAAGGAAGCTCGGTGGCGACGACCCTCGCGCCTCTCCTCTCAAATTCAAATGCGAAGAATCCGGTGGCGGAGCCCACATCCAGGGCGGCCATCCCGTGCATATCCTCTGGGAACTGAAAGCATGGGAGGCTTGCTCTAAAATCGAACACGCCCGGAGTAACTAGATTCTGGCCCAACTCGACGGTGTGGTACCACAAATACTTGCTAAGGTCCCCCAGACCCAGGCGTAAAGCCCGCTCATTGAATTCCTCATACGCGCGGAGGCACTGCTTGGTTGACGTCTGGGATCGATTCATATCAGGTCGACCGCCCATGCTGAAATCGAGAGGCCAAACCGAATGCCCCGTTTGCCTCTTGACCCAGAGCGAATCATACGGCCTTGGTGGCGATTGGCTCAAATCTATTTTTTCGGCACAGGTCAAATGCCCACTCGATTTTGGTGGGCATGGGGACGAACTACGGGACGGGTTCTTTCATGCCTTCGGAAGCGCAGGAGGGGGATGCCGCTTTACCTCAGCCTGGCAGGACAGGCGCATCAGCCCGTGGACGAGCTGTGTTGGGATCACCTCAAGGACATAAGCGTTCCCAACCCAGTCGCAAAGGGCAAAGTCCTCGAGGGTGCCGTCGCTGACTGCGAAGGTGAAGGAGTAGTTGCCGATAGCGAGCTGTGGCAGCTCAAATCGGAATTCAGCCGAGCAGATGTTTCCTTTTGTCTGAGGGCCGATGACGCAGCCTTCCATGAGCGTGTTCGTCCCGGTTAAGTAAAGACCGAGCCGGTTCTTGATGAGGAAACCGATAATCGGCCTTTGGACCTCTCGCTGAAACAGGACCGAAATGCGGGTCAAAATAATCTGTCCTCCCGCGGCCGAGTTCACCCGCTGTCCTTGCTCGTCATAGAGCCCTACTCCCAGAATCTCGGCGTCGCGATTGCCGATGCGGACATCGACGTTGGGGATCGTGGCTTCCATCGATTCCGCTGGACTTTCGCCGCGCGGTTCCGAAGGGGGGGCTGCAGCCGCCACGGGGTAAGCCTCAGCGCTTCGCCGCTCGCGGAGTTCCCGGCTGATGACCATCGCCATGTAGTCAGTGACAATCCGTTCGGGCGTGCCATATTGGAGCAATCTCCCCTCGTGAATCCAAGCAGCCTTGGAGGCCAGGGTGAGTACGAAAGCGGGATCGTGAGAAACAAACAGGATGGTTTTGCCGCGCGCCTGCAGCTCATTGATCTTGTTGAGGCAGCGGTGCTGGAAATACATATCGCCGACCGAAAGGGCTTCGTCAATCAGCAGGACTTCCGGGTCGACATTGATGGCCACCGCAAAGGCCAGCCGAACGTACATGCCGGTGGAGTAGGTCTTGACGGGGCGGTCGATGAAGTCGCCGATTTCGGCGAAGCGCAAGATGGCGTCCACCCGCTCCTTCATCTCCTCATGCTCGATGCCGAGGATTGCGCCGTTGATGTACACGTTTTCGCGCCCCGTATGTTCCGGATTGAAGCCCGCCCCCAGCTCCAACAAGGCCGCCACTCGGCCCCGGACGCGGAGGCTGCCGGCGCTGGGCTGTAGGATTCCCGCCACCAGTTGGAGCAGGGTGCTTTTCCCCGAGCCGTTGACGCCGATGAGGGCGACCGTGGCTCCCTTCGGGACGCACAGGTCCACGTCGCGCAGAGCCCAAAACTCCTGATGGTAACTCTTGCGCCCGCGGAGGAGAGCTTCCTTCAGCCGGTCCACCGGCCGGTCGTAGAGCTTGTAGATCTTCGAGACCTTTTCCAGGACAACCGCGTTCTCGTCAGATGACATCGGCAAAGGCTTTCTTGGTTCGGATGAACCAGAAGTAGCCCAGGAAAAAGATCACCACACTGATCCCGAGCAGATAGAGCCAGGGGTAGGCATCCGGCGGAGTCCCCTTGAGCAGAACGTTTCGGTAACTCGTGACCACCGGCAAGAAGGGATTGATGCGAAACCAGGGGAGCAGCGCTTTCGGCACCATGCTCTCCGGATAGACAATCGGACATAAGAACATCCAAATGGTGAGCGCCAAGCCGATGATGTGGTTGGTATCGCGGACGAACACTCCCAGGCCGGCGAGGAACCACCCGAATCCCACCGTCAACAGCAGTTGGGGCAAGAGGATCACGGGGAGAAGGATCACCGTCCAGGGGACGCTCCCGCGGCTTCCCAGAACCAATAGGATGAGGAGCAGGATGCCCACCAGGGAGTTGATTCCGCTGGAAAGGGTGGTATTCACCGGCAGGACTTCCAGGGGGAAGACCACTTTCTTGACTAAGTTCGGGTTTTCCAGGATACAGGTGTTCGAGCGGATGAGGGCCTCGGAAAAGGCCATCCAGGGCAGCAGCCCGGCAAGGATGTAGAACACGTAGTCGATGGGTTTGCTGTCCGGCGCAACTCGCACGCGCAAAATCACCGAAAAGACGAACCAATAAATGAACAGCAATGCCAAGGGGTTTGCTACCGTCCAGAGGGCCCCGGCAAAGGATCCTTTGTAGCGGCCGAGAAGGTCGCGTTTGACCATCAACTGAATCAACTTGCGGCAGCGATAAAGGGCCTGCAAGGGTTCCCAGAGCTTATTCATGGTCTGCCCTCGACTCGAACAACACTTGCACTCGCCAACCGTTCAGAAAAAACCAGGAGGACGCGCTCCTCTCCGGAGAGGCGAGATGGCTGCCGGGCCCGGAGCATCCGGAAAAGATTGGCGGAACGCCACTTGAACACTCCATAGCTTTGTGCTCTCCCCAAGTCGCCGATCCTATCGCCGAATTGCCTAGGACCGCGGCCGCCCTATCTTACCATCAGCTCAGTAAGGGGGAACCTTTGCGAAACGCTCGCTGCTCCTCAGGCGAAGGCAAATACGATGACGCGGTCGAAATTGATGTATTGCTCATGAAGGGAAGGACTGGGCTTGACCAACTCCACGCGTTGAAAACCGGCAGCCCGGATCATTCTTATCAAGGCATCCAGCGATGGGACCAGGGATATGCCACCCGAGGTCGGCGAGTGCTGCGGGTCGGCGTCGATGACGACACACGCCGGACCCGACCTGATTTCCTGCTTGTTTCCCCATGCGGTCGTGATGTTCTCTCTGAAGCGGGCCACCTGCCCTTCAATGATGCACACGTCTCGCGTCAGAGCCCGCACCGCCCGGAATCCTCGGACGGGGTCCTCCAGGTGGTAGAAGATGCCCAGGAACAGAGTGAGGTCGTAAACGCCATCTTGGAGCGGATTCAGCATGAAAAGATCTCGGACCTCGAAACGAACGTTGGTGAATGCCCCAGCCTCTTTGATGAAGTTGGCACGTTCGATCCGATCGGGCCGAATGTCAATCCCTTTGGCGAGTCGGGCTCCCCGTTGAGCGACCTGGAAAGTGAACCAGCCTTCGTGGCAGGCGACGTCCAGGCAGGAGACATCATGCCAACGCCCCGCGAAATGCCGGTCCAGGAACGGGAAAATGCACTCGACACGCGATTCGTGGATTCCGAGCGCGTTTTCGTCCGCGAACGACCCCGTGTGAACTCGGTCATCAAATTCGAATCTGTAAAACCAGGGCCCCAGAGCGTCGAGTTTGGCCTGAAGGTATTGGGCGGGCAAGGAAGTGTGAATTTTCATCGCGGAACTAGCAGTTCGAGTGCTTCGGGTAGACCTTTCCAGTCTCTTCCGGCGAGAAGTATAAGACCCTGGCGCGGATCCGCCGCCTCTGGTCGTGGCAAGAAAGACCGGGTTCTGCTCCGGAAAGAGAAGTCAGCTTACCCTCTTCAGATATCCGTCAAAGTTATAAGTGATCAAGTATTTTTCCCGAATTCGCGTATCGCTGACGAAATGGGGATTCTCGCGAAGATATTCAATGCACCCCGCTTGAGGTCCGGGGACGGGGGGCCAGCCCATCACGTCGCAAATACCATCCTCCACGACGTAGTAGCATCCGACGGAAACCAGCGGGGAGTAAGCCCGCAGTTCCTGGATGACGTGCTCCTTGTTGTGATCACAATCCGCGATGACCATCGTCTTTCGTCCCTGGCAGAGGCCGGTTACTTGTCCGATCGTTTCGGGATCGAGGCAGTTACCTTCAATCAGCCGGATGCGCGGGTGGCGGAGGTCCGCCACGTGACTCAGATCCAGGTCAATCCCGACCACCTGGGCGGAGGGAATGCCGAGGAGGTCAATGAGATTGGCTAGATAAAGCGTGCCTCCCCCGTGCGCGACGCCGAGTTCCACAACTACTTCGGGCCTCGTCTCGTAAAGAATTTCTTGGTAGATCCAGCAGTCTAAAGGATTCTTCCAGATGGTCCGTCCCATCCAACACTGTTGCAGGTCAGGAGCTTGGTTCAGCAAGCCCTGGTGGATCATCGTCTGGTGGTATTGCAGCCATTCTCTGACCGTCCAGTCGACGATCGCTCTCTTCTCCGGTTGATTCGTCGGCCCCACGCGACGCCTGCTCAAGGCAAGAGTGTTGGTGTCACTGCGCTCGTATACTACGCCGCCTCGGATGGTTTTTCAATTCCAGGCCAGATGGCAGATAAGCATAATCGAGGAGGTTTACTGCGGCGTGGCCGCTCAACCCGACCCCAGTTGTGAAGAACGACTGGAGTGACAATACTCCACGGAAACCCTGGCATTGCTTTCTGCCCGCACGGCTCAAGATCCCGCGCCTTGAGACGCTAGGGGGAGTTGCTGTCGCCCGCGAGGTCGCAATTACTGTCGGGCCCTCGGTCGACCCCAAAGGGTAAGGTCCTTCTTTGGCGGCCTCGGTTGCCTTGGGGCCCGGAGAGTGTACCCCGATCCATCTTCCGGTACGATGGTGAACGTGCCGTAGTTGCCTTCGCCATCATCTACGATGTATCCCACAAAGCTGCCGTCCGACTGTAATTCGGCAACCGCGAGTCCGCGGTTGGACACTTCCTGGTACACAAAATAGAACGTGTACACGAGGCCGAAGTCGTCAGAAGAGCACAGAAAGGACCCGTTAGCAGTCCCGCCTCCGCTGCTGATTGCGGTGAGATTCCCCGTAAACATGTTGGAATCGAAGTGCTCGAGGTTCGAAAACTCGACCGTCCCAGAAGTACCGGCGTCGGGGCCCCCGGTCAAGGTGAATGTTCCGGAATAGGCGGTGTGGACTGGGTCGTAGGCGATATTTGAATACGACCAGCAAACAAACGTGGCTGAGGAAGTGTTGGACTCAACTCCGATTGCCATCGCAGCGATGTAGGAGTTCTCAGAGTAGATGTAGACAGACCCTCGAAAACCCGTGGGAACTGACAGAGGGGGTGTATTCAGGTTCGCCGCCATGTGCTGTTTTGGTCCGAGCGTCAGCTGTGTTTGGGCAACCACAATGCCGGATGGATCAAGGGCCAACACGTCGACCGTGTTACTCGAGTTATAGATGTTAGCGAGGGCGATCCCAGTACGGTCCGTGGCGGGAGAGAGAAAGCTTCCCATAGCCGCCTGGATGCTCGGGACTCCTACCGACACCATCTTCCCCTGGCTGGTCGTGAGCGCGTAGACTGCGCTTCCGATAACCGCATGGTCGAAGTCGCGCGCGCGCGCCCATCCCCCCCGGACAAGGCCAGCCTCGTTGGTTTCGATCTCAAACGATCCGTATGCCGGAATGGCGATATCGAATGTGCTGCCAGTCCCCTCGGTTGTTGCCAAAACGAGTGCCGCGCCGTTGTCGCCGAACAAATCCAACGTGCCTGTAGCGTCACTGCCTGTATTATTGACGAAGATGAAATTGGTTTGCCATTGTCCGGTTGCGGCATCGCCGCCGTAGGCAATGTGGGGAAAATAGAAAGTTGGACCGGCTTGCGCCCAAGCCCGGGTCGGTAGCCCTATAACGACAAAAAACCAAAGAGCGACACTTATAGCGGTAAGAAGCTGAAATTTCGATCGCATAGCAAGCCCTCCTCTATCAAAAGCGCGACTCGCCTCAGCAGGATTGATGCTGCTGGCACCGTACCGAGAAGCGCGCTGTCTGGATTATGATCTCCGTCTCGGATTCACGGCCGCCGGTACGATTCCCTCCTGCGTCTGACAGCGAGGAAGAGCGGGTCGATTTATCTGCTCCCAACTTAAGGTGGGGCAGGTATAATGTCAAGCTGAACCTTACCACCGCGTGTGGGCCATCCGGCGGGCAGGACGAGCGCAGAGTAGCAGGCCGGGACTCTCCGAGTCATTCTTGCTCGTGGGTGTTGACCTCCGAAATTCCTGCGGACTTGGTCACTGATGCCCCCAAGCACGGTTTCGATTCTCATCACGACGTACAACTCCGCCGAAGTATTAGGGCTCTGCCTGGACTCCCTGCGAGGCCAGGACTATGGTCCGCTGGAGCTCATCGTCGTGGACAACGCCTCGACGGATGGCACGAGGGAAATCCTCCGCCCTTTGGAACAAACTGGCCAGGTACTGTATAACCAAACCAATTTGGGCTTCGCTGCCGCGCAAAACCAGGCTCTCGGCCTCGCGAGCGGCGAGTGGGTGATGTCGCTGAATCCGGACGTCCTCCTCAGTCCGAATTTCATCAGTGAACTGGTCGCCGCCGCCAGAATGGATTCCGCCGTGGGGATGGCTTGCGGCAAGCTCTTACGGTGGAAGCCCGGCGCCGACCCGCCGTGCACGAAGGTCGTTGACTCAACGGGGATCTATGTCTTGAGAAATTTACGTCACCTGGACCGCGGGAGCGAAGAACTCGACCAGGGGCAGTACGATGAGCCGGCCTACGTCTTCGGTGCGACCGGGGCCGCGGCGCTGTACCGCCGCACGATGATCGAGGATATCTCCGTGGCCGGTGAGTTTTACGATGAAGACTTCTTTGCCTACCGGGAAGACGCCGACGTGGCCTGGCGCGCCCAGTTGAGGGGTTGGCGCTGCGTTTACACGCCACGAGCCGTCGCGTGGCACGTGCGGCGCGTCACCCCGTCTCGCCGCCGGGTGTTGCCCTTTTTCATCAACTGGCATTCCGTCAAAAACCGGCTCTTGATGCGCGCCAAGAACATTTCCGTTCCCCTGTACCTACGCCTTCTCCTGCCGATCACCTTGCGGGACGCCACGATTCTGGGTTACGCGCTCCTCGTTGATCGCCGACTGCTGTCGATCTTGCCGTTCTTGTGGAAAGGCCGCACAGGAATCCAGGAAAAACGGAGGTGGATTCAGTCTCGCCGCCGCGTCTCCGACGGGGAGTTGGCCCGATGGTTTTCCAATCGGCCGGTCAGTTTCACGCTGGGTGCCGCACCCAGGAGCGGGCATCCGAAGCCGGCAGCTCCCCGCCAGGCGGACCTGGCGAGCTGAGTTTCCGTGCGAAGCCAAAAGCCCCAGACGGGCGAATGTGGGAGATATGAACGCTGATAACAAAAGTGAGGAAATAAAGAGTGTGGGCGAGGTCCTGGAGAGGATCCGTGCTCGCCTGGCAGAGCAGGTCAAATCCGGGTTCGCTGGCGGATCTGGAAGCTCTCACCGGAATGGCAGCGAGCCAGTCAGCGTCCCCCGTCTCCGCGTTCTCTTAGACGAAATCCGATCCCTCCACAGCCAGGTCGGGGCTGTCAACCCGCGCCCCGCCGGGCCGATCAATGATGCCATTCAGCTGTTCAAGAGGGTTTTGCGCCGGATTTTGGGCTGGTACACCCGACCCATTGTCCGCTATCAAGCTACGACCCTCCAGTTTCTCGGCGAGGTCACCGAGATTCTCGAGCGTGATCAATCACGGTTGCAGAGCCTGGAAGCCAACGTGGGATTACAGGCGGACGAGCTCGCTGATTTGCGTCAACGCACGCTGGCAAAACTCGAATGGATAGCCGAGGAGTTGGCGAAGCGGGAAAGAGAGGGTTCTTAGGGCGGCGGCCGACTGTCCGAGATTCGGGCGGGGTCCCGCTTGTTTGCCGCGCGCACCCCGTCAATCCACGCGTCTCCCTTTAAGCCTGCCGAAAGGGAATGGATGGAGCACGCCCTGTGAAGCTCAAACCTTGAATCCGAGTTTTCCCAGGACCCTCCGACGTAGGTTCCTGCCATACAGAAGGTTGCGAGCCAGGCGGTTTGTCGGGAGCCATCGGTAGAGCCACTCCAACTCCATCCGCCGACTGGCATTTTCATTTTCGAGTTGCGCGAGCTTTGCGTCTCGCGCTGCTATTGCTCTTTCCAAGCGGGCTCCCAAAGCGTTCGCAGCGGCAACTTCTTCAACTAATCGTGCGACTTCCTCTTTCAGCCGCGCGATAACTTCCTGATGGGCTGCCAAGTTTCTGGCGTAATCCCTCTCCTTTTCCTCTCCCCATTGCCGAAGAGCTTCGATTTCGCGCTGCTGTTGGCGCAACTCCTGCACGATCGCTACTTGGTGTTCGATACCGCCCATGGCCAGCAACTTCTTGGAAGGGAGCGGTATGCGCTGGCGACTGCACACTGCCATGAAGTATTTGGGGGCGGAGTCGAGACAGAAATCTTCCACGACTTCGGCAGACCGACTGTCGCTCGTGGAGACGGCCGCCTCGATGCTCGAAGCGCTCACTTCGTGCTGATAAAGCAACTGCACATGCCCAAAGTGCGGACGGAGGAGTTCCAGCAACTCCTGTTCCTGGAGTTCCCTTTTGTGAAAGGGATTAGGCTCCTCGATCACCTTCGTAGGACCGGCCGGGTTCGGCGTGGAGAGAATCAGCGTCCCCTCCGGGGTGAGAACGCGGCGGATTTCACTCAGGCAACGGGGCTGTTCTGCGACATGTTCAATCACCTCGAACAGCACCGCTTGATCGAAGGAGTGGTCGCGGAACGGGAGGTCCCGACAGTCCGCACACGCAAAAGATAAATTCTGTTGGAAGTAGTTTCCCCGGGCGTACTGAATCGCCTCCCAGGCGCTGTCAACGCCCACAACTCCTGCCGCCTTCTCGGCCAGAAGGGCCGCACCATATCCCGTGCCACACCCCACGTCCAGAACCTTGGAGACAGCACTCACCAACGTCACGGCAAAACGATAGCGGAGCAGGTGTTCCAAGACGAGGGGGCGTGGGGTCACCCCTGGAACCACACGTTCCCCTGTGAAGGCGAGCTCCTTATTGTTCGGCTGCGATTCCATTCGCTACATCACCTTCACGCCCATTGAATTGAGTCCGAATCTTAACACAGCCCCAGGATCGTTGCGGTCTCGCGCATGAGGACAAGGCTGAAGTGACCGAGACTCTGTGCCCGTCGAATTGAAAGTCTTCATTGCAGCGGATTGGTCCGTGCTTCTCCGTTAGGCAAAGTTGCGAGGCGGGGCCGAATTAGGATGATGCGTCCTGTCCGCTGAACGCGCGTCCGTTTCTTTTCCCCCGCCGGTCAGGTCCGGGGCAAGGAGGCATGTGTCCGGCGAGCTACCGGGCTGTAGAATAGGTTCCCTCGTCGCTGGTTTCGCAGGATATCCCGCGGATCGGGCACAGAGATCTTTCCGTATTCATCCTCGAGGGTTTGAAAGAAACGCTTCACGAACTCCTCAAAGCGCTTGCGCGTAAAAGCCTGGCTGCGCTCACAGGCCGCCTCCTGAAGCTGCTTCATCAGGCCCGGAGTGCTGATCACCTCGCGCGTGTACTGGCAGAGATCAGCGAGAGTATCGAAGCGGTAACCCGACCGACCGTGTTCAACG
>Ga0315282_10009157_pt1 | contig 15812 bp, 15 predicted proteins | sample YL17G07_20_MG_FD_203693 | JGI IMG/M metagenome (GOLD analysis project Ga0315282, IMG submission 203693) | Sediment microbial communities from Yellowstone Lake, YNP, Wyoming, USA - YL17G07_20 | ecosystem: Environmental > Aquatic > Freshwater > Lake > Sediment | place: USA: Wyoming | collected...
GAAACTCTGATCCAGATTGGGACTGAATCCTACTATCTGAACGGCATCACCAATTACACCGTCTGGTTCGAGCTTCTCCCACAGGACTCGATTCAGCTAAACATGACCATATCTCCAGGAGATGTCATGAAAGCCTCAATTACTCTCCAAGACAAATCTTTACAGACATGGGCCATCGAGATCAGCGACTCTTCTAATGGTCAAACCTTCAAAAAAACCGTCCAATACGACTCCAATATGCTCTCTGCGGATTGGGTTGTGGAGAGGCCGACAATAAACAACTTTCTCTACCCACTAGCCAACTTCGGGAGTATAACATTTAGCGAATGTTCCGCTACCTTAAACGGTGTGACAAGCAGCATCACAGGATCCCCACACAGCTCATTCCAAATGCAGGGACGCATGAACAGCAACTTAGTGACCCTGTCAGACACATCCCAAGGGGGCAAAACCTTCACCGTCAACTTTGTAGCACCGCGATAGCATAGTTTGTGAAACGCCTGAAAAAGTATAGTAAAAGAGAATATTAATAATCGACGCTTAGGGTGATTTTTCACCCAAGTTGTGAGCTGTCACTTGAGGAGAATATACTTAGCTGCATTAGTAGCCCTTACGGTAGGCGCCATTGCATGTTACCTTGCCTACGGCAACTATAGCAAAGTCTCAGACCTGAATATCCCAGACGAAAACTCATCAAAACAAATATACTTAAACTACAACGAGCTCAAAAAAATGCCAACAAGCACCGTATATGCTGAACTTGACTGCTTGGGCTTCTTCGTCAGTAAGGGAAATTGGACTGGGGTAAGACTTGGACTTGTACTTGATAAGCTAGGACCTATTCAACAAGCTGGGACTGTTGATTTTAAAGCCGGCGATGGGTACTCGACCACTCTGTCAATTTCATCTGCAATGCGGGGAGACGTAATAATCGCCTATGAGCTGAATAATACCTTAATCCCTGAGAAGACACGACTGGTAATCCCCTTAGCGAACGGCGGTGATTGGATCAGTAACATTACACAGATCAAATTAATTAACCCTCAAGGCAGTAATTCATCCATTTATCTATTACCTGATGATCAAACAAATAATTAAATTCACTATCACGCGGGCCACAATAAAAGATACGCTTTAGGGGACTTCGCATTTAAGTTCCTTCATGTAATCCATAATAGCCAGAGGTAGTGAGGTCTTGGAGCATGAAAAGCTGCTTGGACTCCCAAACGTACAGGAGTCGCGTCTCCACGATTTAGCTGATGGTAGGAAAGTCCAATGTAAAGTCTGTGAGAGGAGGTGCATGATCCAGCTGGGGAAGGTTGGCTTCTGCAGGACCAGGATGAATATTGGCGGAAATCTCTATACCCTAGTCTACGGCGACATCTCCTCAATTGAAGCCAACCCGATAGAGAAGAAGCCGTTCTTCCACTTCTGGCCGGGAAGCTACGCTCTGACCATCGGCACATGGGGCTGCAACTTCACATGCCCATGGTGCCAGAACTATGACATCAGCATGTCCGACCCTGAGCCTCAGAGGGCGAACTATCTGAGCCCGGAGAAGTTCGTGAGGATGATTGGAGGCGAGGGGTGCAGAGGCTGCTCCATCTCTTTTAACGAGCCGACGATGCTCTTCGAGTATAGTATCGACTCCTTCAGACTTGCTCGTGAGAAGGGATTCTACAACACCTTCGTCTCGAACGGCTACATGACGCTGGATGCGCTGCGGATGCTCCGGGAGGCGGGGATGGACGCCATAAAATTCGATGTGAAGGGAAACGAAGAGGCTGTTAGGAGGTACTGTGGCGCCGATGTTAACGTTGTCTGGAGAAATGTGGGCGAGGCGAGGAGAATGGGTATGCATGTCGAGGTGGTGACATTGGTTATACCCGCAGTAAACGACGATGAGGATAGTCTCAGAGAAATAGCGAGGAGGCACCTAAGGGAGGCTGGGCCAGAGTCTCCACTGCACTTCACCCAATTCTACCCAACCTACAAGATGACAGATAGGCCTTCGACGCCAATTGAGTCAATTGAGAGGGCTCACCGCATCGCAGTAGAGGAGGGAGTTAAGTACGTGTATGCGGGAAATATGCCGGGTCACAGGCTGGAGGACACTTACTGCCCAAACTGCGGGGAGCTTCTGATAGGCCGCTTAGGATTCGAGGTGAAGAGTTACGCGATCACGCATGAGAAAAAGTGTCCGAGGTGTGGGCAAGGGATCCCAATCGTTGGAGAATACGTAAAGTCCACTCCTCATCCATGGTTTACCTAAAATGCAGACCATCCCAAAGAATGGCGCCGACATATACGAAGCACGAATACCTGAACCCAAGCGGATGCCTGCGCCTCAATATAATTCACACCTTCTAGCACAAACCTATAAGCGAATAGCCGATGAGTAAACCAAGTATCCGATTTGAACGCGATAGAGATTGAGGCTTTGACGAAGAGGTTCGACCAGAAAGTAGCCGTCGATAACCTGACTCTAACAATTCAAGCTGGAGAGCTATTCGGCTTACTCGGACCCAATGGCGCTGGTAAAAGTGTCACAATCAAAACACTCTGCGGTATCATCAAGCCTACCAGCGGCACCGCCAGAGTAGGCGGTTATGACATCGTTAACGAGATGGAGGCAATCCACAAGATCATAGGAGTCTGCCCACAAGAGCCCGCCTATTACCCGTACCTATCTGGCAGGGAGAACATACAGCTATTCGGTAGACTCCAGAATATGCCGGATACTAAGCTCAGGGAGCGGACAGCCCAGCTCGTTGAAGCTCTTAGCTTCGCTGAGGAGGCTGATAGAAGAGCCTCCAAGTACAGCGGAGGAATGATCCGCCGAGTGAGCCTCGCAATGGCTCTAATAAACGACCCTGAGATAGCGTTTCTCGACGAGCCCACGGTGGCCATGGACCCTCAGAGCCGCCATGCAACTTGGGATCTCATAAGAGGCCTAAAGAGTAACGGGAAAACTGTGATACTTACAAGCCACTACATTGAGGAGGTTGAAGCCCTAGCAGACCGCGTAGGAATAATCGACCACGGTAAGCTCATAGCACTCGATACTCCACAGGGGCTAAGGGAGCAGTATAAGGCATCCAACCTTGAGGATGTATTCATCGCTCTGACTGGACGCCGGATAAGGGAGGAGGCCGTCCAGTGAACATCCAGAGAACACTGGCTCTCGTCGGAAAGGAGTTGAAGAGGCTTACACGTGAACCTGCAAACCTCTTCATGGCGATAATATTTCCACTTGTCCTAACAGCCGCGTTCGGCTTTAGCTTCGGAGCCATCGGGGGGTCAGAGTCTAAGTACAACATAGCTTTCGTCGACCATGATAACACCCAGTGGGCATCTATGCTCCACTCTTCACTCACACAGGTTCCGGTGCTTAATCTTCAGGACTACTCTGACCCGGTCAAGGCTACCGATGACCTGTCACAGGGCCTCTTGAGCGCGGTGATCACTATTCCAGAAGGCTTCGGCTTATCCATAGATTCATACAAACTCAACCCAAACAACCCGAAGCAGTGGCTAAACTCAACGATAGGCCTCTCCGTTGACAAAGGATCCATGGTAGCAAGCGCAGCCATCCCACCCTTAATTCAGCAGATCCTCTCCACAGTCGTGACGGGTAAACAGTCCGAAGCCACATCCCCCGTCAAGCTAGCTGACCCAACATTTGTGACAGCTGAAAAGATCAGCCAGTTCAGCTACATGGCTCCAGGCATGTTCGCCTACGCTGCAATCTTCCTCCTGATGCTTGTAGCCCAAGTAATGGTTGGGGAACGTGAAGATGGACTACTCAGACGAATAAGTGTAACACCTACAACTGTGGGAGACATATTCGCAAGCCAGATCGTCTCCAATCTCATAATCGGTGCAGTTCAAACCCTAATCATATACCTTGCAAGTACACTCCTTGGCTTCCACCCACTCGGAGGAGCCAGCGGAATCGCCGTCGCATTCATAGCTGTAATGCTCATGAGCCTCTGCAGTGTGGGCTTAGGCTTGATCGTAGCCTCCATAGCGAAGAACGCTGGGACAGCTACCGGGATAAGCTTCGTCTTAATACTTCCACTGATGCTTCTCGGCAGCTTCGTCCCCGCACCAGAGTACATAGCACGACTTGTCCCGAGCTGGTATCTAACCCATGCTCTGACAAGCATCTTCATACGAGGTGCATCGATAAGCAGTCCCGCTGTGATCTCTGACATTGGAACTCTAGCTGCTGTAAGCATTCTACTAGTTGTCCTAGGTGTCCTCATCTACCGTAGATTCGGTAACAGGTAACTGCTGTCCAATAAAATAGGCACAAAATAACAAATAGAATTACCTAAGCAGCACATTATCATAGATGCCAAAAATGTCCCTCTGCCTCGAACTCTTTTGAGAGCCTCTCGATAAGATCACGCTCTCTAGGAGTTAGCTTCTCAGGAATCTTGACGTTGACATGTATGAGTTCATCTCCCTTGCCATGAGTACTAATTATCCCTTCTCCCCTCAGCCGCAGTGTGGACCCACTCTGTGTCCCAGGAGGAACTCGAACTATTCTCTCACTCGTCAGCGTTGGAACCTTTATCTCGGTTCCTAATGCAGCCTGAGCAAAATTGATTGTCGCTTCATACATGAGGTCCGCTCCTCTTCGAGTTAGGTATTGGTGAGGTTTGATCCTTATCGTCACGAAGAAGTCTCCAGGTGGACCACCATTTCGCCCATCATCACCTTGTCCTCTTAAAACCAAGTTGTCGCCGTTATCGATTCCAGGTGGCACCTTAACTTGAAGCTTCACACGCCTTTCCTCAAGGCCATTTCCCCCACAGGCCCTGCATGGTCTTCCAGGAACCTCTCCTCTGCCATTACACCGATCACATACAACATACACCTGCCCTAAACCTGATGCTGCATCATACTCAACTCTCCCAGCACCTTTACACTTGGGACAGGTGACCGATCGGCTACCCGGTTCGACGCCTGACCCGCCACAACTACTACATCTCTTTAGCCTAGGCAGGGTAACTTCTAACTCTGTACCGGATGCTGCTTGCTCCAACGTGATCTCCATCTGGGCATCTAGGTCGCGGCCACGCTGAGCTTCAGGTTGCTCCTGTTGAGAAGTGAAGCCTCCGCCAAAAAATCTAGCAAAGAGATCATCAACATTAAAGCCGAACTCTGAAAATGTGTCTCGGACAGTTCCGCGATTGTAGATATCTTCCTGCTTATACTGCTCCTTAATTCCTTCGTAACCTTGGGCATCATACTGCCGCCTCTTTTCTGGGTCAGAGAGAATAGCATAGGCTTCTGATGCCTCCTTGAATTTCTCCTCAGCGTTAGGCATCTTATTTCTATCAGGGTGATATTTGAAGGCGAGTTTACGGAATGCACGTTTTATCTCATCTTGGGATGCATCAGTACTTACCCCTAAGACATCGTAAAAATCCAGTTTACCCGCCAAACTCTACTTCACCTGGAACCAATAGGACGCATGATTAAGGAAGAGCGTTACGGTTTCTTATCATCTACAACTTTGTAGTCTGCTTCCACGGTTTTCTTTCCTTGCTGGTCTTCTTCAGGCTGTGGAGGTTCCTGGCGTGCTTCTTGCTGTGGTGGAGGTCTTTGAGCTGTCGATTGCTGATAAAACGCCGTGCTTGCTTCCTGGATCAGCCTCTTCAACTCCTCGACCTTGGCGCTGGTCTCAGCCAATCCCCCTGTCTTTGATGAGTCCTTCAGCGCTTGAAGGGCTTCCTGAACCTTGCGCTTTTGCTCATCAGAAATTTTGTCACCGATCTCGCTGAGGGTTTTCTCGGTAGTGTAGATGAGTGAGTCAGCGGTGTTTCGCATCTCTGCCTCCTCTTTAGTGCGTCTATCCTGCTCACCGAACTGTTCCGCTTCCCTCATCATCCTATTCTTCTCTGTGGGGTTAAGCTTAGTTGAAGCCGTTATCTTGATCCCCATCTGTTTGCTGGTGCCCAAGTCCTTCGCTGTAACGTTAAGAACACCATCAGCATTGATGTCAAATGTAACTTCAACCTGTGGCACTCCTCTAGGTGCAGGAGGAATCCCTGTAAGGTCAAATTGGCCTAGGCTGATGTTGTCCTTCGCCATAGAGCGTTCCCCTTGGAGCACATGTATGGTAACGGCTTGTTGAAAATCAGCGGCAGTTGAGAAGTTCTGACTCTGCTTGACAGGTATCGTCGTGTTTCGCTCGATGATCTTGGTGAAGACACCGCCCAGGGTTTCAACCCCGAGGGAGAGTGGTGTTACATCGAGAAGTACTATGTCTGAGATCTCACCTGTGAGTATGGCTCCCTGAATAGCAGCACCTATCGCGACACATTCCATTGGGTCAATACCTCGCTCAGGCTTTTTCCCGATGATATCCTCGATAAACTGTTGGACGAGAGGCATCTTTGTCTGGCCTCCTATGAGGATGACCTTGTCGATCTGTGCTGGCGTCAACTTCGCGTCGGCGAGTGTTTTCAAAATAGGATCCCTGATCCTCTCCACTATCGGCCTAGTCAGTTGCTCAAGTTTTGACCTCGTCAGGGTGACCTGAAGGTTCTTGGTGCCCGTCGCGGTCTGGGTGATGTATGGGAGGTTAATTTCGGTGGTTATGAGGTTTGAGAGCTCTATTTTAGCCTGCTCAGCTGCTTCCTTCAACCGAACCATGGCTTTCACATCTCCCTTAAGGTCTACACCATTCTCACGTTTGAATTCGGAGATGATATAATCCATAACTGCTTGATCTAAGTCTGTCCCACCAGTTTTTGTGTCTCCACTTGTAGCGAGTACCTCGAAGACGCCTCCACCGAAGTCCATCACAGTTGTATCGTTCGTACCGCCGCCAAAGCTGAAGACCACAATTTTCAGCTCCTGACCCGCCTTATCCAGACCATAGGCGAGAGCTGCTGCAGTAGGCTCATTAATAATTCTAGTTACTTTTAGCCCCGCAATCTCGCCTGCATCTATCGTTGCTTGGCGTTGATTGTCATTGAAGTTTGCAGGCACTGTTATCACTGCCTTAGTGATCTTCTGGCCAAGATAGGTCTCGGCATCACGGAGAATTTTCTGCAGAATAAAACCTGAGATCTGCTGTGGCGTATACTCCTTTCCATATATCTTGATCTTATAGTCTGTTCCCATTCGACGTTTAATTTCCCGCACCGTCCCTTCCGGGTTAGTGATGGCCTGCCTTCTCGCAGGTTCACCAACAAGCAGTTGCCCGTCTTTGGTAATGGCAAAGACTGAGGGGAACATTTTCCCCGATACAGTAGGTCCCTCAGCACTTGGAATTATAGTTGGTTTACCCCCCGAGATTATGGCAGCAGCTGAATTTGTGGTTCCTAAGTCAATTCCTAACGTTCTGTCTCTATTTTCACTACTCATTTTTCATTCACTCCTCTGAAGTAAATCTGAATAAAGATAGGAAACTGTCATGGATAAGGATTGAGTTTATAGACATTTTTTAATAAATATATGCATGTAAAAATATAATTCAGAATGAGATAAACAAATAATGGTGCAGATAATATGGGTGAGATAAAGGTTAAGAGAAAGGGGTATTGGAGGATGCACGAGCTTTAAATGGCTTAGAGTTTAGTTCATTATGAGAAGAGTGAAAGTTTGGGTAAAGCTTTGGTTGTCTATGATAGCGTGTATGGTAATACAGAGAAGGTTGCGAAAGCATTAGCGAAGGGGCTGGGTGACAGCGGTGTTCAAGTAGACACATTAAAGGCTGATATGGTCAAGTTTGATGAGTTGACCAAGTATGATCTTTTAGTCGTTGGTGGTCCGGTTCATGCCTGGAATATAACGAAGCCGATAAAGGAATTTCTAGACCACTTAAAGACCGTGCAGGGTATGCGTGGGAAAAAGGGGTTTGCATTTGACACCAAGATGAATAAGAGCAGTCTAGCTGGAAACGCCGGAGGAAAGATTGAGGATAGTTTGAAGAGCCTAGGCTTGACGATTGTCAGGTCTCATTCCACCGCAGTCGTAAAAGGTAATGAGGGGCCGTTAGAGGAAGGCGCGGAAGAAGCATTCACTCAAATCGGCGCAGAGCTAGCAAAGAAGATATAGCACGCACCCCATAAGGTTTAAAATTTATTAATAATATTAAAAGTGGATGCAACAAGGAAAATTTACCGCTGAACTAGTAGCACCATGCGGGATGAACTGCGGAATCTGTAAGCGGTATCTAGCATACTCAAAAAGTGTCCCTGTGGAAAAGGGGAAAGTGATTTACTGTCAAGGCTGTCTTCCACGCAAGAAAAACTGCTACATCAAGAGAGGATGCAAGAAACTCTCGAGTGGTGAAATTAAATATTGTTTTGAATGCGACAGAATGCCATGTGAAAAATTAAGTCACCTTGACAAACGGTACCGAGAGCGGTACGGTATGAGTATGGTTGAAAACCTCAAGGAGATTGAAGGTAAAGGCATTGAAACATTCCTAATGAACCAGGAAGACAGATACCGATGCTCAGAATGTGGGGATATCTACTCTGTTCACGACGGAAAATGCTACAAGTGCGGGCATAATTCACATGTGGAAAAGAAATGATCGTAAAAATTTTTTTGTATTGGCTTCATATAACGTACAATACTCTTATCCTCAATTCCATGATACTAATCCAGTGATTGTATGGTTGAAGTAAAGAAGGCACAAAGCCTGTATTTTTCACCTACTGGAAACGTCAAGAAGATTGTGGAAGCAGTTGCAAAAGGCACAGAATTACCAATAGCAAAAACCCTTGACCTCACAACACCCAAACAAAGAGATGCATGGTCAGGCAACTATGAGGGAGACCTACTGCTAGTAGGAGTACCAGTCTACGGAAGCACCTTCCCCTCATTTATACTTCCCTCATTGAAAAGACTCAGAGGAGAAGGAAAACTAGCCATACCGATAGCAGTCTGCGGAAACTGTAAGATGGGATCATGCTTAGCCGAAGTAAGTGCAATCCTAAAGAAGCAGGGATTCACTATACCAGCAGCAGGCAACTTCATCGGTGAACACTCCTGGGCTACAGAAGACTACAGGCTTGGAACTGGGAGACCAGACACCGAGGACCTCAAAAAAGCGTTTGACTTCGGGAAGAAGATAGCCGCCAAAGTCAAGACTAATCCATCTGATATAATAAGTATCTATGGAAGCACCTTACACATTCAATGCTACGTAGCAGGTAGTTTGGAGGCTAAGGGCTACACGAATGATTTTCGATGGCTTAAACCTGGCCAGTCGGATGGGCGCGTTATAGTAGCTAAGACCGATATGAATCATTGTTTAAACTGCATGATCTGTGTGGAGTCATGCCCAGTCGGGGCTATAAATCCTGACACGTTAGAGATTGATGACATTACTTGCCTTCGCTGCTTCCAATGTACACGTATTTGTCCATCAAATATTCTCAAAAAACAGATGGTGCCTAATCCTGATCTGAGTGCGTGGTGGAAGATCCAGGAGAAGAGGCGAGGGGAACCGTTAGTTTTTATTTAGCTGGAGCTTTAGCTCAGTAGCCTTTTCACTCGCTTTAACCTGATTAAGAAAAACTTATCCCAAATATACCTTGGGTTAAACCTCATCCAATATACAAGTACTTGACCGGCGAATGTTTTATCCTCAACTCCACCTGATAAACAAACTATTTGTTAGCATAATAAAATATTGACAGTTGGTTAACTTTTTAATATATTTATTTACGTTTAACAATTAGCGTGAACTCAGGATAAGATTATTGAGATTAACACTGAAATATTACGACTCATGGTTTATTAATCAACTTTTAGTAGAAAATTTATTAGATTATTTTGTGGGTCGAGTCTGAAAATGGCTGTTGAAAACCATAAAGTCAAAGAGCATTGGACGAGGTCATTGGTGAAAACTGTTACTTATAGAATTATTATAATTATTTTAGATTTCACTTCAGTCTATCTACTAACTGGTAAATATGAAACCGCGCTTTGGTTTATGCTTGTTAGTAATTTTTACACAACTATAGCATACTATATTCATGAAAGGTTTTGGAACAGAACAAGTTGGGGAATTAATACTTAATTAAATATTGCACTCCCTGGCACGTGCGCTGCAATTTTTAGGATATTGACTAGGATAAGCTTAGTTAACCATTCGGCGCACATGCATATGCGCAAGTTCCTTATCCTTCCAAAGGTAGCATCATCCGATTGGATTGAACTATCGGGCTCTTGGCAAAACAGGACTCATGGTAAGCGAGGTTGGGCTGGGTGTTGAGCATCTTAAGGAGCTTACCCGGAGCCAAGTCTCTGAGGTCGCATCGGCTTCAATCAGCTACGGTGTTAACTTCGTTGATCTCGTCTGGAGCCTGCCACATATCCTTGAGGGGATATCCGACGCTGCAAACGGTCATGAGATCCACTACCAGCTCCACCTAGGCTCAGGGGTCGAGAATAACAAATACAAGCGTACAAGGAACCCAGAGGAGTGCGAAAGATACTTCGACGAAGCCCTCAGCCTCCTACACGTGAGCTGCGCGGATATCCTGAACATCCACTACCTCTCAAACATGAAGGCGTGGAATGAGGTCAAAAAGAAGGGTGTTTTCGACCTCGCGATGGAGCTGAAGCAGAGGAAGAGGGCGAAGGCTATCGGTGTAAGCACGCACTCCACTGATGTTGTCAAATTGGCTGCCCAATCAGGAATCTTCGATACTGTAACCTTCCAGATTAATGTTGCCAACCACACACTCAAGGATAGAGATGTAGCACTAAACACATGTATCGAACATGGCATCGGGGTCATCGCAATGAAACCCTTCGCCGGGGGTAAGCTTCTCCAGAGGGGGAAGCTGGTCAAGGTGTCAGGCTATCAGCGGGGTGGAAACCCTCTCGAGTTTTTAATCCCTAGCAACGTCACTGTCCACCAGTGCCTCTCCTACGCCATTGATCAGCCTGGAGTCTCTACGGTTATCTGTGGCTTCTCCTCTTTGAGCGAGGTTCAGGAAGCTCTCCATCAGGCTCCAGGTAGCTATAGCGACCTCCTTTCCCAGCTCTACCAAACCAAGAACTCTTGAGCGATAACATGCATGTAAAAGCCTAATTCAGTGGACGAGATAAACGATTACTGGAGCTGATAATATGGGTGAAATAAAGGTTGAGAGAAAGGGGTATTGGAGGAAGGAGTACACTTACACGAGAAATGGTAAGCAGATCAACGTAAAGAGAACTTGGATTCCAGAGTCAACTTACAAGACAGAAGATAGAGGGAAACCGGGAAAAACCCCTGAGAGTGAAAAATGGTTCACACCAGAGGTAAAAACAGGATGGATGAAGACCCAGCTGCCATCAGAGCGCCGTAATAAGCTTCTGGAGGCTACTGATAAGTCGAGGTCAATGCACGACCGATACGTTCAGGCAGGCAGGATGATACAGGAATTAGCTAATGTGACATCCGATAAAGCCACTAAGAACACAGCGACAGATGACGCCGACTACTTCTTCATGAAGGCAAAGGAAATCAAGTAACAGCAATATAACCAAAGGCTAATTGCCTGCACATCTCATTCCCCTCTAACGTACTCTTCCTAAGCTTTAGCTTTCGTATTCCTGAATATGAAGTAGAAGAGTGGAATACCCACCGCGTAGAAAGCAGCAGCGAGAAGGAATGGTAGAGTATAGTCACCAGAAGCCAGTATAGCTCCACCGACGATTGTTGTGACACTATTCGGTATCCTCCAGATAACCGAGTTTATAGAGCTTGCGAAACCCCTCTCATCAGGCTCAACTATACTCATCAGGAATGAGTCCGCCAGCGGCTGTGACATATTCATGAGCATCGTCCTCACTATGTAGACTCCGAGGGCGAGTGTGACGTTTCCAACAAAAGCAAGTGACAACATAAAAATCACTGACAAGCCCTGAGTGAGCGCGATTGCACCAACAGACCCCAACCTCTTTGCGAGCCGGGGACTAAACACCGCTGCTAGTCCTATCGTCAGGGATGCAACGGCGAGCACGGGGCCACTGTAAGTGTCTGGGAGAGCGAACTTGAGGTACAGCCATGTGGGTATTAGCGGCATTATGAATCCTGCGCCTAGCCCAATCAAGCTGTTAATCATCGAGAACTTGATGACCCTCCGCGTACTCGCTCCCCGCCACAGCTTCCCCTCTGGGTTAGGCTTTTCCCGGTAGCCTCGGAGAACCATGTATATCACCGCAGGGCTAACCAAGGAGAAGACGCCAAAAAGGATCAGTATGTCGGAGTGCACGGCTTGGAAGCTAATACCTAAGACTCCGCTGAGCGGAGGGATGATCAGCGGAAGCGCAGTACCTATACTACTGGCTCCCCCAACAAGTATGAAGCTTAAAGTGAAAGCCGAGTCTCTGTTCTCAAGGGTCGTCTGATCCGCTATCATGGCGTTGACGGTCGCAAGGTAGGCGCCTTCAAGTATCCCAGCTAATGCACCACCAACCACAAGAAGAGTCACATCCGTTGTCAATGCTACAATGAAGAACAGAGGTGTCGCGCCGATTATCCCTGAGATTATTATCCACTTCCTCCCCCTCCTGTCGGAGATGATCCCGAAGGGTATTGCGGAGACAGCCATGGAAAGACCCTCAACACCGAGTAGAAGCCCTATAGTCTGAGTTGTAACGCCTATCTGTGGCAGGTAAGCTGTGATCACGATTATCAAGTAACTAAGGGTCAGATTGTTTACGGCAAGAGTTATAATAAGAAAAAGGACATTACGAGGGATCTTATCCAGAAAATTTCCACCGGTACTAATAGTGCCCTCATCTTCTCCCGAAGCCATGTGGATTAATCCTCGAAACGAGTATTCCTATGCATATTTAAAACTGTAACCTACTACACACATGCAATACAATTGTATTTTGAGCCCTGTGATTAGTATACGTATGCGCCGAACCGGAAAAAGCTGATTCTACTTCACTCAGCTAGACTCGTTGAGGTAGTTTAACCCTGAAGGTCGTGCCCACCCCAAGTTTGGTTGTGAAAGACAGAGTTCCCTCATGTGCTTCCACTACCCTCTTGCTGAAGGGAAGGCCGAGCCCTAATCCCTTCGCTTTTGTAGAGTAAAAAGCGTCGAAGATGTGGGTTGCAACTTCTTCTGAGATGCCCGTCCCAGTATCCTCAACATCGACTCGTACAGCATCACCCTCCGATGTAGCCCTGATGGTCAATTTACCCCCGTTAGGCATCGCCTCAACAGCGTTGCTTACAAGGTTGTCGACAACTCTCCGCATCAGCCTCGTATCGACACTCACCTTCCTTAAACCTTCGCTTATTACGACCTCGAGCTTGATCCCATCAGGGAGTTGAGTCTCCTCCACTAACTTTCTGATAAGTGATGTAAGATCTGTGTCAATCCTCTGGAGACTAATCTCCCTTGTGCTTGCCCTCAGCTCCTCAATCATGTTCAGCGAGCGCTCTGTGTTCTCCTTGATGAGCTGAAGCATCCTATCAGCCTTGTCAGGTTGTGTTCTTGCTAATTCAGCTGCCTGGCTGATGAAGATGAGTGGGTTACGAAGGTCATGCGCAAGCATTGTTGTTAACTTCCCAACCGCGTTCATCCTCTCCGCCTGTACAAGCTCAGCCTCTAGCCTCTTCCTCTCCGTGACATCTCGTGCAGCAGCGAAGATGCCAGCCACCTCCCATGTTGGGCTCCTGTAGACAGTGGCATTGTACAGAACATCGGTAATTTTTCCAGATGTGTGGCGTATGGCGAGAGGGTAGTCCCTTACATATCCCTCGGAGAAGGCACGTATGCGTCCCTCTCTTGCTTTCTCTGGCTCCGTGAAGTAGCTGCCGAAGTCGGTACCGATGAGTTTCTCACGGGGAACCCCTGTGACCTGAACCGTTGCCTCGTTGACATCTGTTATCTTTCCCTCCGCACTGATTGTGACGAGGGGATCCAGGCTCGCCTCAATGAGGTTCCTCGTATAGATGGAAGCCTCACGGAGCCTTTCCTCTGCCTCTCTACGCTTTGTGATATCTCTAGCAGCTGCGAAGACACCCTGCACCTCACCTGCCTTGTTGCGGTACAGCGTCGCTTTGTAGAGCACATACATTACTCGACCCGATACATGGCGTATGGCAAGGGGGTAGTCGGTTACAAAGCCTTCCTTGAATACATGCTGGTAGCCTTCTCTGGCTTTCTCAGGATCTGTAAAGTAAGAGCTAAAGTCGCTTCCAATGAGCTTTTCCCTTGGTACACCTGTTGCTTGGACGGTTGCCTCGTTAACATCTGTGATCCTACCTTCAGCGCTGATCGTGACTAGAGGGTCGAGGCTCGCTTCGATGAGACTTCTGGTGTAGAACTGGGATGACTTTCTCCCTTGCCTCATTTATATCTCTCGTTCTTTCTTCAACGGTCCTCTCAAGCTGGCCGGCATATTCCTGCACCCTCGCATTAGCAGCCCTCAGCTCATTCTCAGTAGCGATTAGTTCTTCATTCGATTCTTGAAGCTCCTTCTCAGATTTCTTTCTATCTGTGATGTCGCGTACAACTGATACCGATCCGATGACCTCGTTATTCGTATTCCTCATTGGGGCAGCGCTGACCTCACGGTAACGTAGCTCTCCACTTTTTGGTAATCTAATAATCTCAACCTCATTGCGAATGACCTCGCCTTTTAATGCACGGAGTGGTGGAGCTTCCTCAACAGGTCTTATACTACCATCTGATCGATAAACTTCGAGACTCGACGCAAACTTCTCCACATCTATTCCCTGCTCCGTTGAGGCTAAGCCAAACTCCTTCAATGCAGATGGATTCGCCAATGTGAACCGCTTCTCTGTGTCAGCGAACCAAACCTCATCCTGAATGCTATTCACTAATGCTGAGAGTCTATCCTTCTCATACTGGATCGAAGCTGCAAGTTGTCTAGCATCAATCTCTGCTTTCTTACGTTCAGTGATGTCTGTAAAGATAACGGCACATTTGCCTTCACCAGTCCTCCACGCTTCTATATCGTACCACTTATCCAATTCCGCACCATAGTTTTCGAAGCGTATGCGCTCACCCGTTTTGACTGCCTTATCATAGGCCTCAATCCAGTAATCCTCAACTACTCTGAACAGTTCTTTCGCTTTTTTTCCCACAAACTCCTTCATCGTTTTTCCGGTGAGTCGCTCAAAGGCTGGGTTCACATCAATGTAGGTGTAGTCAACCGCTTTTCCAGATTCGTCGTAGATGAGATCTAGGAGTTGGTAGCATTCACTCATCGAGTCAAATAGCTGGCGATAACGGTCTTCGGAGATCTTTAAAGCATTTGTTATGCGACTCCTATCAACGCTATGCCTGATCCTTCTTGCCAAGATGTTATAATGGGCAAGTGATTGCTCCTTTCTAACATAGTCGTCAACAGCCATGGCGAATGCCTTCTCTGCTATCTCCTCGCTCCCCTGACCAGTATACAGAATAAAGGGGGTGGTGACACCTTCTCTTCTAAGCTTCTCGTATAGGTCAAGCCCATTCGTTTTAGGCATTATATAATCACTGACGATGCAGTCGAAGCTACGGATCTTCAGTAGCTTCAGAGCCGCATCTGCAGATGTGGCTGTTTCAATGTTTAAAGTCGGGTCAATAGTTGATAGATGAGTCTGCGCGAGAAGGATCTGATCTTGTTCATCGTCTATGAGAAGCACTTGGATTTGTTTCATAGCGAAAGACTTCTGAGGGTTACTTTACCTGTTTTTACACCTTATAACTTTGATTAATAGTATTTCTACAGCGGTTAATACATGTGTGTGATTATTATGATAGATGTATAACAAAGAGCCTAAATAGATTAAATCCTAAAAAAATTAATGT
>Ga0315282_10009158_pt1 | contig 15811 bp, 13 predicted proteins | sample YL17G07_20_MG_FD_203693 | JGI IMG/M metagenome (GOLD analysis project Ga0315282, IMG submission 203693) | Sediment microbial communities from Yellowstone Lake, YNP, Wyoming, USA - YL17G07_20 | ecosystem: Environmental > Aquatic > Freshwater > Lake > Sediment | place: USA: Wyoming | collected...
GGGGGGCAGAATCGGCGGGGCAGTAGCGCTCGATGGGAAGGACGATTTCGTGCGGTCGGGATCGGTTGTTCTCGATCCGGCTAAAGGGCCGTTGAGCGTCATTGCCTGGGTCAAGGGCGGAGCGCCGGGCCGGGTGATCGTGTCGCAGGCGTCGGGAGCAGATTGGCTCTATCTGAATCAGTACGGCATGTTGACGACTGGCCTGAGCGATGGCTCGCGCAGTGCCAAGTCCCTTACGTCAGATGCTTTCGTCACGGATGACCAGTGGCACCGTGTGGTCCTGACGTGGGACGGCACGAACCGGACCTTGCAGATGGATGGCGTAGAGGTCGCCAGAGATACACAGCCGAGCCTGGCAGCATCCAGCGGCAGCCTGCACATCGGCGGCGGCAAGGACCTTGGGATAACCACCTTCTGGTCCGGCCTGATCGATGAGGCGCGCGTCTACAACCGAGGCGTGCAGCCGTAGAAGAAGGTGTTTAAGAAGTACCACGGGCCTCTCGCCCGTGGAAGAACAATGGCTGGCAGGGCCAGAGCTGGCCCCCGCGCAGGCGGGGGATGCTCATGCCACGAAGAAACAAGGGCCGGCGGGCAACGGAGTCGCCGGCCCTTTGTGTCTCCAGATCATTGAGGCGGAAGGCCCCCAGTACGGGGGGTACGGGCGACGCATGCGTCGCCCCAACGTTCGCCCCTGCGTCCCAATCATTGATCATCGACTATCAATAATCAGTTCGCGCAGGGGGTGGCCGTAGCGGGCATCGTGGCGCTCTGTTACAATCCTGTGGGACAACGTCTGCGAATGGATGGTTCCTTGTGGTCAGACGGATGAAAGGCCGTCTGACTGTGCCCCTGAGTGAGATCAGACATGGGTAGTGACCGACCGTGGAGAAAGGAGAAAGTCCAATGAACCGATGGCGATGGTATGTGTGCGGAGTCCTTTGCGGGCTCGCTTTGGCGGGTTTGTTCGGTGTGGCACGGCTGGGGATGGAGACATCCGCCGCCGCAGATGTTGTCGCGTCAACGGCGCTGGCGACGGCTGTGACAGCGGCGGAAAAAGCGCCGCCGGAAGACGGCAAGCTGCGGATCATCGCCTTCGGAGCCCATCCGGATGACTGCGAGGCCTACGCCGGCGGCACGGCATGTTTGTGGAGCGATCTGGGCCATCATGTGAAATTCGTCTCGGCCACGAACGGCGATGTCGGCCATTGGCAGATGGCCGGCGGTCCGCTGGCCCGGCGTCGAACGGCGGAAGTCCAGGCGGCCGCCAGGATCATGGGCAATGCGGTCCAGGTGCTTGACATCCACGACGGCGAGATCGAGCCGACGCTGGAGAATCGCCGGACGTTCACCCGGCTGATTCGCCAGTGGGACGCTGATATCGTGATCACCCACCGGCCGAACGACTATCACCCCGATCATCGTTACACGGGCATCCTGGTCCAGGACGCGGCGTACATGGTCACCGTGCCGTTCTTTTGCCCGGACGTGCCGGCGATCAAAAAGAACCCGGTATTCCTTTATGCCTCCGACGGGTTTCAGAAGCCCAATCCGTTCCGCCCCGACGTTGTTGTCTCCATCGATTCCGCGATCGAGCGAAAGATGGACGCGATGGCGACGCTGGTGTCCCAATTCATCGAGGGCGGCTGCGGCGGCAGTGCGAGCGATCTTCCCCGGGACGACGCCGACTTGAAGGCCCGGCAGGAACAACTGCGCAAGGGCTGGCTCCGGCAGGAGTGCGTGGACACCGCCAACCGGTATCGCGACAAGCTGATCGAGCTGTACGGCGAGGAAGCGGGCAAGAAGGTCCGGTACGCCGAGGCCTTTGAGATCTGCGAGTACGGCCGGCGGCCGACACCGGACGAGCTGCGAGTGCTGTTCCCCTTTGCGCCTGCGAAGAAATGATTCTCGCCCGCCCGTGCTCGATCAGGACGATCAGGCCCGCTTCGGATCGCGACCGGCAGTAGAAGACGCGGCCGGAGATGGGGGACATCGGTTCTGCGCGATGTCACGTTCTGCTGGAGACAGAGCCGAGGGCAGGCCAGGGGGTTCAGCCGAAGAGCCTTCTCATATCCTCGTCGGAGATGTTCTCATCCGGCCCGATCGGTTCTCCCCTTTGCCTGTGGATGTGATCGAGGAACTCCTTCACATTCCCGGGGGCGGACCGGATCATCAGGCCCAACGAGTATCGCATCAGGGAGATGTCCGGCCCGTCGATCACCCCTTTGATCAGACCGGTCTCCGAGTCCTCCTGGCTCTCCATCCGCTGGTTGAGTGCAGTCAGAGCAGCCTGGAGACTGCAATACTCGATTTGTTCCTGGGCCAGGGGTCTGTTGGTGATGTGGGAATAAGGCAGCCCCATTGCGCGAAAGAGGTAGACGGCCTCCGGGGGAAGCGCCCCCGCGCGCTCAAACCCGCCCTTGAATTCCGGCCCGCCGTAATAACCCGGCAGGATGATCTGCGGCTTTTGAATCTGCACGACGCCTCTACGGACCACGGTCCTGTCCTTGAATCGGCCGTGCTCGGCGGCGAACACGTAGGGCAATTCCATGTCGCCGAACGTGAAGAGCATCGGGTGATATTCCCGGATGACCTCCGTCTTTGACCAGCATTCCTTGAACTTCTTGCGGTCGAACTCAGCCATACGTCAGTCACAAAACCAGTGCCTCTGCCAGTGGCCCCACAACGCTCTTCCGACAGGGAGCCCATAGCAGGATAGTACCTGCCCGGCAGCGAAATTCAAGCAGAGATGTTTCTGAGACCGTCCGGAGTAGACAGCCGCAGGCTGCCGCACCCGGGGCGGCGTATAAGCGAACCTGTCCGAGACCACCGCAGCAGGCCGGCTATTTGGATTTCTTCCGGCGCCCGCCGGCCAGTTGTTCCAGCCGGGCATGGGCATCTCTCTTGCCCAACTGGCGAAGCGAGGCAATCCGTGCCACTTGCGCCTTGCGGGGCCGAGATGTCTCTTGCTCCCAACTGTAGACGGTCTGGCCCGTCACCCCGATGAGCTTGCCGTAATTCGCGGCAGACAGGCCAAGGCGCTTTCGCTGCGAGCGCAGGCCCTTGGCCGTGAATCGCACGCCTTGTGCGTTGGCTTCGGTGGCCTGAGACGGAACACTCTTGAGCACCTGCTTTTCCAAGGGGACGACCTTGCGCTGCAGATCAGATACCTGGCGTTTCATCCGGGCAATGTCTTTGCGATACTGGGCTGACATCTTCCTGAGAACGCTTGTCTGCCTGCGGGCCTCCTTGCGTGCCAGTCGCACGATCTCCTCTTTCAGCACTACAGCGATGTTCGGCATATCTTTCTCCTGGTGATCCCTGTTTGGCACCATGTCGCACGGGAGCGGCGTGGCGCGTGACAAGCATAATACCACTATAGGGCCTCCTGTGGGAACCATGAATCTGCGCCCAACGTGCCTTCATTTGTCGGTCGCACGGCCGGTTGCCACGACAGGGAAAAGGCTTCTCTGTGTCTGGCCCGGGCGGGTATCATGGACCTTTGTGCCGGGCTGGCGTCAGCCCGGAGCTTGGTGGAGGCTCCAAACACGACGCATCGCGTTTGGGAGTCCCATGACAGCCTATGCAGAGGATCAGTGCTTCTATGGGCCCAATGACAAGGACATTCGGGTGGTTGTTTGCGATGCTGGTTGGCCTTGCCGTCGCTCGGGCAGGGGAGAACCTGATCGCTTCATTCGAGGACAAGAATCCATTTGAAGGCGGCGTGGTCGTTACGGAACACGCGACCGACGGGCGCGGCGCGCTGCGGATCGACAAGTCGTACGCCATCATGGACGGCGCGCAGGACTGGACCGGCTACGATTACCTCAAGGCAGACCTGTATACCGACTCGAAAGATCCGCTGGAGCTGTACGTCGAGATTCGCGACACGGCGACTCGCGATTACTGGACGCGGGTCAACTATGCGACGGTGGTGCCGCCGGGCCAGAGCACGCTCGTGCTGCCGGTGAAGCAATTGTACGTCGGCGAGAAATCGCGGCCCGGCCGGATGCTGATCCTCAACGGAATCACTCGGTTCATCCTGAGCATCGGCGACAAGCCGCCGGCGCCGCTGTACGTAGACAATATCCGCCTGGAACGCGACGAGTCGGCCGAGAGCATCCGGTTCGACGGCCTGTACACATTCGATTTCGGCACAGGCACCAGCCCGGTCATGGAAGGCTTCACGCAAGTCACGCTGGCTACTTCGTACAGCAGGGGCCGCGGCTACGGCCTGAAAGATGCGAGAATCTGGCAGGCATTCGACGTGCTCCAGCCGGACCCGCTGTACCAGGACTTCCTCTGCATCGAGTCCGGCGGCTTGGCCGTCGATGTGCCCAACGGCAAGTATCGCGTTTTCGTGAACATCGACAATCCCTCGGGCTACTGGGGCGAGTACCAAGTCTATCGCAAACGCGCGATACTGGCTCAGGGCAGGGAAGTCATCGCCGAGACGATGGACTTCGACTCGCTGAAGAAGAAGTATTTTCGCTTCTGGAACGTGGAGGACCTGCCGACTGACGACACATTCGACAAGTACCAGAAGGCGTACTTCCACGAGAACGTTTTCGACGTGGACGTGACGAACGGCCAGTTGAGCCTCGACTTCAACGGTGAGAACTGGGCCTGCAGTGTGTCGGCGGTGGTTATCTATCCCATCGCTCAGGCAGCCGAGGGGGACCGGTTCCTGAAATGGGTTGAGGCCAAACGGCGATTCTACTTCAACAACTCCTTCAAGCGCGTTCTGCATCGCCCGACAGGCGATTCGATCCAGCCCACCGATATCGAGCGGCAGCGTGGCTACGTCATCTTCTGCCGCGACTTCATGAAGGACCTGTTCTACAACGATACCCCGTTCAAAGACGAGATCGGCAAGCCGCTGACGGCGGGGGCCTTTGCCGGGCAGTATGAGCCGGTCACGATGGCGATCCTGCCGTTACGCGACCTCGGGAAGGTGACGGTGACGATGAGCGACCTGGCCGGGCCGGGCGGAAGGATTCCGGCCAGTGCGATTGATGTTGGGTTCGTTTCCTACCGCCTCAGCCGTGTGACGATGGAAGGCTCGGTCTATACGATCAGTCCACGGCTGATCATGCCGACAAACATGGTGGCGATGCCCGAAGATGTTGCACGGCGGTTCTGGCTGACGGTCAAGACGCCGGCGGATGCGAAGCCCGGCGTGTACCGGGGCAGCGTGGAGATCTCGCCGGGGCAGGGTGCAGCCTCCTCGGTACCGATGGAGTTCACGGTGCGCAAAGGCACGCTCGATCCGGTGGACATCCCGGCCGGTCCGTGGAGCTACACGATCGGCACGCCGTGGTATGGCGACGACCCCGGCGCGGTGGCATTCAACCGTGAGATGTCGTTGAAGAGCCTCAAGAAGATGCGCGAGTACGGCTTCACCATGTTCAGCGGGATTCCCTTCGTGCACTACAGAGGCTTCAAAGACGGCCGGCCGGTGCTCGACTTCAGCGAGGCCGACGCGCCTATGCAACTGGCCCGTGACCTTGGTTTCCTGGCCGTATGCACCTACGGCAGCGGCGTCACGGGGCTAAACGCCTACTATCAGGACACCGACCAGATGAAGGCCGCCGGCTTCAGCGACTACAGTGCCTTCATCAAGGCGATCTACACGGCGATCCAGAGTCATGCCGACGAACACGGCTGGCTGCCGACGTACTGGAATCTGGCCGACGAGCCCATCGGCGACGACCTCACACGTTCCATCGAGAACGCCGCCGCCTATCGCCAGGCATTCCCGAAGGGCCCGCCGTTCTTCACCGGGGCAAGCAGTTTCAGCGGCAGCGACCGGAACGATCCGCACTTCCAACTGGCCAAGGCGTTTCACGTCGTGGACTGGAACCTGCATGATGAGCCGGGCGTGAATCTGCTGCACGAAGCTGGCGGCAACTGGGCGTTCTACAACGGCGGCAACCGCTGGACCTACGGAGACTACCTCTACAAGGCCGCCAAGCAATTCGGCATGAAGTTCCGGCTCTCATGGCACTGGAACGCCACCGCCGGCGATCCCTATTATGCTCTCGATTGCCGCGAGGACGACTACGCCTGGTGCAACGCCACACCCGACGGCCGGCTCGTTCCCGCCGTCGAGTTTGAGCGCCTCCGCGCCGGGCTCGACGACTACCGCCACCTGCTGACGCTGGCACGTTTGGCAAAAGCCAAGGCCGGTTCCGCCGGCGCAAAAGCTACGGAGGAACTGATCGCCGGTCGCCTCGCCGCGTTCAAACTCAACCAGCGCGAGCACGATCCGGTCTTCGGCTTCGAGGATTGGCAGAGCTTCCGCCACCAGGTCGCCGACTTGATTGAGCAGTTGAGGTGATCCCGGAAATCGCCGCGATGCAGTATCGGCGCTCCGCTTGTCTGCGCAGAACGGAACAGACGCCAGGGTGTTACAGTACGCCGTACTCTTCGTAGACGCTACGCAGCGTGCGGCCCTGAAAGAGTTCCCGGCGGGAATCGCTCTCCTTCCCAACCTTCTCCGCCGCCAGATTCAGCACTTTGTCTTCAAGGGCCGATGGCACCACCACGATGCCATCGAAATCGGCAAATATCAATTCCCCCGGATGCACCAGTACGTCGCCACACGTTACGGGCACGTCATACGCCATGACGCGGCCGCGACCTTTGCTGTCCAGCGGCCGGATGCCCTGGTAGAAGACCGGAAATCCCAGTTCCATGATCTTGCGGCAATCGCGAATCTGGCTGTCACAGATGCAGCCGGCGGCGCCGTTGCGTTTGGCCACCGTGCTCATCAACTCGCCCCAGGGTGCGTTGCGGCCGGCATAGTCGGTCGAGTGCACAATGACGTCGCCCGGCTTGAGAGAGTCCATGAGGTCAATTTCCAGGCTGTAAGGGTCCTTATCTACGTAATCCACGTCCATCCAGCGTGCCGTGCGTGCACGGCCAACGATCGTGCAACAGTTGGGGTCCAGCGGCCGCAGCCTCTGGTGCATAGCCTGGTGCAGATAGCCGAGGCTGTCGAGGACGTCACAGACCGCAGGGACATAAAGGTGTTGGCGAATCCAGGCGAAGCGCTCCTGGTCATTGGCAAACGAAAGCATTAACAGTCCTTTCATACGGCTGCACTTGGCTAGGCATCGCTTATACGGAATCGCGCGATGGTTTCCTCGTTGACCTCGACGCCCAGACCCGGTCCGTCGGGCACGGCCAGCACGCCATCCACACACTGCAAGGGCGTGCGGCACAGGGACCGGGAGATGGGGTCATCGCACACGTTGTATTCCTGGAAAAGAGCCTCCGGCAAAATGGCGTTGAGATGAAGTGACGCCGCCGTCAGCAGGTCCGACTGCCAGGCGTGAGGGCAAACGGAGCGTCCGGCCGCTTCCGCGAGCGGCACGACCCTGCGTGCCACGGTGAATCCCCCGCATCGCGAGAGGTCCGGCTGCACAACGTCCACGCTACCTTCCCGGATCAATCGCTCGAATCCCCAGACCGTGCCCTCCTGTTCTCCGGCCGCGATTCGAATTGCTGTCGCATCGGCTACTGCCTTATACGCCGCATAGTCCTCCGGATGGCACGGCTCCTCCACCCAGAAAGGGTCGAAGGGCGCAAGGGCCTGGATCATTGAGATCGTCTCTTCCACCGATCGCGGATAGATCCAGCCGGCATCGACCATAAGGACACGGTCTTTCCCGAGGCTTTCTCTCGCCGCCTGGACGAGGATCGTGTCTTTGTGCCGGTCCTTTCCAAACCCTCCCCACCCGAACTTCACGGCAGTGAATCCGAGATCAACATACCGCTGCGCCGCTTCGTTCATGGCCTGCGGAGTGTCACGGAACAGAGTGCTCGCATAAGCCGGCACCTGCCTTCGGCGAGCGCCGCCGAGCAATGCATGGACCGGTTTGTTCAGAGCCTTTCCCATAATATCGTAGCAGGCGATGTCGATACCGCTGATGGCCTGGAGGACAACGCCTCTGCGGCCGTAATACATCGTGTGGTTGAAAAGCTTGTCCCACAACCGTTCCACGTCGAAGGGGTCTTCCCCGACCGCCAGGCTGCCGATCCCATCGAAGAATCCGGTGCCGTCGCCCGGGGCTTCGATCACAGCTTTCAGTGCGTGCGGCTGCGTTTCGATCTCTGCCCAGCCATCGATTCCTGCGTCGGTGGAGACACGAAGGAGGGAGCGGTACTTCGGGCCGGAGGCCTCCCCGCCGTGAACGCCGTAGCCGTGAGGCGATTCCAGAATGATGGCTTCCACCTTCGTGATCTTCATGGGCACAAGACCACCTTTATCGCACGGTCGCCATCACGGGCGACTGACAGAGCTTCTTCGGCCTTCTCCAGGGGGAAGCGGTGCGTCACGAGGGAGCGGAAATCGATCAGGCCGCCGGCGGCAAGCTGTACGGCTTTGTCCCAGAGCAGCGGTGAGCCGATGCCCGTGACCACTTGCAGGTCCTTCTGTATGATCTGATTCGAGGCGATATTGGCGCGGCCGGTGCCGGACACGCCGTAGAGGACCACGCGCCCGCCAGGCCGGACCCACTCGAAGGCGCGATGCACGGCCACATCTGCACCGGAGGCCTCCACGACGATGTCGGGTCCTCTGCCCCCCGTGGCTTGCAGGACCTTCTCTTGAAGGTCGGCGTCCCGGTAGACCCACGTCTCGGTTGCGCCGAACTGCTTGGCCAGATTGAGCCGTACCTCACCTCGCCCGATCATGTAGACGGGCGTGCAGCCCGAGGCACGGGCCAGCGCCAGAAAGAGCAGGCCCGCGGGGCCGCTCCCGAAGATCAGGACTGACTCGCCCGGCTGCGCCTGGGCCCGGAGAAACGCGCCCCAGGTGCAGTTGAGCGGCTCCATGACCGCCCCCTCTTCGAACGACAGCGTCGAGGGCCAGCGATAGAGGTTCGTCGCGGGGACGACCACATACTCAGCGTAGCCGCCGTCGCCGCCGGTGGTGCCCAGCTCACCCCCATCTTTGCAGAGCAGTTTTCGGCCGGCACGGCAATAGGGACAGACGCCGCACCCGATGACCGGGTCCACAATGACCCGGCTGCCCGTCCAGTCTGAGAAGAAGCCGCCGCCGACCTTCTCCACCACTCCGGCGATCTCGTGGCCGAGCACTTGAGGGCTTCGCTCGAACTTCTGACTGCCGTCCAGGAGGTGAAGGTCCGTGGCGCAGATGCCCACCGCGCGCACCCGGACGAGAGCCTCCCCCCATTCGGGAGGACGGCAGGGGCGCTCCTGGAGTTCCAGATGTCCATCCTTTATCACCAGAGCCTTCATGGGTCTTGTCCCTCAACCACGGTCTCGCCAAGGTTACCAGAACCGCCAGTAAAGGTACACCCAAATGCAGGCGTACAAGGCAAGCCAGAGTCTCACGCGCTTATAGAAAGGTCGAGCGGCGCCCTCGTCGTAGCTGCCAAGCAGCGAGGGATTCCACAGCAGCGACTGCACAGCGTCTGTTGGCCCTGGCGCCGTGGCCAGAGAGACGATCACCACGCCGGCCATAATAATGATTTGGGCGATGAAGGCCAGATACAGCCAGTGCGCCTTGTAGCCGAGGGCGGGCAGGCCGAGTGCCACCGCCGTCTGGATCGCCAATCCGCCGATGATGCCGAACAGGGCGCCCGAATAGTTCGCTCGCTTCCACAGGATTCCCAGAATGAATACGGAGATGAAGGGGGTCGCCAGGTATGTGACGCCCGTCTGGAAGTAGCGAAAGATGCCTCCCAGCGCTTCGACAGCGGGAGCGGTCAGGCCCGCGATCGCCAGGGCGAGCAGAGAGGCCGTCTGGCCCGCCCGGATCACCTGCTGATGGGTGGCGTCCGGGCGCAGCATCTTCTTGTAGATGTCCAGGGCGAAAATCGTCGCGGTGGAGTTGGCCAGCGCACTGACGGTGGACATCACCGCCGCGAGGAAGCCTGCCAGAACCACGCCGCGGAGCCCAAAACCGGAGGCGAAAGTGCCAAGAGCAAGGGGGAATGCCTTGTCCGGATTGCTGAGAGGCTCGGCTTGATGCATCTGGTGAATCCAGTAGAAAATGATGAAACCCGGGAAGCAGGTGACGATGGGCCGCAGCAGGTTGATGAAGCCGGCAAACACAATGCCCATCAGGCCGTCCCAGGTGGAACGCGCGCCCAGAACCCTCTGGATCATCACCTGGTTCGTGGCCTGATAGAAAAGGAACACGCCCAGCGAGCCGCAGATCAAGGCGGGGAACGGTGCGACGGGGTCGAGCGGAGGGTGGTAAAGGTGAAAACGCTCGGGATTGGCCTGCATCATCGCGTTCCAGCCGCCGGGAATCTTGCCCAGCGCGACGAAGAACAAAACGATCCCGCCGCCTAACAGGAACACACACTGCACGGCGTCGGTCCACATCACCGAGGCAAGGCCGCCCTTGACGGTGTAGAGCCCCACAAGGACGACGGTGCCCCAGAGAATGATACGAAAGCTCCATCCGGTAAGCTCGGAGAAGACCAGGCTGCCTCCGTAGAGGACGGGCGCCAGGAACACCAGAACATACGCAACCAGCATGACCCAGCTATAGATGTCGCCGCAGAGGGGACCGAAGCGCCTCGCCAGAAACTCCGGGACCGTCGCGATCCGATTCTTCAGATATACGGGGATGAAGAACAGCAGCACGAGCAGGTACGTGGGCAAGCACCACCATTCCCAGTTGGCGATTCCCATGCCGTGCTGATATGCCGCACCGATGGTCCCGACGATCTGCTCGCTGGAAACGCTCGTGGACACGAAAGCCGAGCCGATGATCCACCACGGCAGCCGCTCCGACGCGAGAAAATAGCTTCGGGCGGTCTGGCCCTGCCTGCGCGACACCCACAGTCCGACCGCAATCACAAAGGCAAGGGAGCCGAGAACGATGGTGATGTCCAGCGGGGTCAGGACGAAATTCACGGCAGGAGTCTCCCCAGGGGCGTGCGCCGGGCCGCCAGGCAGGGACGAAAGGCTTCGGCGTAGGGGACGCCGACGCGCTGGCCGGTGACCTTCAGCCGCTCGTCCAGCATGTCGCGATAATCCTTGCCCAGCAGGCGTTGCGACACCTCCATCTGGCTCTTATGGAGCCCGACGATCTGCCGCATCTTCCCGGCCGTGGCCGCGTCAATCTCCACGAAATGAGTCGCCTCGAAGCCAAATCCCGGGCCTGGGTCCACATAGAAGATCGGCGGCACACGCGGCAGGGCCGGGCTTCTCCGTCCGCACGGAGGCGATCTGCGAGAGCAGGGCCCCCTGGAACACGAGCGCGGAGGTCGTGGAGTGATCGAGATTGTAGTCCTGGGAAAAGTGCGTGAAGAGCAGGTCCGCCTGCGTGTGCCGGATCGCCTCGATCATCTTGAGGCGGTTGTCCCAGGTGTCGTACAGGGCCTCATCCGGCTCGCCGAGGCACTGGTATTCGGCGTCTATCGCGCGGGCCACCTCCCGCATCTCCCGGTCTCGCAGGCGGGCGCACTCGGCGTGGGGGAAGTCCGGATCGTCGCTGATTCCCTTGTCCCCGTTCGTGGCGCAGATCAGAAAGAGGCGGTCGCCGCGCCGGCGACAGAGAAGAAGGGTTCCCAGGCAAAACATCTCGTCGTCCGGATGGGCGCCGATGAAGGCTACGTTCATAAAGGTTCTCCCCACAGAAGGCGAATTGCGTCACGATGAATGATTTCTTCGATGGCCTGGAGACTCACGCAGGGCAAACTTGTTCCCTGGGTGAAGCGGTTGATGGCCCGCAGGCCCTCGAGCGAGGCGGCCGGAGTCGTGAACGGGTAGTCCGAGCCGAACAGCAGCTTGTGGAGAACGCCGTATTCCTGGGCCAGCATCATGGAGTTGTAGAACTGCCAGGGCCGCCCGAAAAGGGCGCTCACGTCGGCGTAGATGTTGGGATGCTTGCGAATCACGGCGATGGCTTCGCCCTCCCACGGGTGGCCGAGGTGGGCGATGACAGCCTTGAGATCGGGAAATCGCCCGGCCACGGTATCGATCAGCCCCGGCCGCGAGCACACCAGCGGCCCCAGACGCACGAACGATGTGCCCATGTGGAACAGGACCGGAAGATTATGCCTGACGCAGTTGGCATAGAGCCAGTCCAGCTTCGGGTCCGTCGGGTCGAAACCGGCATAGATGGGTCCGAGCTTCACGCCCCGCAGATGGAGGTCCTGGCGCGATTGCTCGAAGTCGTCCTTCCAGCGGGATTCGTTGGGATCGAGGGCCATGAATCCGATCAGTTTCTCCGGCGCCCGGGCCACGAAGCCGGCGACGAACTTGTTGGGCACGCGAAGGCCGGTCAGCAGCCCGCGCAGACCGAAGCAGATCGCGCGGCCGCACGGCTCCATGGCCTTCAGGTATGCATCGAATTCCACGCCGATATCGATCCGGACGCCAGGACGAGAATTCTGCAAATCCTGGAGGAAACCGGGGTCGATATGGGACCGGCAGTCCCAGGCATGCGTGTGGACATCCACGATCACGATCGAGACTCCTTATATTTCAGGGCGGCGCCGGCGTGACTCTGTCGCCCCGCGAACTGCAAAATTCCTCTTGACATTCTCCTGAATTCTCACGATACTGAGTTTCATTGCATAGTAGGCAGTCGTGCTGCCATCGGCGCACCAACCGGGACCATTGTATGGCGCCTCACGAACGTGTCAACCCGAGGACGGAGAAGCATTGGCCCGAGATCGGCAGTCCGTTCTTCAAGCCCGACGAAGGAGGAATATCATGTTCAAGAAATGCTGCGGCGTGTTCCTGGGGGTTCTCGTACTAGGCCTGACCGGCAGCGCGACGGCCAAGACCTGGACGATCTTCACCAATCAGGTGCCAAAGGTGACCGAGGGTGACCGCGACATGCGGTACGAGCTGGGCACGAAATTCAAAACCACAGTCGGCGTGCGCGTGCTGAAGGTGCGCGTGTATGCGGCCGCGTCGGAGGAAGGAGAGCACACGGTGCGCCTCTGGCGGGTGGCCGACAGCACATTGATAGCCGGCCCGTATGCATGGTCGTTCACCGCCGGGACCGAGGGATGGAAGGAGTTCGCGCTGCCTGAGCCGGTGGCCATCGAAGGCAGCACCGATTACATTGTCGCCGTGACCAACGGCACCGACCAGTGGTACTTCTGTACCGAGCAGGCGTTCAGCTCGCCGATCAACAACGGACCCTTCGTGACTTACCAGGGCAGCGGGGTCTTCGGGACGACTCTGGGCGCCATGCCGACCCAGACCTGGAACAACTCCAATTACTACAGGGACGTGGTCGTCGAGACCCTCCCGATCGCCTCCGGCCCGACCCCTGCGGATGGGGCGTTGGCGGTGGTGACGGGGCTGTTCCTGTGGACGCCGGGCGATGGAGCAAAGTTCCATGATGTCTACCTGGGCACGATCCCGGACCTTGGCCCTGGCAACCGCGTGGCAGCTTCTATCTACGTGGCGCTGTACTTCCACCTTGTCCCTCTCCAGCCGGGGATGACGTATTACTGGCGCGTCGATGAGATTGAGGCCGACGGCGTCACCGTCCACCCGGGCAACGTGTGGACGTTCATGACGCAGGCCCTGACGGCCTACCATCCCGATCCGCCGGATGAGGCGGTGGATGTCTGGCCTGTCCCGAATCTGAGGTGGCTGCCGGGCCAGCTCACGGCTCAACATCGCGTGTACTTCGGCAGCAGCTTCGATGCCGTCAGCCAGGGGGCCGCGGACACGGACAAAGGCACAAGGGAGTTGGCCGACGCGAACTTCGCACCGGGAACCCTCGATACTCTGACAACCTATTATTGGCGTGTCGATGAGACCACGGCCGACAGCAGCCTCCGCACCGGGCCGGTCTGGAGCTTCACCACCTGCCTGCCGGTGGACGACTTCGAGGGCTATACCGATGAGGTGGGCCAGCGGGTCTTCCAGACGTGGATCGATGGGGTCGGCTATACCGAGCCGACTGTCGTGGCCGGCAACGGCACGGGCGCCACGGTCGGGTATACCGAGCCGCCTTTTGCCGAGCAACAGATCGTGCATGGCGGCTCGCAGTCCATGCCCATGGACTATAACAATGTCGATTCGCCTTTCTACAGCGAGGCGGCCCGAGACTTCACCGCCGCGCAGGACTGGACGGTCGATGACGTCAATGGACTGGTGCTTTACGTCCGCGGCCTGGCAACGAATGCGCCGGCTCCGCTCTATGTGGCAATCGAAGATGCCTCCAAAAAGGTCGGCGTGGCAGTCCATCCCGACCCGAAGGTTGTGACCGCGACGAAGTGGGTGAAGTGGAGGATTGCGTTCAGCGTATTCACCGATGCCGGCGTGAACATGGCGCGGGTCAGGAAGATGCACATCGGCGTGGGTGATCGCCAGAATCCGACGGCGGACGGCGCGGGCCGAATCTACATCGATGATATCTGTGTGACCAGGCCCGCCCCGTAGCACGCGGCTGCACGGTAAGAGCCGGGAACGGCGCTTGCAGGAGAGCGAACGCTATTCAGAGCAATTCGATGCGGGTGGCGCTGAGGGTATCGTCAGCCGAGTTTCTCCGGCACCTCTTTCATGGGGCCCATCCATTTCAGCTCGCGTTCGATGTCCGTGTGCATGCGGTATTTCTTCGTCACGTCGGCAAGCTTGGCGCCCCGGATGTCGATCTTGGACAGATCATCCTGTCCCAGGCCGCACTTTCCGCAGTAGCCCAGATACCCCACCCAGGCGGCGTCAATGCCCATGGCCTCGATGCCGACGCGGTCTGCGGCGACGTAGTCTGTCGAGGCAATGGCGATCCGCGACGGCACGGAGGTCCCATCGTTGGGCCCGTCGCCTTCCATGCCTTCATAACCATCGATGACAGCGGCACCCCAGCACGGCTGCAATCTCTGCGCGGTGAGCATGATATCGACGTGGGTCTGGCGCACCCCGCCGTGGTAGAGGCGTTTGTCATTCCATCCCGGAGATTCCTTGCGCGCGCTGTGCAGGGGGGAGCCCAGGGCCATGTTCTTGATCGACAGCGTCGCGACCACGGTGTTGTGCGTCTTGAGCATGGCGGAACTGATGACGTAGGCCTCGGGGTCCAGGAGCTTGGCGGCCAGCCGGACCGGCGCCGGATGCAGGTCGCCGTCGAGGATCGTGTGCATCTGGTACTTCCCCTCCTCGTTCAGATCGACCAGGCTGATGTCGAGCGGCTTGTGTTCCGAGACGACCTGCTGATAGTGCAGGTTATCGTAGCCCTGCGTTGTGAAACCGGCCGAGGATTCGGCGATCGCGATGGGACCTTTGAACCGGGGAGCCAGGAAATCCAGAATGCCCTGCAGGGCGTCCACGTGCGTGGAAGCCAACTGGTTGAAGGGGTTTACGATATTCGGCTTGATGACCACACGCTTTTTGGCTTTCAAGACGGGCAGGATTTGATCTTCAATCGCTATCAGCGACTGGCAGACGTTCTCGCGCCGGCTGTTGCCGCCGGCGATCGAGACGGTGGATCTGCGGCTGGCCGAATCCTGCGACTGGACCGGCTTGGCCGCCGAGTCCTCCGCGTGAAGGAGCCTGCTCGCCGCGATCGCTCCGGCCGCTGTCCAAAGAAAGCTCCTGCGTGAAAGCTCCAATGGTGAATGGTTCACGGCATTATCCTCCGAATTCTCGGGTGGACGAAATGGCATTCTCTGATTTTCACGGGCATATTCTGACGGCGGACGGGGAAGGCGTCAAGGTTGAAATCGCCTGCGTCCTCGGGAGTGTGCGACTACATTTCGTGGGGTCAGGCTGGTACTTTTCGCCGGATGTCCCAATACCTTTGCCACAGATGGCTCGAATGGACCGACGCCAGGGCCATCATCGCCTCGGCGTTGGGTTTGTCCCA
>Ga0315282_10009159_pt1 | contig 15811 bp, 9 predicted proteins | sample YL17G07_20_MG_FD_203693 | JGI IMG/M metagenome (GOLD analysis project Ga0315282, IMG submission 203693) | Sediment microbial communities from Yellowstone Lake, YNP, Wyoming, USA - YL17G07_20 | ecosystem: Environmental > Aquatic > Freshwater > Lake > Sediment | place: USA: Wyoming | collected...
CGAGTTCCTGCGCGGCTGCGACCTGCCCGGACAGCCTCATTGATCTGTTGTTTTAGGATGAGTTCGACCCTGCTCAATCTCCCCGTCCACAGAATGTGGATTCCATTCTGATTAAACACTTCGCTATTCAGTTCACCCCCACATACGTGGGGAACATTTCCATAAGTCTATACAGGGTTGATAAGGGTTCGGTTCACCCCCACATACGCGGGGAACATGTCGGGGATGCCCTTAATGTCTACCCTCCCGTACGGTTCACCCCCACATACGTGGGGAACATTACGTTTATCCGGTGCAATAAAGTCGGACTTACGGTTCACCCCCACATACGTGGGGAACATGTTGGATTATCTATGTGTTAAAGGACATTCTACGGTTCACCCCCACATACGTGGGGAACATTTGGAGGTTATCTATTACTGTCTTCCCCCCGTCGGTTCACCCCCACATACGTGGGGAACATTGCGCCACTGGAGATGATACAGAATACAAAGACGGTTCACCCCCACATACGTGGGGAACATTTTAGCAGATGGGACATGCAAGGTAAAGTATCCGGTTCACCCCCACATACGTGGGGAACATACATATATAAACGAGCAGTTAAGGAATGAAGTCGGTTCACCCCCACATACGTGGGGAACATCCTCTGTAATATTGGGGTATACCAATTTATTGCGGTTCACCCCCACATACGTGGGGAACATTCCTCAGCTGTTCATTTATATATGTACGTCTTGCGGTTCATCCCCACATACGTGGGGAACATTCCTCAGCTGTTCATTTATATATGTACGTCTTGCGGTTCACCCCCACATACGTGGGGAACATGTTCCCGGGCAAGGGAGCCGTCAACGGCTAGACGGTTCACCCCCACATACGTGGGGAACATGTACCTGGCTTCATTTCAACCCCACTCTCCAACGGTTCACCCCACATACGTGGGGAACATTCAATAACCTCTCCGGGTTCCTTCCAATCAATCGGTTCACCCCCACATACGTGGGGAACATTACGTGAGCATCGGTTAGTAATGGCTAAACATCGGTTCACCCCCACATACGTGGGGAACATTACTTGCCGCCGAAGTAATAGCCGGGGTCGTCCGGTTCACCCCCACATACGTGGGGAACATGTGCTGAATTTGACATACCGCTCTTTGCGCCCCGGTTCACCCCCACATACGTGGGGAACATGAAGGGTTTGAAAGATAGTTTAGTACCCCAGCGGTTCACCCCCACATACGTGGGGAACATGATTCTTCCATTTACCGAAGGCAAAGCCCTTCGGTTCACCCCCACATACGTGGGGAACATGACGTATCTTCTGGTGCCCGAACTCTACCGAACGGTTCACCCCCACATACGTGGGGAACATGCGTAGCCTCGAAACGCCCTCTGCCAGTTCCACGGTTCACCCCCACATACGTGGGGAACATGTATCACATGGACGGCCAACGCCTCTAGGGACGGTTCACCCCCACATACGTGGGGAACATTTTACTCCGCAATCAAATAAACTGCCATCCCCCGGTTCACCCCCACATACGTGGGGAACATGATATATTAGAACCTATTATCATCAATGTATCGGTTCACCCCCACATACGTGGGGAACATGAAGGGCAAATTCTCTGCTGTATCTCTGCTATCGGTTCACCCCCACATACGTGGGGAACATGCCAGTTGCAGTCCAATCTCCACCGCCCTTGCCGGTTCACCCCCACATACGTGGGGAACATGCAGTATATATAATTGAAAGGGATTAAAACGACGGTTCACCCCCACATACGTGGGGAACATGGTATAACCTTAGTCAGATAATCAGTAAGCAGCGGTTCACCCCCACATACGTGGGGAACATGGTATTCTCCTTCTAGAAGATTCACAGGATACGCGGTTCACCCCCACATACGTGGGGAACATGTACTTAGCTAATTGCTGGGCAGCTCCAGCGACGGTTCACCCCCACATACGTGGGGAACATTTCCTCCTAACCTATATATCCCTTGACAGCTCGGTTCACCCCCACATACGTGGGGAACATGGATTAAACATCCAGAACAAAAAGAGGCAGAACGGTTCACCCCCACATACGTGGGGAACATTTCTTCGAGGGGTTTCCCGATCCGCTTCTCGACGGTTCACCCCCACATACGTGGGGAACATGCATTTGTGGCCTTGTTCTCTTCGTTGGCCATCGGTTCACCCCCACATACGTGGGGAACATGAATGTGCCCTTCTCCTCATCTATCGACTTGACGGTTCACCCCCACATACGTGGGGAACATGCGCCTTGTTCCGGCAACGCGATAAGCTGATTCGGTTCACCCCCACATACGTGGGGAACATGCGGTTCGTCTTGTAACGGATCATCCTCTTGCCGGTTCACCCCCACATACGTGGGGAACATGAACAAGGTGGGATATCAAGGCATGACGACTACGGTTCACCCCCACATACGTGGGGAACATTCTTTCGAGTACTGGCTTGAAGCCTGATTTAACGGTTCACCCCCACATACGTGGGGAACATTCGGTTATTGGAACAGTAAAGTTGTCACCTGCCGGTTCACCCCCACATACGTGGGGAACATGAATCACACATGTGCGCCATGTTATCAACTGCCGGTTCACCCCCACATACGTGGGGAACATACCTCCCCCATGCTCTATGATTAAGGACTAATCGGTTCACCCCCACATACGTGGGGAACATTACAGTAGGTTCCATATTAGCTACTTTAGCTACGGTTCACCCCCACATACGTGGGGAACATTTCTGGTTTCCGCTTTGTACTTTCACCGCAGGCGGTTCACCCCCACATACGTGGGGAACATGTGTACGGTTCTTGGCTGACCCCGGCACGTTACGGTTCACCCCCACATACGTGGGGAACATGAACAGAGCCCCATTTAATACCAGCGGCAGCCTGGTTCACCCCCACATACGTGGGGAACATGTGAAGGAAATGGATGAGGGGATTGACGTAACCGGTTCACCCCCACATACGTGGGGAACATATCCCACTTTCGATCTGCTGTTGCCTAGTAAACGGTTCACCCCCACATACGTGGGGAACATTCATTCTCCTTTCAATCTGCGTGTATTACTTCCGGTTCACCCCCACATACGTGGGGAACATTTGACCAATATTGATATTCTGCCCATTTACCCCGGTTCACCCCCACATACGTGGGGAACATACTGGGAATTAGTCCCATAATGAGAAATAATGCGGTTCACCCCCACATACGTGGGGAACATACTGGGAATTAGTCCCATAATGAGAAATAATGCGGTTCACCCCCACATACGTGGGGAACATAATCTACTTTTAGGTTAAATGGTTCCATACCACGGTTCACCCCCACATACGTGGGGAACATCTGATGTGGGCTATACAGACATCTCGCTGTCGCGGTTCACCCCCACATACGTGGGGAACATTGATAGCACTATCGGATACCAATATTGGATTACGGTTCACCCCCACATACGTGGGGAACATCCGGCGCGGTGCGCCCGCCATGAGCGCCACATCGGTTCACCCCCACATACGTGGGGAACATATCACCTTATCGTCGCTGGCCGTAAACTGGTGCGGTTCACCCCCACATACGTGGGGAACATGACATCATCAACACACTGAGCGAGCACTTCGGCGGTTCACCCCCACATACGTGGGGAACATACAGAGAAGATAGACAGCAAGGCAAAATATCACGGTTCACCCCCACATACGTGGGGAACATTAAACTGACGAAGCTGGGAGAAAGCCCACGACGGTTCACCCCCACATACGTGGGGAACATGTTTCACATTCAAACCTAATGACGGTAATCATCGGTTCACCCCCACATACGTGGGGAACATTCATATGTAACCGTAGTGATAGATCCTGTTACCGGTTCACCCCCACATACGTGGGGAACATTGGAGAGTTATTTTTCCAGCTTGCGCCGCCATCGGTTCACCCCCACATACGTGGGGAACATATCGCCTGGGCAACCCCCCGCGTCGGGACCGTCGGTTCACCCCCACATACGTGGGGAACATAATATCAGGAAGCTTATAACTGAGGGCGATATCGGTTCACCCCCACATACGTGGGGAACATGTGTCGCTTTGATTCCAATGGCGTCTACCATCGGTTCACCCCCACATACGTGGGGAACATACCGGCAGGGCCAGAGATGCCTACTCATACAACGGTTCACCCCCACATACGTGGGGAACATGATATATCCTGGCGATCGCTCCAGCCCATGTTCGGTTCACCCCCACATACGTGGGGAACATTTTCCTTGAGGAATTTGACGCTAACCTAGCAACGGTTCACCCCCACATACGTGGGGAACATTTCGCGCCACCTCAATGGCTTGGCGAGGTCGCGGTTCACCCCCACATACGTGGGGAACATGATTGTTTCGGTGTGGTGGACAATCGCAATATCGGTTCACCCCCACATACGTGGGGAACATGTGTCACACCCGCTAAGTCTGTCACACCCAAGCGGTTCACCCCCACATACGTGGGGAACATCATAGCATCCTGAGCTATGGCTAGAGCATCCGGTTCACCCCCACATACGTGGGGAACATGCCAACGGCGCAATCGTGACTGCCTCTTATGACGGTTCACCCCCACATACGTGGGGAACATTGTATGTTTTTCTGCGCTCCCTTCTGTCTCATCGGTTCACCCCCACATACGTGGGGAACATTACTAAAGAAGGAAGGAACCTGCTGGCTCAATCGGTTCACCCCCACATACGTGGGGAACATGCGATTGCCCCCGTCTTGTATCCGTTATAAGGCGGTTCACCCCCACATACGTGGGGAACATTTCGATTCCTACGCAATCACAGGCAAACAACCAGGTTCACCCCCACATACGTGGGGAACATGCAGTAGGGTCACCGTCTAACTCCACGTATAACGGTTCACCCCCACATACGTGGGGAACATGATATATAAGCAGTGTCCGCCCCAGCTCCATCGGGTTCACCCCCACATACGTGGGGAACATAAGTGGATAAAACTTATGCAGGAATATCCAGACGGTTCACCCCCACATACGTGGGGAACATGGTTACGTGTTACGTTGGTCATGAAGTTATTACGGTTCACCCCCACATACGTGGGGAACATTTGTCTATTATCGGCGGCCAGATACAACCAAGCGGTTCACCCCCACATACGTGGGGAACATTCAAGATTCGCTTTCTCCTGCGCCGGTTGGTCGGTTCACCCCCACATACGTGGGGAACATATTGTCGCGTGTAGACGTATAAATTCCGATAGCGGTTCACCCCCACATACGTGGGGAACATTTCAAGGTCAATGAGAGCGAGCGTTACGTTGAAGGTTCACCCCCACATACGTGGGGAACATGATCCACATTCAGTCCTCGAAAGCCTCATTGCCGGTTCACCCCCACATACGTGGGGAACATGACGCTTCCCTTTAACCCACGCCTGCGCCACCGGTTCACCCCCACATACGTGGGGAACATACTGAAATTACAAAGCTAAGGCTCACTACTTCCACAGCTAACAATTATCTTTCAGTATCAGCATTTTGAGCAGAAGGTGAAGTTTGCCGATTGATCTGAACGAGGGGCACCCCCTCGAAGTCAACGATCTCCCGCTCAGATAGTCCACTCTGCCGAAAAGAAAACCCCTGAGGATTCTTATCCGACCACAACTGTAATATCGAGCCCGTCCCTTTGGTAGCCTTAAGCGCCCGTTCCCACAGTTCATCGCGAACCCGTGCGCTCGGATTCCCAAGGAATACTCCAGTCTTCGGTTCCAACATCCAGCGTGACAATGCGCCCCTCAAACTCCTCGGGACTCTCTCCAACATCATCACCAGCATCAAGTACCTCCGCAATATCGGGCAATATTCGCTCCATTAACTTGTATTCATAGAAAGTTTTTCTGCATTCCATCCGTACCATTCGTTCTAAATCCTCAGGATGCTCCGCCGTCATATGAAAAGCTATGGGTATAGTAAGATCAGTCTTATACAAGTCGGCCACGTCGTAGACGAAGCTGAGCATCTTCCCTGTGTGAATAAATCCCAGCGCCGGTGAGTATCCCGCCGAAAGGATAGCCGCATGGCAAACGCCGTAGAGACATGCATTTGCTGACGATAAAGCGCGATTAATTGGATCGGCATCATTCCAATCATCCTGTTTATAGTTGCGACCCTTCCACTTGATGCCATACTGCTCAGCCGCTTCGGCATACGCTTTTCGCACCCGAAGCCCCTCCATCCCGCGGATTTGTTGCAGGGTTACTTCCTCAGGTATTTGTTCGTTGAATCGGAAGCGGTACATGCGCCAGGCTACTCTCAACTGACTTTCATCATTGCTGACCAGTTGGGCTTGGCGGATCGTGCGTCTTGCGCTGTACGTACCGCCGGTGCTGGCAGCGTATAGCCTGACGCCGTCCTGCCCCGTCCACGCGATAAGGCAGTTGTTTCTGGAGAGAGACTTTACCGCAGCGTGGGTGATCGTCGATCCCGGCCCCAGCATGACCACCGCCAGTTGATCGATGGGCACTGGTGTTATTTTCTCACCCTGGTGGAACGACAGACTGTCGGCATCAACATCAAGTCTGCCCATCTCCAGGTACAGATAGCTCCAGCGATCCCGAAAGCGCGGAAGCTCGTGCAATGTACGCATTTCAATCTCCCGAAACAGGAACTACCGAAAGAAGGCCGAACCCCAGCCCTTTAGCACTCCCGATCCCCTGCTCCATTGTGCGTCGGAATGCCTCCGAATCGACCACGCGCAATAATCCATCAAAGCGCACGGAGAGCATCGTTAAATTATGTTTTTTATCAGCGGTGTCCGTCATTTTATCTTTTGCGAATCCCTCTTTAACTATAATGGCCTCGACCATCTCGAATCCACTCTGCGGGCCTCTTTTACGCAGCCAGTCTATTTGTGCTTCTTCTTCCAGGATTCCTTGTCGTTTACCCGTTTCTTTAACCCGTTTGGTAGGATTGGCACGGAGGCGAAAGCGAAGAACCTGCCCCCGAACGAATGTCGGATTGAATTCCTTCGATTTGTATTCCGCCACGTAACCTGTCGCGCCACTGAGTCCGGACCAATTCGGCTTTTTCCCCGATTGCACCAGAACCGACATACCACCTGTTTCACGGTCCGTATCCAAACGAAACAATACATGACCTGGCTCCCCTGCCGCTTTGTCTGGGAAAGCAGTCATCAAAGATCGGTGGAGCTCATAAGGACGTCCAGCTTCGGTCATTGCCCTTCGGGATCGTGGGTTCAATCTTAAAAGAGAGAGATACATGATTCCTCCTTCAGAATAGGAACTTCGATGTATTCAACCTTCACTGTCCGAGGGGCAAAGCGACGGTCTGTGAATGAAGAAACCGGTTGGTCGACTCGAATGATGTCCCCTGTTTTATCTTCAATCACTGTACGTAATGATACCTTCTCATCTTTACAATCTGGGCGGTGACAGGGGATTCTGAATGTCTGACAAAGGTCGCAGTCGGTTCGAAGACCATCTGGAATATAAATCGGCTTTGACGGAGGAAATGCCTTGCGCCCTAGAAAAAGCGGCCAGTGAGGGTTTGCCAACGCCTCTAGAATGCTTTTCAGCAAATCAAGGTCATCGCCTTCAAGCCCCACGAGGAAATCAGCATCGTCAAGGTAGTACCGGTTTGAGACGACCGTCCCTCGGCTTTTTCCGTCGGCTTTAACGACATCTAGAGCTGTGTGATAGTCTCTAGCCATGACGCCCTCGCGATCCACTCGAACACCCATTCGTAATCGGGCGATGTCATCCACTGGTGCTGTGCGAGGTCTCCCGAGCGCGGCGCATATCAGGCCAATGACCCCGCTCTTTGATGGCTCAAGTCCAGTATCACGCACGGTGAAGCGGCTTTGCGTTCCCCAAGATTGCATCGGCCCGGCTAGTCTCATGAGTAATACGTTCATTTGACCTCCTTAAAAGGGTACCGAATTCAAAACAAGTGTCACCAATTTATCAAACGAACCGACCTGCTGGTCTTTGAGCGCTTTAAGTTCAGCATCTCCTACCAGACAGATTGGCCGGGACTTCACACCGTTCTCTCCATAAACAGTCGTCAATCGACCCCAGTAATCATCCATGGCTTCAATTGACGCTTGCATGAGGCTCTTCTCTTTGCTTGGACGGATGGGGGTAATGAACGCATTGGCCAGAGACATTGGAGCGCCCTTCTCTCTAACCACAGCGAAGATGACCTCTGGTGGATTGTGAGCTGCCATTGAATTTTGCTTGCCTGTTGGAATTGCAGAAACAGAGGCACGTAAAAACGCTTCTAGAGTTTTTCGGGAAAGCTCTTTGTCCTCACCTAAGTTGGACCACAATTGCTTCGTATCGACCAGTGAGTATCGGTAGAAACACGAGGAATTAAACCCTGTAATGCCCATCATTCCTGCGCCGGTCTCTCCCTTAGGTTGTAGATCATCGACCGCGGTATAGAAATCCATATCCATCATTACTTTGTTGGTGGAGATAGCGTGAGCTACTTGGCAGGCAGCATCAACATCCATGAAGTGATCCGACGTTGTCATCCGTCCAAAGAGGGCGATATCAGCAGAGCGTGGTTTAGGAAGTTGCAAGAAATGCTTGGATTTCTTGTTCCGTATCTCTTTTACGCAATCCTGTGGTTTCATGCCCTGATCAAGAAGACTCTTGATTATCTTTGCGCATTCCTGGACTTCCTCGGAGGTGTAGAAGATTATCTGTGGGGTCTTGAGAATGTCGAGTTCCTGGCCACCACCTTTCTTCGTGCTCTCTTCTCCATCCTTGGCCTCTTTTTTGGCGATGTCTTGCAGACTCTTGCCGATAGTCTTGGCAGACCCTGCTGCTACGCCCATTTTCTGGAGTTGCTCGGCAACCTGGTTGGGAAAACGAAGAGACCTTGAGGATAAGTACTCAGCCAGTTGTTCTTGGAAACCTCCGTTCCAACGAACAGCCCGTTTGATACATTGGGACGATATACGCGCACGGCGGTGTCCGCCAAATTCACAGTCTTTGGGCGTATTGGTATCGTCGCGATTCAGACACGATGGGGCAAAGTTTTGGATGATATGTAGTTCGACTTTCATTAGCTTCTACCTCCATTAGTTTGATTTGATTGTGATGAACCTTCTGCTTTATTTTGCCAGAATCCTCTGGCCCATTTGCGCTGGATATATCGGGATTCATGTTCCCATCCCATAATATCCTGGAGCAATTCTCGCCAATTGATCGGGATGTCTTTGGACTTGAGCAAGCTCGTGGCCTGACGAAGATGGTTTGGGAGATCATCGTAGTGGCAGTTGAGCAATGCTACAAATCTCTTTTCGAGGCTGTCACTGGGATCAGAAACCTTGGCGAAAGCCATGCCAAGGTCGTCTGTACCACCGGCTTCCGGGTAGAGGGCAAATAGCGAACCCACTACATAGCATGCTTCTTCCACCTTTCTGTTACGGGGAGTCCACGGAATGATGTATGGGTACATCGCTGGGACAGTGCCCGGTGAACTGCCCAGGCCGCGGCGGAGCGATGCCAGCGCTCCACGGTTCTCTCTGAGCGATTCCAAATGCTCCACGAATCGATCTTGCCAGTTATCATTTTCCGGCATGCATTTCCTCCCTTCCGTTTATTTTTCGAAAAACTTCGTTTAGTCTGTAGCCCAATACTCCTCTTGCTGTAACAAGAGCTTGTAGCGTCCTCGCCGATTGGTCCATATCGCGCGTAGCTGCTTCGAAAGCGTTCCAGCAAGCGCGGCGCAGGGCGGCGTTCCATGCATCGAGTACCTTAACTCGATCCTTTTCGGGCAAGTCCTTGAGACACTCATGAAACGGAAGTTCCAGTTGCGACCAGTACAATTGATCGGTCCCCACGTGATCGACGTACTTCTTCACCTGATTTGGATCTGGTTTGGCATTCTTTGGGGAGATAACTTCCTTAGCAAGCGACTTGACAGCATCCCAGAGACTTCTAGATGCGAGTTCTGCTCCCGTCAGCGCTACTTGAAGGTCGTGGATGAGCTTCTCGTCCGTGAGGTATCGGAGAGGCAAGGGAAGACGCTCGCGCCTCCAAAAGTGAATTGTGGGCTGACCAGGTTCAAGGCACTGGCCAAGGATCAGAAGTCGGCATACCTGCTTCTGTTCGAGTATCCCCATCTGAAGAGCCTGTCCGGCCAGACTGATCGATAGTGGGGGGCGGAAGCTGATCTTCTGCTGGTGAGAGGCAGTGAATTGCATAAGGGAGGAACTGTCCCGCCAGACAGCACGTCCCTCTCTCAGTTGCCAAGGCCGACTCCCTTTCTCTTCATCAAGCTTGTAGGCAAGCAAGGGATCACTCTTGAGAGACTCTACTACCGATAGCCCCTGCGCATAGTAGCACTCACTGACCAAGATAGTCCCTGTATCGCTGCGGTACGGCAATAACCGGATGGTCCGACTCTGGACTGTCAAATAGTCAAGATAGCCCTTGGGTATCACACCGTGTTGAGGTTGCAGCTTGGTTTCTAGTTCCCAAGTTGGTATGCCCATACCCCCAAACTCCTCCGGCACCTTCGATGTGGGTATCAAATTCAACATAAGCGTATCGAATAGGTTGTCGCCTTCCAATAACACGACAGCGCCTCTTGACCAAGGCGAATCTTTGGTGTGAATTGTGCCGCTCTTGCCGGCAGTTGGCGCAAATGTCTGGTTGGCTAATAGCCACAATGCCGCTGTTTTCGCTGCTACGGGAGTTCTGGCATCATCGACACTGTGATCAAACAACGTTGGATTGTTCTGAGCAGCATACTCGAATGGCAGGCGTTTGAGAGGAGTGGTCTTGCCCAATGTGAAATTGGCTGCTTGATAGAACGGGTACAACTCATGGAAAAGATCGAACCGGTCACGCCACTGGTTGAAGTAGGATTGGATAATGCTATTATCGAATCGTCCGTTTCCCCATAGGCCTGCCCATTTCCCCACCGATGATGGGCCGAAGTTGCGGTGAAGGAGAGCAAGCATAAGTCGATGCAAGGCAGCGCAAACCAGCGGTGATGGATCGAATATCTCGTGTATCTCATGAGCCTGGGCCAGCGTGTCCAGCAGGCCAAGTTCGGCTGGTGTGCCATCCTTCATCACGCACGGTATCCACTTTTCATCCACGAGATTGAAGCTATGTTTTGTCATCCTGTACCTCACTTCTACCCGTTTTTTTCGATTGAAAGGCCAGTCTCAGGATCCAGATTGAGCAAGTAATTACCAATCCTAGTCAGACCGTTTTCGAATTCCAGAAGGCGGTGATATCTGAGTGGAGCGCACTTCTTCCAAGGCTCAGGCGGCTGTTGCTCAAATAGCGAGAAAACCACACGTTTATCTGTGATCGTCATAGCCCGTTGAAGAAGGAGACGGATTGTTTCCCCATCAGGAGTACGAGCGATGTCTATCTGGCCTTCTCCACCCGAGCGAAGAAAAATGCCTCCGCCTGACTTGTGTAGGCAAACCACCTGCACGGATGGCTCTACATCTCTCGTATTGGCCTGTAGAGAACGGTGCACGGCCGGATTATCTTCATCAAGACCCTTGTTGAAATCATAGAAGAAGTCCATCGCGTCTCCCGATGCATAGTCGGGGATAAGGTTGCTTCTGGCTTTGAATTCCTGTTTTTGCATATTATTCTTCATCTGTGTCTTGGCCTCAAGCACTGCCTCCTTAAATTCAGCCGAGGGCCATTGCCTTTCCACTTCACCATAAACCTCTTCAATCATCCCCTCAATGTCGTCGGGAAGGGCAATCGAAGTTTGATCAGTCAGAGTAAGATATGAGAGGAGTAGCACATAGCGTTCATAGACAAACTCAGAACTGCCGAATTGGGGAACCACGTTTTCGTCAATATCCGGCATACGAATCCACAGGGTAGGCTCTGCCATCGGAGACGGTCTCCGATTCTCGTGACGATGTACTCTCCCAGCCCGCTGAATCACTAGATCAACCGGGGCCAAATCGGTGATCATCAGGTCAAAATCAACATCCAGACTCTGCTCGATAATCTGAGTTGATACGAGTACAGCCCGTTTGGGCCGCTGTCCGTTTTTCTTCCCGAAGGAGGCCAATACCTTTTCCTCTCTCGATTGACGTTCCTCAAACGGATATCGTGCGTGGAGCAGCATGAGTTCTGAATCGGACAGAAATCCGGCATGTTTGAGAGCACTATATGTCTCCTGCGCTCGATGCACAGTGTTGCAGATAATGGCAACGCATCCCTCTTCGCCTACCTGATTGCGGAGTTCTTCTACCAATCTGGAAAGATCATCCGATAAACGTCTTATTTGCAGGTTCATTTTCCGTGAAGCGTTGAACTGACGCACCTGAACCTGCTTGCTCGATGCCCAGGTGATACGTGGATAGTTACTCGCAAGTGTTTGTGACGAATCCGTACCATAGGCGCGCAGCAATGCCTCCCGCTTGGCTCTCGGCAACGTTGCCGAGAGAACGATGATTGAACAGCCAAGTGCGCCAAGCCAGCCGATCAGCCTTTCCAGCAACGTGGACATGTACGTATCATAGGCATGTACTTCATCGAAGATAACGGTCTTCTGGGCAAGCCCGAATAAGCGGACAAAGTAATGCTTCGTTTGAAGAACAGCCAGCAGGGATTGATCGATAGTGCCAACACCAAATGGAGCAAGTAGCCCTCGTTTCTTGGGCAAAAACCATGTGACAGCGGCAGCGTTTTCTGAATCATCTGCGCGATCCATCTCGGAGGACAATCGGATTTGGATATCTGCAAAATCATCAGACAGCAACGCTCCCCCGTGAAGAAGCCGAAGGTTAGTGGCTATGCCGGGGTATCGATGTTCTAAGAAATCCTTTATTCTCGTGAACATCTGGTTGCTTGTAGCTTGGGTGGGGAGAGCAAAATAAGTACCTTTTTGCCCGAGAGCGCTCACCCAGCGGTCAGCAAGATAGATGGCAGCTTCTGTTTTACCCTCACCCATCGGTGCTTCAATGATGACGAGTGCTGGCACTTTCCACTCAGTTTCCATCGTATTGATTATTGCTTGTTGAAGTGGTCGAGGTTCATTAATATGAGGAAATAGTGCATGAAAATTGGCTGTACCTTTAGGTGATGGCCATTCTGCCCAAGCCAATTGTCTGACTGCGCGTTCTGCATATCCTTGTGCAATATTGATATGCTCTTCCGGCGAATAGTTTGCTTTATAAGGGAAAAAAGTCTCATTGGAGGCGATCCAGTCGGCTACGGCTGTGAGCCCTGCCAAAGCGATGTAGAAGGCTTTGTCTTCTGTATATTTTGGTTGCGAAGAGACAGGGACTGCAATCAGTTTTGCAATCTCGCCTGCCAAGAGACAACGGATTTCGCTCCACCTGGCATCCCCTCTCTCGAAGGGACCAGGTTTACTTGGACAAAACATTCCGTGGTGTCCGCCGACAGCAAACCCGACAGCGCTTGAGAGGTTGTATGGAACACCTGTATCAAGTAAAGCTTGAGCCATTAATTCTGGGAATACATAGGTTGTGATTTGTCCATGCGGACATGGAAGAAATGGCGGTTCAAATTTGAGCCCTTGAGCTTCGAGTATTTTTGCACATTCTTGGCTTATAGATTGGAATACCGGAGATGCTTTGCCGATATCGTGCAATCCAGCCCAGAAGGAAACCCAGGAGCGTGCTTCATTCACAGAGAGTCCCAAATGTTGAGCCAAGAAGTGTCTAGTCCCCGCTTGGAGCGATTTGTCCCACAGCTGATGCACTACCGCAGAGGTATCAAGCATATGAAAGAATAATGGATACCGTTCTTCCTGGCTATTCTCGCCGAGTTTCTTTTTAGCCCATATTTGGAATAAGCAAGGTTGTTCTAACATTAATATAAACCTTCCGCCACTTCACTCAGTAATTCCAAAGAAGTTATTTCAAATGGGTTTGAGTATATTCTATTCCACATTAATGTCAAATACCATTGTTGGGCACTGTTTTTAGCACCTTTTAATTATACGGCAGATTTTGTAAATCTATTGGACAAATATTAGAAGGTAGTTGTGACAATAGTCTGTCAAAAAGCTACAAGCTTTCAAGGCAACGATGCTGCTGTTATAATGTTCCCACCGATCCATGGCTGATACGGAGGCCTGAAAATGGCTAAAACAGATCGGCTTGCTCGGCTGCACAAAGTAGAACACCTACTTTACCTCAACAAGACCGGCATGACGCTCGATGAAATCGCTGGCGAGTGCGGCGTTTCCGCACGCACCGTACGCCGCGATCTGGCGGCTCTTGAATCGGTGGTAGGCGTTCCCATATACAAAGTCGGGAATAAGTGGCGTGTAGTCGAGGGCTATCATTTACCTCCCATCGGCTTCAGCCTGCCGGAGGCAATGACGATTTTTCTCTCGGCGAGACTTATGCTAAGCTATGCTCACAGATATGATCCAAATATTAAATCAACCTTTTTCAAATTGAACAGCATTGTCCCCAGCCCTTTAAAAGAGCAGGTGCAACGGACTATGGAGTGGATGCAGAAGCTGCCAGCGGACGATAACTTCACGCGGACGATGGCCCTTCTCGCCGAGGCTTGGACCAAACAGCGCAGGGTGAGGATTAGCTATCATACCTTTGGTGGGAAGAAAGCCAAGCTGCGAGATATCGATCCGTACTTTATAGAGCCGGCAGCGGCGGGGCATTCGAGCTACGTGATCGCCCACTGCCACATGGCCGGAAGTATTCGCGTTTTCAAAATCGAGCGAATAGAGACGATCGAAATGATGTCTGAGAAGTACGATATACCTGACAGCTTCGACGCCAATAAATATTTTGCTTCGTCGTGGGGTATGTTTGCCGGAGGCGATGTCGAGATGGTAAAACTCAAGTTTAGTCCCGGTGTTGCGCAGATATTCGAGGAAGTTGTATGGCACCCGTCGCAGGTTGTGGCGCGGCAGACGGATGGCTCTCTGTTGATGACGCTGAATGTCTCTTTAAGCGTAGAGTTGCTGGGCTGGATTCTCAGATGGGGAGAGAATGTAGAGGTGCTTGAGCCTCAGGGACTGAGAGAGGAAATAGCTCGCACGGCACAAGCCATGCTCGATATTTACGGAGAGCGATAAGCGGTTTGACAGACTAGCTGTCAAGCGATAGTGTTTAAAATCCACGTATAGTTATGAGATATTCTTACGAAGCATACCTCGATATTGAGACGACCGGCCTCTCACGCCATTACGATGATATCACCGTAGTCGGCATCTATCTGACGCGCGATGTCAAACATGAATTGATACAACTGGTCGGTGAGGAGGTCACCTCAGCCAATGTCCTGTCGGTTCTGGAAAAAGTGGATAGGGTATTCACATATAACGGCAGCCGCTTCGATCTCCCCTTTATCGAGCACCGGATTGGGGTGAGCCTGGAAAGCCTCTTCACTCACTGCGACCTGATGTACGACTGCTGGCGGAGGAACTTGCGCGGCGGTTTCAAGGCCGTAGAGCGGCAACTGGGTATACCGCGACAGTTAAGCGGCATCGACGGATTCGATGCGGTGAAGCTATGGTGGCAGTACAAAAATCACGGCGACCGCGATGCTCTGGCATTATTATTGAAGTACAACGAGGAGGATGTAAGGAATCTCAAGGCACTCAGGGAAAAGCTGCTTTAAACAATACATCGGAAAGTTCAATGCTGCACATCCTTGGCTTTCTCCGTATTGTTGGTAAATAGTCCTGGGTGTAGAATACAGAATGTGGGGCAAAACTTGGATATTTGGCGACGTAGTCAGCATTAGTGTCCAG
>Ga0315282_10009160_pt1 | contig 15810 bp, 24 predicted proteins | sample YL17G07_20_MG_FD_203693 | JGI IMG/M metagenome (GOLD analysis project Ga0315282, IMG submission 203693) | Sediment microbial communities from Yellowstone Lake, YNP, Wyoming, USA - YL17G07_20 | ecosystem: Environmental > Aquatic > Freshwater > Lake > Sediment | place: USA: Wyoming | collected...
CCGTCACAAGGACTTGCTGAAATAGTACACCACGAAGGTCTCAGCCTGAGCGATATTGCGGATTTTGTGGTCAACGCCATACCTATGCAGGGGACGGAAACTGTTAGAACCGAGGAAGCGCTTCTTGCTTCTTTGGCAGCTATAAGCTGCGCTTTTGAAACGGCGCGCTGAACACGTGTCTATCCTAAGGCTCTGTCTCCAAATTAGGTCGGGTTGATTTGTCCGTGATTAATTGTGTACGTTTAACATCGGTTTCTTGCCGTAAATCCTTTGATTTCGAGACAAAAATGACCGTTTAGAAACGATTTAGAGACAGTGCCCTATCCTGAAGAAAGGTTATATGGCAAATTGCTTAAGACAGAGGGAGGGATTCGAAAAATGAAGTGGCTTGTCGTTTTCTACTCAAGAACAGGAACAACTAAGAAAGTTGCAGAAACTCTTTCAAGTCTTCTTAAATGTGACATAGAAGAGATTTTTGACACTAAAAACAGAATAGGGCCTTTTGGATATTTGAGGTCTGGGATAGATGCAGCGTTCGAGAAAGTGACGGTGATAAGGAAGACGGAGAAAGACGTCGCAGCGTATGATGGAGTAATAGTCGGCACGCCTATCTGGGCCTCAAAGATGTCTCCTGCAGTAAGAACGTATATTTTACAGAACAAAGACCACCTCAGAAAAACGGCATTCTTCTGCACCTGCGGAGGTCTTGGACGCAAAAAAGTGCTCAGGCAAATGGCAGACCTATCTGGCCAATCACCGCTAGCTTTGCTTGAAGTCAAGCATGAAGAAGTGTTGAATGCAGACTACAGTTCAAAGGTTGAGAAATTCGTTGATGAATTGAGCAAGCAGGAGGGTTGATTGAGTGATCGACGTGTTTGAACATTCTGATTCTACGGATAAAGAGATAAATGTTTGTTCCGTTAATGTGCCCGTATATGTTCAGCGTCAAGCGGTTTGTTTGATAAAATGGGTTTCCGAATTATGAATCTGAAAAACGGTAAGGGCACACGTGGTGGAAAGAGTCTAGTTCTGCCAACAGTTATGTTAGCAGCAGTTGTGCTTCTTGTCTTTCTATCCATCAGACAGGTTAGTTCTCTCGACCAGACGAGTGAAGCCAACGAGACAGTGTTGGTAGTAAAACCTCTTGTGATAATGAACCACTCGAAGGTTCCAAATGAACAGTTGAGTCTAAACGTAACCGCAATTAACGCGGCCCTCCTTCATGGGTTCAAGTTGAAGTTGAGTTACAATGCAGGCTTGGTTAACTGTACTGACGTTCAGGAAGGCGATCTGCTTAGTGATGCCGGAAGCACAATGAAGTCCTATGCCGTGAATAACGTCTTGGGGAATGTCTATGTCTCGGTAAACCTCACATCTGCTGGGTCTGTGGTAAGTGGTAACGGAACCTTGGTCAAATTGATGTTTCGTGTGGAGGGCGAGGGTGAGACCAAGTTTCATCTTTATGAAATAAGTCTATACGGTCCTGATGGGTCGCTTCTGTCCCCTGTGACTTATGATGGGTATTTCAACAACAAACTCAACTTTGACTTAACGATGCCTTTGGTTCTTTTTGCTGTTACTGTAGCATCTGTGCTTTTGAACGGGAAAGTTGAGGGCAAGTTGAGGGGCGTGATGGAGGAGAGGGAGTTTCAAGTTCGGGATGCAGTTTTGCTTGTCGGCATGATGGCGGTTATGATCGGGTTAATAGTTGTCGTGCGTCAGCTGAGCTTGATTTTGATGGTGCTGTTTCTGTTCGCTTATTCTATGCTTCTCTTCATATTTGGCTACATCTTTTCAAAGAACCGCTGGTACGTGGGTGCTATAGCTCCTGTAGTCTTTGTCTTGCTGTATGTATTCTTCAGAGACAGCTTCGTCTGGGCGTACTATTTAGGCAATATTGTCGGTGTTGTTTTCGCTATTCTGATTACTCTCTACTTGGCAAGCTTGTTTACTTGGAAAACTACGGCTGTTTTCGGTGCGTTGATAACTGGGATGGACATCGTGCTGGTTCTGGTAACTGGAACGATGGTTGAGGCTGCGAATGCCGCTAGGGGCTTAAGCCTGCCCGTGCTGGTTTCTGCGCCGCTTTTGCCGCTTATTGAAACTGGAAACGGCATGATGTTGATGAGTCTGGGTTTGGGTGACTTTTTCTTCGCAGGTTTGTTGGCCCTTCAAAGCTACAAGAAGTACGGCAGACCCTTTGCATTCCTGTCTATCATAGGAATGACTATTTCATTCTTTGCTTTTGAGGCTTTCATATTGACTTTTAACGTGAGGGCTTTTCCCGGCACGTTGATGATTATTTGCGGCTGGATACCTCTGATACTCTGGAAGCAGCTTAGAAACAGGAAAAGTGCATGAAAAAGCAATTAATAAAATAGGAAAATTCGGTCTGTTTTAGCCGAATAGTGCGCCGAGTCCTTCGAGTGCGGCTTCTTCTTTCTGCTTTTCGTCTTCTTTCTTCTTCTTTTCGTCCTCTTTCGGCTTGGCTTCTACTGAAGGTGCAGCTACTGCTGGTGCTGCTGCTGGTGCGGCCATCATTGTTGGAGCAGACTTTATGGCTTCGTCGATTTTGACTTCTGCCAAGGAAGCTACTAGAGCTTTAACTCTTACTGCATCAACGTTTATGCCAGCTGCTGTCATGACCTGTGTAAGGTTTGCCTCGTTGATCTCTTTGCTTGCTTTGTGGAGGAGCATCGCAGCGTAGATGTATTCCATACTTTTTCACCTCGCAAATCAAATATTTTAACTTTTTTCGGTAGGCACAGCCTTTTCCTGTAAGGTGGGCACTCTACTACTTAAACCTAACATTTCTGTATGGGCCTTCCTAATCAGGTCTTCTATTGTTTCTTTCGTGGGTATTGCTGCACCTATTGAGAGTGCGTAGGCTTCTCGGTGAGCCACCCTTAGCAGCGTTGCCGTGTTTTCTTTTGTTGGATAAGTGATGCTTAGCGACAGTGCAAAGGAATCGACGTAAGCCCTTTCCACGTTTTGCTTGGTTCCCTCCACATCTAGCTTGAGCTGTTCTTGGGTGATGACTAGGCCTTCATCGAAGGCGTAGCTCATTGCCAGGCCAGATTCGACTGGTTTGACTCCCAGCTTGGACAAGACACTGGCAAGCCTTTCTGAAATTACCTCGCCCTTCTTGACGACTAATGTGTCCTTGCTTATCCAGACGCTGCCCGATTCGATTCTTGTAGGCAAACCTGCCGCGTTCAGTTGGCTGATTACTGGGCCTGGAGGTTGTCCTGTATTCCCTGCGGGGATTACGACGTCGAAGGCAGCGATGTCGCCGGATTTTGCAGTGGTTTTGACTTTGACTTTTTCGAGCGTTAGCGCGAGTTTGAACGGGTTCAGGTCTGTGAACATGTAGATGTTGGATCCTCCAAGGTGCTCTTCAAGTTTTTTCAGGTCTGGCTTGTCGCTGCATTTTTCGATTGCCATTTTCATCAGAGTGTTTTTTATTACTCTCATGAAGACTTTGTCTGCTAGGTTTTTTTTGAACTCTTGTAGTTGTGCGGCTCTTACTTTCTGCAGGCTGGCAATTGCCAAGACTTTGTGTTCGTTGATAAGCTGCGCTATTTCTTCGACTTCCTTGACTTTTTGCTGTAGGATTTGTTCGGATGGCATCGGCTTTTCTCTTCTTCATGGTTTGATTTTCACAGGAGTGCCCATTGCTGTTTTTATGTAGGCAAATCTGATGTTTTTCGCTCCTTTTTTAAGTTTTCCTTCAAGGACTTTGAGGATTGCCTGAATGTTTTCGGCGATTTCCTCGTCCTTCATATTTTCCGTTGCAACTCGGCTTTGGATGATCGGCTGGTTGTGCAGCCTGACGACGATTGTCTTCCGGTATTTCGTTACCAAAGCTGAAATATCTGCGCTTGGCGGAACAGGCAGAGGCATTTTTCCTCTCGGCCCCAAAACGGGACCTAGAACCTTACCTACCAGTGGCATCAATGGAGTTTCAGCGATGAAAACGTCGAAGCCGTTGGCTATTTTCCGCATCTCTTGCTTCTTGCCGCCTAAAGTCTCAAGCTCGCTTCTCTCGATTACCCTGTCAGCGTTTGCGTTTTTTGCTTTCATTGCCAATTCTCCGGAGGCAATGACGCATATCTTGTTGGGCTTCTCAAGAGGATGTGGCAGTTCCAGAACTTCTTGTATCTTGCCTTCTGGCGATTTCATGTCAACATCACGCAGTTTAAGGATTAGCTCTACCGATTGGTTGAACTTTCTTTTCTCGGACTTCTCCTTCGCCTCTTTGACTGCGGCAAGTATCGTTTTTTGGTCCAAGGGCATCTCGTAGGCCTCGTGCCAATGAGGGAATAGGCTGCAGTTATAAAAGTATTCTCATACCGTTGACTCTTACAGGACATGTTGACTGGTTGGCGTTGGTTGTCTGCATTGTTATTCTGTGGAGCGTGTGGGTCTATCGGTTTGTGACATATTTCGAATAGGGAATATACTCACATATATTAAGATACTATATTCTGTACTGATGACTGCTTGTTCCCTGTCGCGGGAGACCGGACTGCGAGTGGATGGCAATGGGAAAAGAGAACCATGCTTTTATTTGCTCAAACGATAAGTGCAAAAAGTGTTCAATACCCCAATAATTGTGCATGACTTGGGTTTGCAGAACAAGTACTCTGCATGTCCTTCGTGTCTCACAGAGATACTGAAGAAAGTGTCCACTAAGAGAGGGTGCAAAAGGGCAAAAGAAACGACGCAGACACGGGAGGATCGTGCGAAATTGCAGTCAATTGACCCGCCGTCTATTTCGTCAAGTTGCTCAACCGAGTGCCTGTCCTCGTCATTTTTCGTATTTGAGCGAGTATTCAAAAGGAGAGGCCATATCTGAAGAGTGTTTGTTGTGCAGTAAGTTAATAGATCGTATGCGTCAGCAATAAGGAACGCATTTCGGAGCGAAGAGTGAGATCAGCCTTGTTTTGGAATATTGTGACTTTGGAAATAAAGTATTATCTATTAAGATACAAGGTATATTATTGAAAGGCCAGGAATGCAGAATGCTGAAGAAGACGGAAGCATGGGATCACTCTTGCAATAATGAAAAGACAAGAGCAAAGGAAAGAGCAGAGGTAGTGCTGCAAAGATTACAGGCGCTGAAGAGCAAGGTTTCTGAGTTGAGGCTTCAATGCGAAGAACTCAGGAAGCAGCGCTTAGAGGAACAGAGCAAAGGATTGCTGTGCAGTGAATGTGGGAGTTCGATAGAGCCAGGACAAGAAGTTGTTATCAAAGATTCGGATGGAACTATAAGGAACTACTATCATCCAAAATGTTTCAAAGAACTCTTGCACTGAACTTTCCTCTTCTTTGAAAGCGTGAAGACCAAAGTTATTGAGCTGCCCCGAGAATCTCTAACTTGAAGCTTGTGTCAGCTTAACCGAATTTGTCGTCGTATTTACCCTGGTCTATCTCGCGTTGTACTTCTCGGGGGTCTTTGCCTTCAGCGGTTACTCCCATACTGACGCAGACTCCAAGGATCTCCTTTACCGCAGACTTCAGGGTCTTAGATAATAGTTCTGGTCGTTTCATTTTTGCTATGTGTACTAGTTGGTCTATCGTCAGGTTTCCGACTTTTGCCGTGTTTGGGGTTCCAGAGCCTTTTTCGATTTTCAGTTCGCTGACGATAAGCGCGGAGGCTGTTGGGGTTCCGACAGTTACTTCGAACTGTTTGGTGTCTGGGTCTACAAGTACTTTTACAGGAACCTTCATTCCCGAGTAGTCTTTTGTCAGTTCATTTATCTTGTTGACGATTAACATGACGTTTACGCCTAGAGGGCCGAGTGCTGGACCAAGAGGCGGACCGGCATTGGCTTGTCCTCCGGCGACAAGTAGTTCTACGGTCTTTTTGTCAACCATTTAATGTTTCACCGCTACTTTCAGGTTTTGCTCTTTCAACCAGTTTGACGTAGTCAGAGTTGACTGTTATCGGTAGGGTGAATGTCGCTTCCAGTAACTCAAGGGTGACTTCTGCTTTTGTCTTGTCGATTCTGGTTATCTTGGCGCGCATGCCTTTGAATGGGCCGCCCGTCACTTCGACTATGTCGTTCTCGTTTAATTCTTCGATGATTGGTTTCTTGACGATGTATCTTTCAATCTCTGAAAAAGTCACTATGCCCGGGATTCTTGAACGTACGTGTTTTATGCCCGTTATAGCTTCCTCAACGAAATGCGGACCTTCAGCTTCTATGAAGACGTATCCCCTGAGGGTTTCGGGGACGAGAATGGCTTTTATGGGTATCTTGTTCATTTCAACCTTGGCAGCGACAAGTCTGGCCGCGTTTTTCTCTTGGCCTGTCGTGGTTTTTACCGCAAAAATTTTTGTGGAGGACTCTTCATGCTGTTCCATGCAGTCTTTTCCCTCTACGCTCCAGCAGTAGTAGCAGTGCCCGGCTGCACTGCAGAAGACAACATTTTAATGACGAAACCGATCAGTCCTACTGCCCCGATGCCTAGGAAGCATATCTTTATTGATAGCCAGAGTTCGCTTCTTCCAGGTTTAACTGCCAACTTTATTGTTCTCGCACATTGATCTAGGAAGTCTCTGAGACCCATTGTTCTTCGCCTTCTCAACATTTCAATTTGATATAAACATTACTGTAGCCTCTGATAGATAAACCCACGCATTCCCATCAACCTTTCCCTCGTTCTTCTGATGTGAAAATCCGCATGGAAACTCTGCAGCTTGGCTTCTAGACTTTCTCGGTCTGGAGGTCTATCTTTTCGAGATTCTCCATGAGTTTTTGCTTGTCTTCCCCCTTTATCCCTTTCCAGTCTAGAACTATAGATTTCACTTTTTCGAATGTTTTTTCGATGCATTGCCTCAGCATTGCTTCATCAGTCTGTGAAACTGCATATTTCGGGATCATGTGCCCAAAAGCTACGTCGTTTTCGAGTGCAAGACGAGTAAACTTGGCGTTGTAATGGGGCCCACCGATGCCGAGTGTGGCTTTTGCAGGAAAACTGTCGAATGTTGAGATTGCTTCCATCGCGGCGTGGGCAACAACATCAGCGGCATCCGCGTCTTCCCATTGCTCTGGGGAGCTTCCTAGCTCCACGAACATTGTCGGCACGTTCAAAGAGGGTCCGTGATGGGTGCCTTCATAGGAGACTTCGTAGTCAAGCTGTCTTTCCTGTTTCAGTTTCATCATCGTTTTCAGAGCTTCCCTCATGGCGTTTGCCGGAGAGACCGAGACCTCTCGTGTAGTTCCGCCGTATTCAGCCTCGCCCAGGTTGCCAGGAGTGTGAACTGATAGGGTCGGTTTTCCGCTGACGCTGCTGTGCCTCGAAATGAAAACTACAAGCTCTACATCGGCGAATTGGTGTGTCAAATTCTGAGCATGGATCGACTCGCCGTTCAGGGTCACGAGTTTGACCTGTCTGCTGCTGATTTCGGCTTCATATATGGGTTCTTCTTCAAATTCTGTTGTCGCTTTGAATCTGTAATGTTTCAGGACTTGGTTCTTGATGTTTACGCTTGCAGGGTCCTTTTTTGAAGCGACGACCAGAATCATTCGTTTTCTTCCTAGTGCATGGTGTAAGATTCTCAGTAAAAGTTTTCCATAAAGCTTATAATTGTTGGAGTTGGTTGAAGCCTTAAAAGTCCAATCTGAAGGTGATAGTATGCACTTGATCAATTTTAAGGAGTTGAGCGGTCAGCAGCTTACAGAGATGATCGAGAAAGGAATTGAGATCAAACATGATCCTGAAAAGTATAAGAAGGCTTTGACGGGTAAGTCTTTGGCCTTGATTTTCCAGAAAACCTCCACTCGGACTAGGGTTTCGTTTGAAGTTGCTATGACGCAACTCGGGGGCCATGGACTCTACATTGACTGGAGAACCACGAACTTCGCTTTAGCTGATATAGGTGATGAAACACAGTACGTTTCCAGGAATGTTGACTGCATAATGGCTAGGCTGCTGCGGAATGTTGACTTGCAGCAGATGGTCAGGGCTTCACGCGTGCCGGTGATTAATGGTTGTGACGAGAAGTATCATCCAAGCCAGGTCGTAGCAGATTTGATTACCGTGAAAGAGAAGAAGGGCAAGCTGAAGGGAGCCAAGCTTGTTTACGTTGGCATTCACAACAATACATGCAACTCGCTTGTTGAGGGGTGCACGAAAACCGGCGTCAAGATTGTCACTGTGACTCCACTATTCAATGAGCCGAGTCGGGATGATGGGCTTCTCAAAGAAGCTAAGAAAACCGGGCTGTGGGAGACAACGTTAGACGCGAAGCAGGCTGTCAAGGACGCAGATTTCGTTTATACGGATACTTGGGTTGACATGGAGTTTTTCACCGACTCAAAGTTTGCTTCAGAGAAGGAGAAGCGCGTGAAAATGATGCTGCCTTACCAAGTAAACAAGGAACTGCTCAAGGGCAGTAGCGCTTATGTTATGCATGACATGCCGATCCACAGAGGATACGAAATTACTGCAGATGCAATCGAAAGTCCGAGGTCAGTGATATACGAGCAGGGCGAGAACCGGTTGTATTCTGCCAAGACAATTCTTCTGAAGCTGTTGGGAAAGTACTAGGTCACTCGATTATTCGTTTGAAGCTTATCGAGGCAAGAATGAACATTACGGTGTCAAACACCGCGATTGCTACTATGTCAATGGGGAGGCTTGTGAGGTCTCCTGTTATCATCAATCCTCTTGTTGCGTCGACCACGTAGCTCATGGGGTTGACGGTTGAGAAGTATCGAAGAGCTTGTGGCATCATTTGGACTGGGTACAATGCGTTGCTCGCGAAGAAGAGCGGCATGATTATGGCTTGGCCTATGCCCATGAATCTTTCTCTGGTTTTCATGAAGGATGCGACGAGTATTGATATCGCCGCGAAACCTCCTGAAGCGAAGAATATGATTACAAAAGCCGAGATGAAGTAGGCCGCGTTGGGGACGAATCTGACGCCTATGAGTAGGGCGACTGGCACTATTATTAAGCCTTGGAATATTGCTCTGACGCCTGAGGCCATTGACCGACCGATGACCGTGGCGTATCTGGAGGCTGGCGTGACGAGGAGTTTCTTTAGGATTCCCGAGTCTCTTTCCCAGACCATCATTAGGCCGTAGAAGATGCACAAGAAGGTTGTCGATTGGATTAGCACGCCTGGAGTTATGAAGTCTGTATAGGGTATGCCACCTGTGGGTATTCCTCTGACAGAACTCATTACAGGACCGAAGACGACGATCCACAAGACCGGTTGGACAGCTCTGAAGTAGAGTTCTGTTCTGTCATGTCTCAGCCTTCTTAGCTCGAGTTCAACCATCACTAACATGTTTCGAATAGCGTCTCTCAATGTTTATCCCTTCCTTATCATGCGCCTTATTTGCGTAACCTCGCTGATGCGGCCGCCTTTTTCAAGTCTAGTTCCAGCGTATTTCAGAAAAACGTCGTCAAGACTGGGTTTTGTGATGGAAATCTTCTCTGTTTTGATACTCTCGCTTCTGAGAATGTCCATTATGTGTGGCAAGCTTGTTTCGGCATCTTCGACCAGAACGCTTAGTTCTGAATTGTTCACAATGATGTCCTTGACCGTGTCTGCGTTTCTTAGTTTTCGGAGGGGTTCTTCCGTGACACCAGCATCTTGCAGGTTGAACACTATAACTTCACCTCCGAGTGAGTGTTTGAGTTCTTCTGCGGTGCCCTGTTTGACTATTTTTCCCCTGTTGATTATTGCTATTCTGTCGGAGTAAAGGTCTGCTTCATCCATGTAATGCGTATTGAAGAATACGGTTACTCCGAACTGTCTTTTGAAGCTCGTAAGCCTTTCCCATACGACCTTTTTGGCTGAGGGGTCAAGGCCAATAGTCGGCTCGTCCAAAAACATGATTTTGGGTTTGATCAGCATGGCGCTGGCAATTTCAAGTCTTCTGACCATTCCGCCTGAATAGGTACTTACAAGGTTGTCAGCAACTTCATCTAGCCCCATGTCTTCCAAGGCTTCATGAATGATGCTCTTTCTTTCTTGGGATGGAATGCCAAAAATCTTTGCGTATACGAGGAGATTTTCGTAACCACTTATGTCGGTCCAGACGCTCATCTCTTGTGGGACATAGCTTATTAACCGTCTCACCTTGCCGCCTTCGCGGGTAACGTCCAAACCGAAAACGTAGGCCTCGCCTGATGTGGGTCTCAGTTGTGTGGTCAAAATTCTGATCAAGGTTGTTTTCCCAGCTCCGTTGGGACCGAGGAGCGCGAATGCGATGCCTGCTTCGACGGTTAAGTCTATGCCGTCGAGTGCTCTGGTTTTGCCCTTGTAGATTTTGACTAGTTTTCTAGTGTCGGCGGCAACGTCAGTTTTTTCCACGTTTTGTCCCAGCTGTTAGCTGGTGATAATGTTGGTTGGATAAAAGGGTGTTTGTTCGGTGGGCTATTTCTATTTGAGGATCATCTGGATGAATTTTTCAGGGTTGAATTCTTGAAGGTCGTCGTATGCTTGTCCTGTTCCGATGAATAGTATTGGTTTTTGGGTCACGTATGTGACGCTGAGGGCTGAACCGCCTTTGACGTCTGCGTCTACTTTGGTTAGTATCGTGGCGTCTATTCCTACGCTTTTGTTGAATTCTTCTGCTTGCATGACTGCGTCGTTTCCGATTAGTGAGTCCACGGTTAGGATGGTCAGGTCCGGGTTTACGATGCGTTTGACTTTTGCGAGTTCGTTCATGAGGTTTTGGTTTGTCTGTATTCTGCCTGCGGTGTCTATGAGGACGACGTTTATTGAGTGTGCTTTGGCATGGCTGATCGTATCGTATGCTACTGCCGCAGGGTCGGCGCCGTAGTTGTGTTTGACCATTTTTATGCCAAGTCTTCGAGCGTGTTCTTCCATCTGTTCGATCGAGCCTGCTCTATAAGTGTCGCTGCATGCGATGACGACTGAGTATCCTTTATTGTTGAGCAAGCGGCAGACTTTGGCTATCGTTGTGGTTTTGCCTGTTCCGTTTATGCCCACGAAGGCTATGACGAAGGGTTCGCCTTTTTTGCGTTTTTCTTCTGCTGTTTTCCAGAAGTCTATCTTGTTGTTTGTAATGATGATTTCTAGGAGTACTTCTCGTAAGTTGTTCTCAACGATTTTTCTGCGGTCTTCAAGCCTTTTGACTTGGACTCTGTCTAGACGCTTTTCCATCTCGTTGCATATTCGTTCTGCAACTGGAAAAGCCACGTCGTTTTCGACGAGATTCATTTTGAAGTCGGAAAGAATCGGGCGTATGTTCTCGGCTTTAAGCTCGGTTGTGGTGACTTTTGTGACGAGTCCTTTCAGGCCAGATTTCAGGTTTTCAAACATTTTGTGATTTTTTCCCTTCTCTCATCGCAGCGACCATTGTTTCGTATCTTTCTCGGTCTAGGTTGATTCTTTCGGCTATTTGGATGAACTGTTGCTGTGCTGCTTGTTGGTTTTTTCCAAGTTCTTCCAAGCGTTTTTTGATTATTTCTTTTGCTTCTTGGCGTGTTTTCTCGGCTGAGACTCCTGCGCCCAGTCCGACGACTATTTTGTCGGGGTTGTCTAGTTTTGCTCTGATGTAGGACGTGCCGCCTATGGGGACTAGGAGTTCGGCGTTTTCTTTTTCTTCGTCAAGGTTTTCTAGAGCCATGTTTGCGTAGGCGAGGTCTGTTGCGACGGCGTTTATCATGTTGAGTCTTGATTGTAATGCTTCTGCTGTCTGTTCGAGTATGCGCAGTTCAACGCTTAGTTTTCGCAGTTCGTCTTCGCTGTTACTCGCCAACTTTCTCTTCTCCAGTGACGAAGTTTTTCAGTATGGGGTTTTCTATTTTGTCAAGTGGGACTTCTTCGACGCTGATGATTTTGATGTGAAAACGTTTCACGCGGTGTTTGCTACCAATTTCAGTGTAGACTTTTTCTACCGCGTGTTCGGGCTTGGCTGCGATGATTTCTTTCCTGAATGATGTTTTCAAGTTAGGCTTCTGAATCTCGCCTGTTACCCTGAAGACTTTCAATCTGTTCATCCTCTTGCACAACATCCAGAGCATTCCCTATTATAAACACCTCGGGTCCTGTTGTCAACAACCCGGCGATGGCCGTGTGTCGGTTGGCTATTAGGCCTGTGCCTACATAGGGGATTCCGCAGTTGATGGTGCCCACGTCCACTGGAACCTTAAGTACGTCTTCTAAGAGTTTGCGTTCTGTGTCTTTGAGCAGTGGGTGGGCTAGGACTCCTTTGTTCGTGGCGATGGCGAGTGAGCCAACATATGCCAAGTCTGCTATTTCTCCGGCTACAACTTCAACGCATAAGGTTTCTGCTATTTTCTGCACATCCTGGGTTTTGAGGCGTGGGTCGACGATTGCGCCATGGTCATTTGCCAGAACGAGGTTGCCATAGGCGGTCTTTTTGGTTTCCATTATTGTTATGTTTCCCTTAAACCCTTTCTTTATTGTCTCGAGTTCTTCTTCTCGGACAAAGCTCGGAAGCAGGATGCCGTTTGAGTTTGCGCATGCGAGTGCGCCGATGAGGACTGAGCCGCCTACTGAAGTGTGGATTAGGCTGGTTTTGAACCATGCGCTGAGTCTTTCAGCTTTTTTGACAGGTACAGCCTTTGGGAGCATTAGAATTGCGTCGGTTACGAGCGAGTATACGCCGATGCTTGGGCTTCCAATGATGCTGGTCAGATAAATGGCCAAGCATTAGTCTCCTTCGGCCAGGTAAACAGTCACGTTTCCATCCTTGTCTTTTGCTGCCCTTACTCTGACTTTTCTCGGGGGTTTTTCTATTCCCCTTCCCCAGAGTTTCTCGTTTACTTCGTTGCTGATTGTGAGTTTTGGAGGTTCTTCTTCCTCTTCTCCTTCTTCCGGTTTTTTTGCTTCGAGTTTCATGTGTTTAATTATGAAGCTTCTAAGCATTCTCATGGCGCGGGGTGTTCTCCTTCTAGGTGGCATGATCAATGCTTTGCCGAGGGGAACGGTGTAGATTCTTTCTTCAACGATTTCTTCTTCCTCTTCTGCCTTTTTTTCTTTTGCAGGTTTTGCTTTCTCTTCTTCCTCGGTGGGTTTTTCCTCTTCCCCAGCTTCAGTCTTTTCGGCTTTTTTGGGCGTCTCCTTTTTTGCTTCTTCTTTTTCAAATGGCCTTTCGGTTTCCTTTTCTTCTTTCAGCGTTTCTTCTAGGTGTTCTTGTTCTTCTGCTGGTTTCTTTGTTTCTTTTTCGTTTTCTTTCTCTTTCTCTGTCACTGTTTTTTCCTCCCTAGGCTCTTATTTTTCTGGAGCGCCATTGTCTTCTCTTAGGGTGTGATCTGAATTTTCCGCCTGTTCTGGCGACTACCCATGTTGGGACTGCTTTTTTCTCTTTTCCTGCTTTTCCGAGTCTTCGTTTTTTTGCTGTGGGCTTGTTTCTGGTCATGTTTACATCCTTCTTATTGTTGTTTCCCGCTTCCGTGATTGGAGCTGGACGAGTATTTTTTTGAGCTGTTCGTCGGCGAGGGGTATGGGCAGTTTTCCTGTTTGTGCAAGTTGGATGAGTTGCAGTTCAAGCTGGTCAGTGAATTCTGGTTTGACGATTTTGAGGTTTGTGAGTCTCTGTCTGGCTTCTGGTGTGAGTATGCTTCTTAGCAGTGCTTGTTTTTGTTCTTCCAGTTGTTGTTCTACCTGTGTGCTTCTTTGTTCCTCCGCTGCCTGTTTTCGCAGGGCCGAGAGCTTCCGTCTGCGAAGCTCTTCCAGCTCGCTGTCTGACACGTTAATCACCTTTTTGGTATTTTGCCATTTCTGGGATTTCTTGGACCAGTTGTTTGCTCACGTCTTCTGCTATTTCTTGGAGGAGTTTTCTTCCTTCGCGGGTTATTTTTCTTCCTTGGGATTTTAATGTTTCAACGTAGCCTGCAGCTTGCAGCTGTTGCAGTGCTTTTCGTATTGTTGAGCCGCCTGCTTTTGTTGCATGTTCGGGTTTTGTGCCGTTGTCTTTCCTGCCGCCATAGTCAGCCCTCAGTTTTTCTATGCCGATTGGACCATGAACATAGATTTTTCTCAGCACCGAAGCGCATCGGGTGTACCACCAGTCTGGGTCTTGGGGTGTTTCTTTGGCTTGTACGCCTGTTTTCGCGTAGGTTGCCCATGCTGGCGGGGCGACTGCGTCAACGTTTTCTTTCAGGTATTTGGCTAGTTTTTGGATGAGTTTTGATGCTGGAACATCGTTAGGGGTAATCAAGATTGTATATCCTCGTGACTTTTTCTGTCAGTAAAATCATGAGGCCTCATATAAAGGCTTTCACTTTTTACGTGGCTTGTATAACATGAAGGTGTGTCCTCTCGTGTCGACAAGCGTGGCTTCGGTTTGCTGGGCGATTTTTGCGGCGGTCTGTTTGGTTTCGCCTTCAGCCAGGGCGGTTTTCAGCAGTTTAACCTTGACCATAGTTTCTTTTTGAAGTTGTTTCTCTACTTCTTTGAGCAGTTCCGGTGTGGTGCCGTTTTTGCCTATCAGTATGGTTGGTTGTGCGTTGGTTAGTTGGCGTTTGACGTAGCGTTTCTTTCCTGGTGTGATTTTGCTCATTGTTTGGTTTTCGCCTCCTTTCCGTCTGCGAGTGGGATGCGTGTCTGGTGGCCGCAGTTGAGGCAGGTGATCACGAGGTGGGGTTCTCTTCGTTGTCTGGTTCGTACGCGACAGTTTACTCCTGGTAGGATAAAGCTTTTACAGTGTCTGCATACTTCGCGTCTGTGCTGTTTCGGAAGCCTGAGTTTTGCTGCCATGGCTATTCTTCGCGCCATGTCCACGTAGCGTTGAGCGAGCGCGCGGTCTTCATGGAACGTTTGCTCTGCTAGCATGAAGAGTGTATCAATGCGTTGTTTTGCTATGGCGCGGACGTTATCGTTCATTGTGCCGTCTTCACTCTGAGGTCAGAGGGTGTACCCTAATGTATGCTTTGTGCTTTGTTCCGTCTTCAAATCATCAGTCAAAAATCTTTCTCTTTGACCAGTTAACATCGTGTTATTTTTGTGGGCGGCGGTCAGTCCCCAAACTGATCAGACAAAAAGAATTTTTGTGTTAGTAGGCGGCGAGGATTTCTCCGAAGTAGAGGGTGTGGTAGTCGGTTTTGGGGTAGAGTTCTTGTTTGACGTCTGGAGGGACAAGTTTGGGGCTGACTTGCAGTTTGTGTACTACTTTGCATTCGTAGTGGATTTTGCATTGTTTGATTATTGGGGTTTTGGTTTTTTTGGCTTTTTCGAGTGTAAGATTGCATTCTTTGATTTTGTCGGCTTTTCTGCCGGATATTGTGCCACAATATTCGACGATTTTGTTCATGCCGTCCGTGGGAACGTTGACTGTGAACTCGTTGCCTTCTTCGATGAACTCGTGCGTGTAACGGGTCGGGCGGACGGCTATCATGAAAACGGGCATCCTCCAGAACGTTCCGACTAGGCCCCAGCCGATTGTCATCACGTTGCTTTTTCCAGCCTTATTCGTGCTCAGGAGCAGCAGGCCCGGGTTTTCCAGTTTGCTGAGCGTTTCAACGATGAACGCGTCTATTTTCGTGCTCATACCCTATGGTGGTGGAGTGTTCTTCTTAAATCAGTTTCTGTGGTGTGGGAAGCACGTTTTCATAGAAAAGAGGATCGTTGGCGTTGGCAAGATGAACGTTGAAATTGCCGTTCATAGCATAGTTGCTTGATGGATATGAAGGCTGCAGGCTCACTGGCTGACTATATGAAGGAAATCCTCAACTATTCTGTAGGTTAATCCCCATATCACGTGGCTGTCGATGATGTAGGCGGGGGTTCTTCCGTGAATGGTCCCCGCTGTTCCTCTGTGCTCTGTAAGTTCTTTCAGTGAAATCCACGCAAAC
>Ga0315282_10009161_pt1 | contig 15810 bp, 21 predicted proteins | sample YL17G07_20_MG_FD_203693 | JGI IMG/M metagenome (GOLD analysis project Ga0315282, IMG submission 203693) | Sediment microbial communities from Yellowstone Lake, YNP, Wyoming, USA - YL17G07_20 | ecosystem: Environmental > Aquatic > Freshwater > Lake > Sediment | place: USA: Wyoming | collected...
CATACAGCTTCGTACTCCCCGGTCCTGATACATGGGCAATATCATCCCCTATAGAGATGACTCTTCCCTCCTCTGCAATGCCGACGGAGAAGCTATAGTTTGATGCTTCCTCTTTTGCCTTTTCCAGGAATTCAAGCATGCCTGTTTCCATTATTAAACCCCTCTGAGTCTGTCCCTGAATGTCTGGATCTGTCCCTTCAGGGATGCATCATATACTTTATCAAGCACTCTTACTCTCAGCCCACCGATCAGGCCTGCGTCTAAAACAGCTTCGAAGGAAACCTTTTTATTCAGTCGGGTTGTAAATTCATTCTCTATTTCTTTTATATCGGCTTCTGAAAGAGGATACGCTGACAGCAGTTCTATCTTTATCTCATTATCACCGTAGGCATTTTTTATATCTTCTGTCAAGCGTGGAATTTCCGCCTTAAACTTTGTGAACAGTGCCCTGTGAAGGTCTTCATTGGAAATATCCCGTAATAACCTGGCACAAAAGGTTTCCACGATCTCAAGGGCCTGGCTCTTTAATTCTGTTTCGAGCCTTCTCTTCTCTGTATCGAAAAGAACCTGTTTCTTTTCGATCAGCTTCTGTGCCTCTTTGTCAGCATCGGCAAGTATTACTCCCTTCTCAGCCTCGACCTCTTCTTTCATCTTATCGGTCAACTCTCTTTTGAGTTCTTTGAGTTTCTCCATCTCCTGCTGATTTCGGGCATGGATCTCCATCGCCTCCTCTTTGATCTTTTCAGCCTCGGAGATATTCTTTTCAATAATATTTCTTCTCTTTTCTATGATCTCTTTGAGGGGCTTATAGAGTACCCTTTTAAGAATAAAGAGAAGGACGGCAAAGTTTATTATCTGAAACAGCAATGTCCAGAAATCAAATTTCATTTATTTAGCCACATAACCTATCAAAGGATTTGCAAAAAGTATTATGAGCGCAAGTACAAATGCATAGATTGCAATCGACTCAATAATAGCCATTCCAACAAAAAGGGTTCGCATGATCTGTGCAGATGCTTCCGGCTGCCTCGCTATCGCATCCAGTGCGCTGGTAAGGGCCTTGCCCAGCGCCTGAGCAGGGCCAAATCCTCCAATGGCCATGGTAAGGCCTGCCACTGCTGTCGACACCACGATTATTAATGACATGGAATCCATTTTAGACCTCCTCTGAAATATTTTTATTTTGTTCCACTCTTATTCCGCCGGCAATAAAGACAAGGGTTAATATGCCGAAGATATAAGCCTGTATAATGCCGATTACGATATGCAGCAGAGAAAAGGGTATAGGCACTAAAAATCCTGCTATGCCGAGAAGAATGATTGCAATCATATCACCGCTGAGCATATTGCCGAACAGCCTTATTGCCAGGGCAATTGTTCTTGTTAACTCCGCAAGGAAGTGAATGGGTAAAAGTATCCATGACGGCTCGGTATAGTGCTTCAGATAATTTCTCAGGCCCATAGTCTTTAAACCAAAAACATGCATCATTGAATATGAAATTATTGCAAAAGCGAAGGTTGTGTTAATATCTGATGTTGGAGTCATGAAGCCGGGGATAAGACCAATTAAATTGGAGGCGCCGATAAAAATCCATAGGGTTGTGATGAAAGGAATGACATTCCACGGGCTTACGGGCAACATATCTTTTATGTTTTTTTCAGCTGATTCAATTATCGCCTCGAAGATCTCCTGAAAAGCGCCCGGCTTAATAGAAAGCCTTCTGGTTATAAGATAAGAGGCAACAATTATAAATGCCATAACGAACCATGTGACAATAACAGTATTTTTTATCACTACTGGCCCGATCGAAAATATCTCAACAGGAAACATTTCAGGCGTTTTCATAACCCTTATTTCTCTCTGAAATAGAAATACCAAACATTATAGGCCCCCAGCGCTATGCCGAGAATAATGAACGTAATCGTCCATGAGATACTTGCCTCAATTTTTCTGTCAAGGTATCTGCCAAGGTAGGCGCCTGCAACAACGGGAATGGCAAAGAGCCAGCCCGCTATGCCTATTACAGAGGCATAATGCCATAGTCTTCCCTTTTGTTTTTTCGCCTCTTTGACCTCTTTTGCTGACTCCTCGACGTTCTTTGAAAATCTGGACATCCTGTTCTTCATGGTGAAAACTCTCTTTTTAATTCCATCGTCTTTTTTATAAATGCATCCTCTATGCCCGAAAGGATGTTTCTGAATGATGCTTCAGATTCACGCCTTTTCACTATGGTTTCATCGATTATTCTTGAAAGTTTTTCCGGGTCTTCGCTCTCGAATATCTCTCTTGTGTTTATGGTCACGCTGCCGCTTTTTATTGTAAGTATTCCTCCATCCAGAGCTATAAAAATTTCTTTTTCGTTTATGCCCCGGTAAAATCCGAGAGATGGTTCTATTATAGTAAGAAAATCCGCATGATTTTTCATAATTCCGAAATAGCCGGACGCGTCTTTCAGCCTGAGATAGGTTATTTGTTTTTCAGTCTGCCCGGTAAGAGTTACGATAGTGATATTAAATGCCGCTTCATTCATCTTATCTCTTCTATTTCTCCAATCATAAAAAAGCTCTCTTCATGGACGTCGTCCATCTTGCCTGTCATGATAAGCTCACAGCCATTCAATGTCTCCTGAAGCGGCACATGTCTTCCCTTTCTCCCTGTGAACTCCTCTGTAAGGAAGAAGGGCTGCGTAAGAAATTGCTCCAGTCTACGTGCCTTTTTTACCATCAGACGATCAGAAGGAGAAAGTTCCTCAATCCCGAGAATCGCTATAATGTCCTTGAGTTCCCTGTATCTTGATATATGCTCTTTAACGCCTTCTGCTATAATGAAATGTCTTTTGCCCACTCCCTCGGGACTGATAAGCTTTGAAGTAGATGAAAGAGGATCTATCGCAGGATAAAGGCCCTGCGCCGCCATATCCCTGGATAAAACGATACTGGTGTCAAGATATGGAAAAACACCTGCACAGGCAGGATCTGTTATATCATCGGCAGGCACATAGATAGCCTGAACAGATGTTATCATTCCTCTTTTTGTGGACACAAGCCTGTCCTGAACCTCTGCCAGTTCCGAAGAGAGAGTTGGCTGGTATCCGACCCTCGATGGAAACCGGCCAAGGAGTACGGATACCTCACTTCCGGCCTGAGCGAATCTATATATATTATCCATGATAAAAAGGACATCTTTCCCCATTTCATCTCTCAGATATTCGGCAACCGCAACACCTGACAGTGGAACCCTGAACCTTATGCCCGGAGATTCATGCATCTGGCCGAACACCAATATTGAGTTGTCAATAATTCCCTGCCTCTCCATCTCCATCAGAAGTTCATGCCCCTCCCTCATCCTTTCTCCAATGCCACAGAATACCGATATCCCTGAATAGATCTTTGCCACCTTATAAATAAATTCCATTAAAATAACCGTTTTGCCAACCCCTGCTCCCCCGAATAACCCCACTTTTCCGCCTCTCGGGAAAGGCGCCAATAGGTCGATAATCTTAATTCCTGTCTCCATGATGCCAGAAGAAATTACCAGTTCCTGAAGGGATGGCGGTTTTCTGTGTATGGGTTTAAGTACGTATTCTTTAATTGGCGGCCTGCCATCAATCGGTTCGCCGAAAATGTTAAATGCCCTTCCGAGACATTCTTTTCCAACCGGAAACAAGAACGGTTTTCCTGTTGCTGTAGCCGTCAATCCTCTTTGTAACCCATCAGGAGATCCAAGTGCAATGGCAATTACCGAACTGTGGTTTTGATGCTTATGAACTTCAAGCAGAAGATCCCTTCCGTCATGTCTTTTTATGACTATTGTTTCATTCAAAGCAGGAGGCCCCTCTTTAAATTCTATTTCGACTACGTGGCCATGGACCGCTGTTACTTTACCTTTCATTTTCTTCTGCCGCTCTTCCCCATTCATAATATTTTCAATCTTTCTCGACTTTTTTAACAACAGGCTTAATGTCAAGCACAGGTGTGCCGTCTATTATGTCGATCCCTTTAACAGAGATTATGTTGTCATGTATTCCTGTTACTTCGAGGATAGAAAGACCCATCGGATTGGGCCTGACAGGAGAACATGTGCTGAAGACTCCCATTGACCTGTCCTTATGAGGAGGTTTCTGTATAAGATAACCGGAATTAAAAACCGGGCTTTTATGAAAATGAAATATCACAATTATCTGCTGGCCTTGCCTTATATCTTTGAGTCCTTCAGTATATTTCTCATCGATAATTATTTTCCCTTCAGCATCTGAGACAGTCCAATGCCGCGGTATGTTTCTCTCTTCTGATTTTACAACTCCTATGGGTACAAATTCTATTTTCAATTTATAAAGCCTCCTCCAGCAAACGGGCCTACTCTAAAAAATTCGGGGCTTATATCAGGATATGGGATCACTTTTACTGCTCCTTAAATGTCTTATATTTATCTATCTCCTCATCTTCGAGTGGGTGTTCCTTCTGATGCTCCTCTTCTGTTATTTTGCCATGCAGCCAGACGAGGCTGCCCGGGAATTTCCCAGGCTTGAAGTGGACATTAAACATGTGCCAGATGAAGAGAGCAAGTGTTGCCAGAATAGCTTCGTGAAAGTGGGCTTCTAACGCTACATCAAAGACTGTACTTCCCCATCCTGCAGACAGGAAGGCAGTAATTTTCCGAGGATACAGCATGATTAAACCTGTACTGATCATGATGACACACCCCCAGAATGCTGCCCAGTAATCGAACTTCTCAAAATAGCTGAATCGCCCGAACTGAGGCAATTCATTTCTCTTCCCAAAGAAATAGAGAATATTATGATACAGATCCTGAAAATCCTTACGCCTCGGCATCATGAAAAGAAAATCTCTCTTTCCTTCGGGATGAACAAAAACATAAAGGAGGTGATAAGCAAAGGCAAAAGTAAGCATCCAGCCAGCCATATGATGCCATACCCGAACAGATTCTAATCCTCCGAAGAAATCTGTGATACCTGTTAAATCGCTTGAGTGCGGATACCGGAGGCACCAGAGAGGTATTGCCGTTATCACCAGAGCGGTTACGCTTACAAACATCAGTATATGTTGAGTCCTGAAAAATATATTGAATCTTTTCGTTCGTTTTACTTCATTATTGTCATCCATCACTTCTCCTTTTCAGCTTCTTTTCCGGTAATATTTCCATGCATCGAGTATCATATGAACAACCAATCCAAACAAGACAACAATAGTAAGATATTTGAAGAAGAACGCTGTCCAGTAAGTCCACGGATTACGATCGCGTGGCACTTCCTTGTAACCCAATAAATCCGCTTGTTTTATGGTTACCGGTCTTCCATCCTCTCCAAAAGGATACTCAACAATCTGTGCAAAAAAGAAATGCGAGTTCTTGCTATGACAGTCTGAACATCCTTTAGAGCCGAGTGCTGCATTGGCAGGCGCTACGTCGTGGCTGTACTTATAGACGGATGCATACGGTGACGCCTCGTAATCATGTTTCGGAAGTTTTTCCCATTTGGTCCCTGAATAATAAACACGGTCATCAGAAACCCAGACAACTTTCTTCCCTGCAAGATCAAAGCCGGTATCCGTCAGATATTGCTTCACCGAATTAATAACTGCATCAATTTCCTCGGGCCGGTTTACCTCCGGGACTCCATCTCCGTTGTCGTCCGTGATTTTCGAAAGATCGGGGTATTTCGATGGGTCTTCTTTGTGAGCTTTCCACATCATGAACACATCCTTCATGAAGGGCTGGTTAAGACCTGGCTTGCCTTCTTCGACGATTCCCGGCCAGGCGCTGTGCACCCTGTTTGCAGGGTAAATCTTTCCTTTGTAACGGATCAATGCAGGACGATATGGTGTCGTTGGCTGGTCGTCCTTGGTAAACATGGAGAGTTCACCATAGTGGTTCCAGTAGTTCATGTTTGCATCATAGAATGTCCAGATATGTTTTGCCGGAGGATCAATTTTTGGCCCTGCATTGAAAACATCGCTCACCTGCACCTGTGCTGATTTCACATACCGCCATGGGATGTGGCAGGTCTGGCAGGCAATCTTCTGGAGATGTAAAGGCGGAAGACCTTTATGCTGTGCAACAGGCGCTCCAAGGTAGCCGCTGGAATGGCAGTCGGAGCACTGCCGCATGGTATTGTCAAGGTCATCCCTTACATGTCCGGAAGGGTCATCGCCTTTTCCAAACTGATGCACCTCTTTCCCGCGAGTGCGGGAGTCAACTGCATGGCTTCCGCCTGCATGACAGTCGATACAGCGCAATCCTGCCTTGATATGAACATCAGTGCGGACGGTATAGGAAGCGCCTTTTTTCTTCCAGTCGGGCTTTGCGTGACAATTGAGACAGGTGGAATTCCTCGGCTCGCTCACGATATGGAGTGACACCGTTCCGTTCTCGTCAAACTTGCTTTTGTCATAGGTCACTTTCACAGGCTTTTTGTCCTTGATGCTCCCTTCAACTTTTCCGAGTCCATTTGCCGCTGTAGCAGCCCATTTGAAATTTAGGTTTGCAAGGTGCTGGTTGCGTTCTTTGAAGTTATATTCCGGCAGGTGGCAGATGAGGCAATCGGCCTCGATAACCCCTGTCTCTGTCCATCTCGCCTTATAGTAATCTCCGTCGAGACCATTGTCATCTCCGGGTTTCATGCCCTGCTTTTTCATAAATTCATCATATCTGTTCCCTTCGCGGTCGTATTCAAGCGGTCCGCCTCCGGGATGGCAGTTGCCGCATGTGGCAGTGACAAAATCAAAGGAGGTCATGTCGATCATCCTCGGGTTTGTGTTTTTTTTCGGTGCAAGACCACGGTACAATGGAGCAGGGGAACACCAGGTGCCGCCATAATTGCCTGGAGAAGAAACCCATAGATAGAGCTTCTGCATCTCTTCTGTCGGTCTTTCTCCTTTTCCCTGCTGGAAATGAAAGCCTTCCGTAATCTTCTTGTAATCATGGCAGCCTTTCGTACCGCAGGTCTGCTTTGGAGAATAGGGCTTGTCTGTATTGATATTGTGCACAGGGTCGATAATGGTCCCTGCTTCATCTTTCAGATAGAAAGGCGGACAGACCCCTGATGCTACCGGCTTTTTCTCAGGTTCTTTCTGATTTTCTGCCCGCAGGGAGAAGGCACCCAGGCAAAAGATAACCACCATCGCAAAAACAATTAGTCGCTTCATCTCAAAACCTCCGGTATATTTATTAGTTTCATCTTTCTTAGAAGAAAACCGTTGTCTGCAAAAAGCACCAGTGTGCTGTAGTGCTTGGACCCGTATTTTTCACAAACTCACCCGGTATAAAAAAGGAGTAACCACCCAATATTTCCAGATATTCAGAGAGCTTCTTTTTCACGACCAAGTCCACTTCGTGACCGAGCTCCCGTCCCGAAGAACCTGTTTTATCCCTGCGCTGTATATTGCCCGGGAAATACCAGGCATCTTTGGCCTTATCGAGCATGAAATAATGATACTCTCCGCGCAGAGTGATTGTTTCGCTGGGAGTAAGGACAATGTCTAATCGGTGCTCCCTGAGATTTTGCCAGAAAAAAAGGTTCATCCATCCATAGAGGACAGTGTCCGCCCCGCCGAATACACCATCGAATGCGCCGTGTTTGCCGTCTTTCGGGTCTTTATCTCCCGACCCGATCACATATTGCAGGATGAGATGGGGCTTCCACTTTGTATCGAAGATATATCCGAGAGTAAATACCAACCCATAGGCATCTATAGTATCCGTAGTCCATTTTCCGAACTCTTTGACTATTGTTGTGTCATAGTTCCACTGTCCACTTTTTCCATCAATCCTGAAACCGGCATAGTGCGAGTTAAGATTGCCGGTAGACTTTTCCCCTTTGGTGATTCCCCTGTCATCGTATTTCAGGACGTAAAACAGATCGAGCTGAAAAGGAAGATTTTTTATGGTATTGTATGTCGCAAATGCGGTTACACCATTGATCTGTTCATTTGGCCAGATATCCGGATCGTGGATTATGTAACGACCGGTAATCAAGTTGCTGTCAATGCTATCGCTTTTGTACAGGACACGGACGGCATCCCACGCGTAACGGCCAGTGTTGCCCCAATCGCCCGGACCGAAAATCCTCCGGTCTCCAAACGAGATCGCCTGTCTGCCTGCCTTAATGCCGAACTTTTCAACCGGCCAGTATTCAATATATAACTGATTGATATCGAATGGATCATGAAAAGGGTTGTTGCTTCCTGAAAAATCTCTGTCAGCAAAAGACGATCCTAAAACCTCTGCATCCTGTATCTGTGCATGTATTCTCATGTTCTTTGCCATCTTCAGATCGATTTCGAGTCTTAGCCTTGAAAGGAGAAAGTCGTCCTGAGTACCAGTGCCGTATTTCTTTACGTTGAACTCGTCATCTATTTCACCGCGCAAACGATACGTCCCTCCGATCCTTATAATGTCATTTTGCAGGATATGACTATATTTTGTTTCATCAGCCATAGTGCCGTATCCCGGAGCCGGAGAAAAGAGCAAAGCCATTAAGATAATTACAAATAGTTTCATTGTGTTCACTCGGCAAAATAAATCTTGAGCAGCCACATCAACAAAAGGCCGCCGATCATCGTAATGAACTGCAAAGCGATATTGTCCTTCCCCGCTTCTTTATGCAGCTCCGGAATCAGGTCAACAAGGGCTATATAGAGAAACCCACCGGCAGTAAATGGTATCAGAAACCCCTTAAGCCATACGATTTGATTGAATGAAAAATAGGCGATCACTGCTCCTGCCATTGCAGTAAGCGCCGAAAGAAGATTAAAAAATAAGGCCTTGGATTTGCTGAACCCTCCGTACACAAGGATTCCGAAATCGCCTACCTCTTGGGGTATTTCATGAGCGGCAACAGCCAATGTGGTGACGATACCGAGCCGCATATCTGTAACAAAGGAAGCAGCTATAATCATGCCGTCAATAAAATTGTGAATACCGTCTCCGATAAGATTGAGATAAGTGAACGTGTGGGCATCACAGTGCCCCTTATGACAGTGTCTCCAGTGCAGGAATTTTTCTATCAGGAAAAAGATGAGAATTCCCGAAAGGACATAAACAAACAGGGAAGGGTTTCCTGACTCCATGGATTCGGGAAGCAGGTGGAAGAATGCACCACCGAGAAGTCCACCAACTGCAAAACTGACAAGGTATTTGATTATCTTTGTCAAAGTATCTTGTTTCATTCCGATAAAAAATATCCCTATCAATGAAATCAGGCTCACAATAAATGTCGCAAGAAGAATAATGAGCATCAACATTCAGAATCTTCGCTTTCAGTGCTGATGACTATCATCGTTGCCGTTCCCTTCAGTATGAATTTGACAGTAAAGTCCGTTTGTCTCGCACTCAGCGCATTCGAACTGAAGCATGATATGGCGGATATTCATTGCTATCAACGCCTCTTCAATTGTTTGCCTGAGTCCTGCGACCTCGCTCAATTTCTGGTCGTGCACCCATATATGGGCAGAAAATGCCACGTTCTTGTGTGATGGAGACCAGAGATGGACATTGTGGATACCCATCACCCCGGGTATCACTGCAATCTCTTTTACTATCTTTTCTGCATCACACCCCGTGGGTGTCATTTCAAGAAAAATCGTAAGCGCTTCCTTTACTACCCTGATTCCTCCGAATAAGATAATGATCCCGATAAGGATGCTTGCCACAGGGTCGGCATACGGCCATCCTGTGTAAAAAATTATGACGCCCGATATGATAACTCCAACAGATGACAGGGTATCTCCAAGCACGTGAAGCCATGCGCTTTTGATGTTTAAGTCTTTATGGCTGTGACCAAGAATCAATGCTATGAGGATATTGCCGATTAATCCAATTCCAGCAATAATAAGCATTGTTGAGGTGTGGATTTCAAGCGGTAAAAGAAACCGATGATATGATTCGTAGAATATGAACAGTGCGATTACGATGAGGCTTACCGCATTGATGACTGCTGCCAGAAGGCCTATTCTCTGATAGCCAAAAGTCGCCCTGCGGTCTGAGGGTTTCCTGCCGATTCGCATAGCGATCATGCTCAGCCCGAGCGCAAAGGCATCCGTCAGCACATGCCCTGCATCGCTCAGAAGTGCAAGGCTGTTGCTAATTATCCCGCCGATAACCTCAGCGAATAAGATCAGAAGCGTGAGTGTAAAACTCAGGAGCAGGCGTTTTTCGAGATTCAGCTTCATCGTAACCCTGCCTGTATCAAAATATAAACTTCCCTGCAACACATCTTCACGACATCCTACCTTTCAAAATCTTTACAGACAATCCGAGGAATACAAAAGCAAAGACTGCAAGAACAAGAAGACTTAATAGAGGATGCGTTATTTGAGGCCGATAACCGAAAGACACTTTTATGCTGTCGATACTATAGGTTAATGGCATCAAATACGCTATCGGCTTTACTATGGAAGGCAGGCTGTGTACAGGGATGAAGACACCGCTCAGAAAGATCATGGGAAATCTGAAGAGATTTGCAAGGGTTTGTGCCTCAAAAACCTGCTTCACTGAAACTGACACAAATGCTCCAAGGGCAGAGAAAGTAAATGATGAAATAACAACAGATACAAAAAACAACAAGGGGTTTTCGAGATGGAACGGAAACAGAATAATCAGGCCTAAGAGAAAAACTATTGTAACAGTTATGCCGAAACATGCCCCTCCCGAGATTTTTCCCACCAAAATAGTCGTTACAGACACGGGATATAGCATCAGTCTTTCCAGTGCTCCGGTCATCCGTTCAAAGGTAATGACTATCGCCTCCATGGAGGTTGTACTGAACAAGAGGCTGAGGGAAAGGAGTCCCGGTATCAGGTGCGCAAAGTCAACAGGGCTCCTGAGATAAAACGCCAGGATGAACACAAGCGGGAAGAGCATTCCCCAGCTTATGTTCGGCGGCTTAAAGTAATATGCCTTCATGTCTTTCAGTGCGATAAAGAAAGCACTCCGCAATGCATCCTTCATTTGCCGCCGCCCTTTTCCTGTACCATTATCTCCCTTTTCATACCTGTGATCTGCACAAAGGCGTCTTCAAGAGAAGGAGTTACCGTACGAACCGCTTCTATGCTCAGGCCCTTTCCTTTTATGAAAGCAGAAATTTCTGAGAGGAATGCATTTAGGTCGTTTATGAAAAATCTGAACATGTCCTCTCTTTTCTCATATTTCACTGCCGTGGTTATTTTTGAAAACTCTTCTTCTATAAAAGGGGGATACGGACTGATTTTGACATCCACTGCCCTTTCTGTGCTGACAGATTTTTTTAATGCCTCTGGTGTGGCAATAGTAATGATCTTACCTTTTACGATAATGGCAATCCTGTCGCAAAGTCTGTCCGCCTCTTCTATATAGTGTGTGGTAAGAAGTATTGTTATGCCTCTGTTTTTCAGGGATTGTATAATCTCTCTCAATGCCCGTGCGCTCATGACATCAAGGCCGGTTGTCGGCTCATCAAAGAATAAAACCGGCGGGTTATGAATAATGGAGGCTGCTACAGTGAGCCTCCGCTTCATCCCGCTGGATAATTTACCGAAAAGAACGTCACCTTTTTCTTCAAGACTGAACAGATGGAGAAGCTCGTCTGCCCTTGCTTTTACCTTCTTCGTGCCTATCCCGTAAAGCCTTCCTGCAAAGATAAGGTTATCAAAACAGGTGAGTTCGGGATACAGGTTGGATGTCTCGGGAACCACACCTATATTTTTCTTTACTATTACCGGATTACTCACGACATCATATCCCAGTATCTTCGCAGTCCCCGATGCAGGCATCGAAAGCCCTGAAAGTATCTTAATCGTTGTGGTTTTCCCTGCACCGTTTGGCCCGAGGAGACCAAAGACCTCTCCCTTTCTTATCGAAAAACTGATACCATCAAGGGCAGGAAATGTGTTATAACTTTTTCTCAGTTCTTTTACTGTAACGACATCATCTCCCGACAAGAATCTCTTAATCTCTCCAATCATCGCTATCTCCCCACAGCTACACATTCAAAAAAAGCTTTACCATAAAACCATCCTTTCATAATGTAGGCCTGTGGGCTCAAGCTTTTTGAATTGCCAGGCAATCTTCCCGCCAGAGGCAGTTTGTCTGGCCGCATATATTCACATGTTCTGTTCCAAAGCAGTCGGCATTGCCCTCAGCCCTCTGGATTGACCTTATAAGTTCAGTCTTGTTTATTCTGCTGCCGACTTTAGAACCTCTCTCTTTTGCAATATTTCTGATATCCTGCATCTTCATATCATTTACCTCCTCTTTTATAATCAGCCCTGTACCGGCTCGAAGCAGGGCTTTTCTGTTTGTTTAACTTGGGTCTGATTTTTGTTTTCCGAACTATCTTTTCCATCCTGACCATAGAGGGATTCCGTTTTCGTCTCTGAGCATAAGGACTGAATCGCCTTTCTTCACTTCAGCAGCAATAACGACAGGCTTTCCCATCATTGTTACCCTTGAACCCTTGACCTCAATTTTGTCACCCTTTTCGATCTTCGTATCAAGTCTTTCAATGTACCAGCCCGGTCCGAGGTGGACGGATACAGTCTCTTTGTCTGTTTTTAATAAGAGATAAATTCCATAGTACATCCCTTTCATCGGCATTACTTTGTCCACTGCTTCAACAGTGCCTTTCAGGGTCTCAACAGTTGCAGGGTTGTACATCCTCTGATACATTGATCCCATGCCCCATCCACCGCTTCCTCTATAGCCCTTCCATGCCGCAAGAGCTAAAGAAGAAGTAAAAAACATCGACACTACCAAAACCAGACCAACTATACTTCTTGTTCTCATAACTACCTCCTTGAGCCGGTTAATATTTGCTTATATAATTATTTTCGCAATTGCATCGGCATTATTCAACTGTAACTCTCTTTGTTTCCTCAAAGAATAAGAACTGGTCTTTTTCTTGGAACACCCTTCATTCCTGCAGAAAACAATTGTTTACCTTTCTTCATTCGGGCATTTATCTCTCTTTTCAGACCCGATCAAAAGTCTCATTTTATTAAATCCCAGATCATCTTCACCGCGATAAGATAGAGTATCAGGCCTATGGCAACCTTTACCTGTTTACCGCTCAATTTCTTTTTCATCAGATACGCTCCGAAAAGAGCGCCTGCAACCGATCCTATTGCACAAAAAGCCAATAGTTTCATATCAATATTCCCGAGGGAAGCATGGCCTAAAAATCCTGAGAACGAGGAAAATATCACGATAAAAGCTGTTGTTGCCGATGCCTTTTTCGGATTAAATCCCAGCCATACGAGTACAGGGACAATGAAATTTCCGCCACCCACGCCCAAAAGTCCGCCAAGATACCCCGCAAAGGAACCTACACCAATCCCATAGCCAATGAGCTTTTTTGTATTTGTTTCAACTTCCCGTTCTTTCGCCTTATAAAACAACATCATCGAACCGGCAAAGATTAAGAACCCTACAAACATCCACAACAGCACAACCCTTGGCAGATGCTCGGCTGTCCTTGCGCCTAGAGGGGAGAGAATTGATGCAACAATCAAGATCGGCAATGCGGTCTTGAAGACAATCAGTTTTTCCCTTGAATAACTTATCGAGGCAAAAACCATCGCAACCGCATTCAGAAGAAGGGCGGTTGACATGGCGGTCAGCAGCGGAATCCCCAAAGCCAGGAATACAGGTATTAATATAAATGCCGCACCCACCCCGGCAATAGTGAGAACAGTTGTAAAAACAAAAACGAGTACCGCTGCCAAAATAAGAGTTACCATGTCATCTCCTGTCAGTTCCTCTATCTGTCATAGCCCGAGCATGGGATGCAGACATGTTTATCGCCCGCCACACGCAGGTATGCCTGTGCCGTCAACTCGCCGCAGGCATCGCAGGGCTTAAAACCCATTACTTCGGGAAACCATTCACACTTACACGTGACTACCTCGCCGACGGTTAGCACGTCGGATTCCGGAGCATCCCAGACCAGATTAACCAGTTCCATCTGCTCTTCGATTGGTATTTCGTCGGGCTGGACACCCATGCCACGCTTCTGCATAAAAACGGATTTAGCAATCTGCTTTTGCAGCGTCGGCTTATAGCTCACGCGAATGGAGCGGTTGGTAGCTTTGTCAATCAGAGTAAAAGCGAGCTTGCCATAGGGTTGCTTGCGGATATTACCCTTGCCCAAGGTGCAGCCGGTAACATATTGCACACCATCGCCAAAGCACATCCCGCCGTGGTCTTCGCCTATCTCCACGATGCCGTAAAGCTGTGAACCACCGGATCGTTTCACTCCCAGCACCCGTAACGCTGCCAGACCTATGCGAACGCCCGCCACACTAGCCCAACACTTATGTCCATGAAACTTAAGTGCGTCAAGAAGCACCTGTTTGTCTTCCATAAGATCCTCCTATTTCTTCTCATATTTTTCTTTGTTATTATTCAGTTCTTCCCGTGACTTCCTGATGAGGTCGTTCTCCTTGATCAGTCTGTGGACATAACTCAGAGGCGGGAAACTGATTGCGCGAGAGGGACATGCATTCGCACAGGTAACGCAGGCTACCATGCAATTCAGAGGAGTGACGACAACAGGCCTCTTCTTTTCGAAATCAAATTTATAAACCATCCTCCCACATCCGGTTACACACATGCCGCAACCAATGCAAATCTCCTCCTCAATCTGTGGGTTCCATTGTATCAACTCCCTCGGTATCCCTCTCCAAGGTTTTGTTAAATCGTTCATCTCAATCCTCCTTTTATGACAAAGTTGTGCCTTTAATCATTCCTGCTGAATCCTGCAAATATCACGAGCAATCGAATCAATATCATAAGAAACATCGCCTGAAAGATATCCCTTCTCCTTGCAGTACCGGATCATTTCATTCAGGGAATAGATGAATTCATCCTTGAGCATTGCAACCTCACCCATCCCGTCACAACCTTTTTGCCTTTGTTTTGCGATTAAGTAAAGTTCCGCGTATTCCCGGATCCTTTCGAATAACCGTGCAAGCTGCGCATCGTTCTGTACAAACTTTTGAATAGTTTCAATAATGCTCATAGGCATCCTCTTATTGATATTTCTAATCGCTTCCTTCTGTATGGCAGCGAGGGTCTTGAGTTCTCCCTTTGCCCTGACCTTGGGATAGCAAAGCTATCAGCGCATAGGTTGTAAATAGAAGTCTTTAGCCTGCTTCCAGCTTATCCAGTTCCTTGAGATATGTGTTAAAATATCCAAGAGTTTCCTTTGCAACATCTTCCCGAAGTTTCTGAATGGCAAATCCCGCATGGACAATCACATAATCTCCGATATCAACCGGCTCATCAAGAACAAGAAGGCTTATATCACGTTGTGCACCATACACATCCACTGTTGCATTTGAACCTTCCACTCTGATGATTTTTGATGGAATCCCAAGACACATTTCATTCCTCCTTTTCAAGTGCGTTTCTAAATTACCAAAGAACCGGCATCTTGAAGATGCCGGTTGCATCTGTCGCCCGATTTTTCGGGGTTCAGATCACCTTTTTTAAGACTGTTTCTTATTTTTAAATAAGTTCAAAAATGTAAGCTAAGGCATAGTAAATGCCTACCAGAATAAAAATAATCCCGGTCACCTTTTTTGTATAAAACTCAATCTTTGTAATTCTGTAATAGAGGTTGTTGATATGCCCTGTGCCTGCAGCTACGAGGAAAGCAAAGAGCAGGACCGGAAGACCGGTTCCGATACCGTAAATCAGGGGCAGCCCTATCCCTGACTGTGTTTTTACTGCTATGGGGATTAGCCCTCCGAAGAACAGGGCAGCCGAGACGGGACAGAATGCCAGTGCAAACAGGATGCCCAGAGGCAATGAACCAA
>Ga0315282_10009162_pt1 | contig 15809 bp, 14 predicted proteins | sample YL17G07_20_MG_FD_203693 | JGI IMG/M metagenome (GOLD analysis project Ga0315282, IMG submission 203693) | Sediment microbial communities from Yellowstone Lake, YNP, Wyoming, USA - YL17G07_20 | ecosystem: Environmental > Aquatic > Freshwater > Lake > Sediment | place: USA: Wyoming | collected...
GCCGATGGGATGCAGCGTTGGGAATAGGTTGATTTTGGATGTAACCCTGTAACCTCCGGGCCCCTTCTCCACGATGCCCTCTTGTTCCAGCCTGTTGAGAATCCTGGAAAGCGTCTCAGGGTGGATGCCTAGTCTCCTCTTGAGCCCGTCGAACGTGAACCTAGTTAGGGCCTCTTGATTTATCAAGTTCAGAACGTCGGTGTCCCGTTCACCAAACGAAGACTCGGGAATGTGCCATTCAGCATCCAAGGTTGTTCTCGTCACCTTGCATTTGCTGATTGTTGCCTTGCTCTTGAACCTTGCTCCCTTCTAGACAGAAAAACCAACGTGATGATCAGGTTTTAGAGCTACAGACAAGGTCTGCTACCGTTGTCACATGGCTTCCAGCATATCTCATGGATGCGAGGGCTTCGAGTTCTTTAACGCGCGCGTTCTTGAACCTCTATTGCAACTTTCTGAAATGGATCAGCATGGACGCTGACAGACCTGCCAGAGAGCCGCGTTAATAGCAACATTGATTGGCCCCTGCCAGCAACGTTCTAGCAAGTGAAATTATAAGTGTCTCGGGCTAGTACTAGGTTAGAGAAGTACGCTGCTCTCTTAATGCTGAAGATGGGGCTGCGTTTGAGTATGCTATTTGGGGCGGAGACTGGGAATTGGATACGGTTTTCGTGTTAGATACAGCGCAATGGTGATGTGACTGATGAAGCGCAAAGGTGAAGGAAAGAGAAACGTTTCCGCTGCAACGTGGAACATTTATCTTCATATACTGACGTCCAGAGAACCTGTCGGGGTCAGAGAAGTCTGGCGTGAGTTGAAGCTTTCCAGTCCGAGCCTTGCGCAGTATCACGTTAACAGACTTATCGAACTGGGGATGATATCCCAGACTAGCGATGGAAAATACGTTGCAAGTGAGGAGAAACGTGTTGAGGCTCTTAGGGGCTTCTTGTTGCTTTATGGAAAATTGGTGCCTCGACTGGTTTTCTACGGAGCCTTGATAGCGGGGATCTTGGCTTTCTATCTGATAGCCTGGCCGATTGGATTGAATTTTAGAGACTTAACGGTAATTGCAGTGGCTACCATCAGCATGCTTGCTTTCTTTTTTGAAGCATACGTTCAGTACCGCGGCTTGAAAGTAAGTGTTCAAAAGGCTTGAACGGAGTGTTCCAGAACGTAGGTTTAAACACGCGTTCCCTCTCTGTCTTTGACGGGGTCGAAAATGAATCTCCTAGGAATAGTCTCAAGATTGTATGTCAGCAGGAAAAAGATTGCAACCTTCGGTGTTTCAGCGTTCATTGTTGGATTGGTTTTAGGAGCGTTGCTGCTGAATTTGCCGAACTTCAACATCTCAGAGACTGCGGGTCCCCAGTCTGAGTCCTTCCTGTCTGGCTACATTGGCAGTGGCGCCTTTTCTGCAACGCTTCCAGAGTTGACTCTGCAAATCAATGCAGCTCAATATTCTCTGCCCGTAGACCTGAGCAAAGTTGAAGGCTACAAAGAACTCCGAAACTGGCTTCGAATAACACCAGAGCAAGAACAGCTACTTTCCCAAAACGGATTTGTCGTTCTCAAAGTCAACAATTACGGAACGTTATCAGGCTTTTACAATTATGCATACGAGACGGGCATGCCGATGCTGATAACGACTGATGCGGTTCTGCACGCATATCACGTGTTTTTCGACGAAACTCTGGAGGAGATTGAAACAAACGAGTTCGTGGGTGAGGTTAACAGTATGATAAACACTTTGCTTGGCCAAGCGCAAAAAGAAGCCGCATCCATGGCCGGGACGCCGTTTGAAACCGCGTCTAAACTCAACCTAATGTATCTTGAAGTCGCCCATGCCCTGATGCAGCCAAGTTTCACGCCCACAACAGTGAAAGCACAACAAGAATTGCAGCTGATTTTGAATCACAGCGCAATCATGCCGAGTCCCATCTTCGGATACGAAGAAGACTATACGCAGTATGTTCCAAGAGGTCACTACACTGATAGTGAGCAGCTCAAAGCATACTTTAGAACTATGATGTGGTTTGGTCGTATGCGTTTTGGGTTACTCACAGATTCAGTCATAAACGTGAACCAAACTAGGGCTGCAGTGCTCTTGACATGGATGGTCACAGGAAATGAAAGCGTCTACAGTGTTTGGCAGAAAATCTACACGACTACTGGATTCTTCGTAGGCGCTTCTGACGATTTGGCTTTCCAAGATTACTTGGCAGTACTTAATCAGGAAGGCATCGCAACTCCCGAACAGACGCTGAATGAGAGTATCGTCGTGAATGTTGCTCACGAGCTTTTGAACAGGAGCACAGCGAAGATTTTGGGAACCTTCGCCGTGGTTAATCCATATCTTCCTTCGGAAGAACAGCTTCAGGAAGCGTTTAACGAGACAGCAGGCCTCCGATTTATGGGCCAACGGTTTACTCCTGACTCTTACATGTTCCAGCAACTCGTGCATCCGCAGGTGACGAACCGATTGTTTCCTAAGGGCTTGGACGTGCCTGCCATCCTAGGGTCAGACTTGGCTAAACAGATTCTTAACAAGACTGAAGCAGGGTACGAGAACTACACGCAGCAAATTGAAAAACTAAGAGCAGAATTTGGAACGCTCAGCATGGCAAACTGGACGCAAGACCTCTACTGGAGCTGGCTCTACGCGGCAAACACCACACTAGCGGGAGTGCCAGCTGAGGCTAAATATCCAACGTTCATGACGACATCTGCGTGGAACTATGAAAAACTCCAAACTTTCGAGGGAACGTGGACCGAGCTTCGGCACGATACAATCCTCTACGCTAAGCAGTCTAATACAGGAGCCATGTCGATCCCTCCTCCGCCTCCAACAAGCACGGCTTACGTAGAACCAAACCCAGCAACTTACCGTATGATCATCGGGCTGGCCAACATGACCATTAATGGCTTGACACAGCTCGGGCTACTTTCGCCCCAGCTAGGATCAGCTTCCTTACAAACAGAAGCGTGGCTAACACAGTTTATCAACGCTTCTGAACTGTTCCTCAACGCTTCTACAATCGAACTTGAAGGAAAGACTTTGGATGCGAACCTGCAGTATCAAATAAGACAAGCTGCAGAAGAAATCTCAACCATCGAGTCATATAGCACACTTCGCGAAGCAGCTATTGTGGCCGATGTACATACAGATCCAAACACTGAAGGAGTTTTGGAAGAAGCTCTTGGAAACTTCAGCGTCGCAGTTGTTGTTTACGCGGAGGCAAATGGCACACTCTATTCAGCCGCGGGACCAGTGTACAACCACTATGAATTCACCGTGCCCATGAGCGATAGGCTAACGGATGAGGCGTGGCGCGGAATGCTAGCAGCCAATCAAATGCCAGAGCCACCAGAATGGACCGACAACTTTGCGAGATAGCTTGTTAACCGTGCGCTAGTAGTAGCGACAATTCGAGTTCTAGCTACTTAGCGAGAACTATGAGCGCGCCCTTCAACAGGGCGCACATGCTTTTCAAGCGGAAAGTGCAACACTTTTCTGATAACTACAAATATCTGGGGAAGGTATAGGTACTTAGAGGTCGGGTTTGGTGGAAAAGCTAACCAAGGTCCAGTTCACCAACCTGAACAAGATACTTTATCCCGAGGCGAAGGTCACAAAGGCGCAGGTGATTCAGCATTACATCAGGATGGCTCCCAGAATGCTGGATATACTGAAGAACAGACCGGCAGTTTTGACGAGGTTTCCCAATGGCGTCGGCAAGGAGGGCTTCTACGAGAAGGACATGCCGCTGGGCACTCCTCCTTGGGTGGAGACGTTCAAGAAATACTCCGAGACGGCCGAGCGAGAGATAAACTATGTTGTGTGCAATGACTTGGACACGCTTGTTTGGCTCGGCAATCTCGCAGCGCTGGAGCTTCACATGACACTTTCTAGAATAGATGCCTTTGAAAAGCCTGACCTCGTCGTTTTCGACATGGATCCTGAGCCACCGGCAAGTACGGATGACGTGGTCGACGTGGCGTTAATGCTAAAGGAGAATCTTGACGGCCTAGGGCTCGAATCCTACGTGAAGACCTCTGGGAAAAGAGGCTTGCACATTCTTGTTCCCATAGTCCGTGAGTACACGTTCGGTCAGACAAGGGAATATGTGCACCAAATTGGCATGCATTTGGCCCGAGAAGCTCCAATAGTGATTTCGGGGTTTTCCAGATCAAAGAAGCCCGGGACAGTTTACATTGACTACCTGCAGAATTCTCATGGGAGAACCATGGTGTGTCCGTACAGCTTAAGGGCTACGTCTCAAGCCACGGTTTCCATGCCGTTGAACTGGAGCGAGGTCAAGAAAGGATTAAAGCCAGAGGAATTCACATTATTCAACGTTGCGAAGTCTGAGAGCAACCCGTGGAAGGGAATGCTTGAGGTCAAACAGAGACTTGAGAAGAGTGTGGATTGATGGAAGAAGAACCAATGGAAGAACCGAATGCGCGAATTCCGAAGAGACCGTTTTGGAGTGGGGCCGTGACAATAGGACTGGTCAACGTGCCAGTTAAGCTTTACACGATGACGTTTGACAAGGCTTTTTCTTTTAGGTTCCTTCACAAGCAAGATGGGCAGCCGTTGAAGTATCAGAAGGTGTGCGTCAAGGACAACAAGGTTGTTCCTTGGGAAGACACGGTGAGAGGCTACGAGGTGAGCAAGAACCGCTTCATAATGTTCCAGAAGGAGGAGCTTGACGCGGCGAGGCCGCAGTCCAGCCAGAACATCCGCATCGACAAGTTCGTAGATTACCTCTCCATCGACCCGATATACTTTGAAAGATCCTATGTCCTCACGCCTGACAAGAGCAATGAAGCTTACAGCTTACTCTTGGGGGCATTACAGAAAACGCACAAGGCTGGGGCCGGGAGAATAGCTTTGAGAACGAAGGAGTATCCTGTCTTGTTGCACGCTTACAAGGGAGCACTGGTTCTGACCACGCTTCGATATGCATACGAGATTTCAGATCCGAACAACTTCGAAGAACTGAAACGACTCAAGGAACCTGAGAAGAAAGAGTTAGACCTTGCCGTGAAAATAATAAACGACTTGTCGGGCGAGTTCGACATAACTGAATACGAGGACACTTACGAGGAGAGGATTCGAAAGCTGATTGCAAAGAAGCTCAAGGGTGAAACAATCGTCGCTGAAAAACCCGTGAAGGAGGAAGCCAAGGAGCTGATGGCAGCCCTTCAAGAAACGCTCAATCAGCTGAAGAAATAATGAGACAGTACTACGAGCCAATGCTTGCACAGCACGCTGAAAAGCCTTTCAATTCAGAAGACTGGATATTCGAAGTCAAATGGGACGGTATAAGGGCCGTAAGCTACGTTAACGGCGGACTCAGCATACGAAGTAGAAACGACAAAGAACTGAAATACAATTTTCCCGAATTTGAAGAACTGAAAAAACTGACGGAAAATGCGGTCATTGACGGTGAGATAATCGTGATTAAGGCTGGCAAGGCTGACTTTCAGGCACTTGCGGAAAGAAGCAGGACGACTTCGACCGAAAACGGGAAGTTTCTGTCGCAAACGTCACCCGCAAACTACGTAGTGTTCGACATGCTGGAGAAAGACGGAAACCCTCTCGTACAGCTTCCACTTATGGAGAGAAAGAGACTTTTGAAAGAGCACATGCGCGAGGGAAGCTATGTTGTGCTGTCCGCATTTGTGGAAACAGACGGGGAAGCGTACTACAAGGCTGCCTTGGCGAAAGGAATGGAGGGCATAATGGCCAAGAAAAAAGACAGCCAGTACGAGTCCGGAGGCAGAAGCGCAAACTGGCTAAAGATTAAACCAGTCCTCACATGCGACTGTGTAATCTTCGGCTACACGGTCGGCAAGGACACGAGAAAGCCGACCTTTGGAGCACTGATTCTGGGACTGTTTGGCGAAACTGGCGAAACGGGATCCGTCTACGTGGGTAAAGTGGGAACAGGCTTCAACCGAGAAGATCTGGAGTCAATGCTGAAAATGTTTGAGCCTCTGCAAGTCAAAGACAAGACTCTTGAAGGGGTTGATGCCCTGGAAGAGATAGTTTGGTTAAAGCCGGAAACCGTTTGCGAGGTGGCTTATCAAAACGTTACCAAGGATGGCAGATTGCGCATGCCCCGATTTCTTGGACTTAGAAAAGATAAGCTTCCTTCTGAGTGCACGTTGGATCAGATAACCCAAGGCAGGCTCGAACCATACGTTTCGAGGAGAGATTTCGGCGTCACGCCTGAACCATCGGGGACTGTAACTTCTGAGAAGGAAGGGCATGCATTTGTCGTTCAGGAGCACCATGCGAGAAGACTTCATTACGATTTGCGGTTGGAGAAGAACGGCGTGCTGAAAAGCTGGGCCGTTCCAAAGGGGATACCGGAGCAGTCGGGCGAGAAAAAGCTCGCCGTGGAAACGGAGGATCACCCGCTGGAATACCGGAGTTTTGAGGGAACCATACCAGAAGGACAGTATGGCGCGGGCACTGTGAGGATATTTGACAGCGGGACGTACGAAACGAAGGTTTGGAATGAAAACATGGTGGAGGTCACTCTCCACGGCCAGAGACTACGTGGCAGGTATGTGCTGGCGCGCTTCAAGAAGGCAGGGGAGAAACAGTGGCTACTCCTGAAGGCAAAAGAGGCAGAATAGACAAACCGCACATTGGCACGATGGGCTGGAGCTACGGGTTCTGGGTCAGCCACTTCTATCCAGAAAAGCTTAAACCCCCAGCGTTTCTAGCTGAGTATGCGAAGCATTTTGACACGGTAGAATTGGACAACACGTTCTGCAGGATTCCGTCGACAAGCACCACTAAGACGTGGAAAGAGCAGACTCCTGAAGGGTTTTTGTTCTCCGCCAAATTTCCCAGAGTCATAACCCACATCAAAATGCTGCGAAACTGCGAAAGAGAGGTGGACACCTTCATTTCAAGAATGTCCCAGTTGCAGAACAAACTCGGACCGCTCCTGCTCCAGTTTCCAATATCATTCGGAGCCAAGCATTTTCCAGATTTACAGGAGTTTTTGTCAACCTTGCCCAAGGGCTATCGTTACGCAGTTGAAGTGAGAAACAAAGACTGGGCAGGAGAAAAATTGAACCGTCTTCTCAGAGAAAACGGCGTGGCCCACGTTTTCGTTCGTCAGCCTGTTTTTGAGGCAACAGCTGGTTTCGTCTACATAAGATGGGAAGGAGATAGGAGCAAAGTGAATGGAACTTTGGGCAAGGTAGAAGTTGACAGAACAGAGGACATTGGAAAGGTGGCGGTCGGAGTGAAGAATTTCCTGGATCAACACCTGGACGTTTTTGGGTATTTTAGCAAGTACTATTCAGGCTACCCTCCAAGCGATGCAGAGCAGCTTCTTAACTTACTGCAATGAAGCACTAGACTGCTTCCTGAAACAGCCCATCTATTGACATCAACAAATTCGAACGCGCGCACTGATTACAGTTTGATAATAATATAACAAAACTGTTACGCTTCAGTTTCTAACGCGTGACCTCTTGGAAATCTCCGGATAGCAATCGTCCTGTGGCGGCGTCCATGTTGATAGTGCGTTTGGTCTTTTTTGTTTTGTGCCGTACTTTTATGCTCCACACGGGAAGTAAAATCATTTCTGCTGACACCGGGCGGATGCCTATTTTCAATTCTAGCGTTTGGTATGCTCTGTCCATGCCAAGTCTTATGTGTGGGAATTTTTCGATTTCGCTGGGCAGTTTGGGTACGAATGTGATGCGTTCGTCTTCGTCCAAGTTTCTGAGTTTCTCGGTGGCGCTTGTCATGAGTTTGTGGAAGACTATTTCTTTCTTCTCCAGGGATATTATTGCCCCAGTTTGTGCGCTCATGTAGTATGTGCGTGTTTCTTCTTTTTTGAGGAGGAGCATTTTGGTTGCCTCGCGTGTGGCGGTGACTCTCCAGATGGGGATGTACCAGAACTCTACATCGTAGATTTCTTCATCTTTGCGTAGCAGGCCACCTTCAAGCATGGATTTGGCTCTCTTGGAAGCTTCGACTTGGGTAATGCTTACGGGAATTATCAGCACCTCTCCGTTGACGTCTTTGGAAGGATCGAAGTTGAATTCGGACAGCCAGTACAAGTATTCACTGCGGCTTTTGGATAGACCCTTTTTTGCGGCACCCGCGTTGACGAGCTTGCGGAGGATCTTTTCAGTGTCCATTGAGCTGATCTTCAAGCTCTTCGCCACAGAGTCCGCGGGCACCGCCTTTCTTTCTGAACGAAGGAACCGCCGAGTTTTCTCCTCCAGGTTCGCGGAGGGAGTAATGTGGGCGGCTGTAGTCCACTTCTCTGCGATTCTCTTTTCCAAGTGTTTTTCGAAGAAGGCTCTTGACTCGGTGGGCACGTATTGTGAGAGATCCTTCTCGTCCAGTGTAAAATGTTTGGTGGCCAACCAGCGAACATTGAAATCGACAACGTCATCGTAGAAGTCGGGGGACAGCAGAAGGAATTCGCCTGTTCGCAGGCTTGGTAGCTTCTGCAGAACGATGTCTGCATGTGCTGGGTCTATTGACTGGATGATTTTCTGGACTCTGGAGATGTCTTGGGTTGTCATCATGCGGCCGAGACACCACGTGTTGACTTGTGCCAGGGCTTTGTAGTCTATGTCTGTGATGTTCTGTGTGGCCGCTACGAGTCCGATGCCGTATTTCCTTGCTTGTTTGAAGAGAAGGGTGTACGCGTTTTTTGGAGGCGGGTTTCTGGGGTAGGGTGGAACATAGGGGGAGATTTCGTCCACGTAGAAAAGCATCCTCAAGTCGTTTGAGGGGTTTTTGAGCATCCAACAGTAGAGCTCTTTGAAGAGAGTGGCCAAGAAGAATTGTTTGTCGTTTTCGGACGTTAGGGTGTTGAGGTAGATTATGTTCAGGGGTACTTTTCCGTCGCTGTTGTCCACGAACAGGCTGATGTCAATTTGAACTCCCATCTGGAACATCAGCGACGAAGTCCCAACTGTTAGAAAGCGTAGCTTCCTGGCAATTTCTTCAGGTTCTTTCTTGACTATAAGGCTGTTGAGGGTCGCGGCGATCTTGGTTGGCGGGTTTAGGACGATGTCGGCCAGGTGGCCCATGTCGTTGATTCTCTGCCCTTGTTGCCACAGGTATTCGAGTATGGTGAACATGTAGGCCTTGGCGCCCTTTCCAGCGTCTGTGTTCAGATCGTAGCCCAGGAAGCTTGCCAAAGAATTGGCCGTCAGGTCAATGGCCTGGACGGCTTCTTCGCGAGGAACGTCTTGTGAAGGAGACTTAAACGGGTTGACGCTTATGGGAATCGCCTTGTTGCTGGCGGGAGTAAAAATGGCTATCCTTGCCTTTGAGAAGAATTCCTCCTGAATCTCCAGAGGTGTTCCATGTTCTGTCAGTTCCATAGAATCTCCTTTAATGGCTAGGGAGGAAATGTCGCCTTGCGGGTCGATTATGATGACCGGAATGTTATTTCGCACAGCTTCCTCGATGACGCACTTGCACAACACGGTCTTGCCGGAACCGCTGCCTCCCAGCGCCATTAAGTGACGCTTAAAAGCGTGCACTGGCAACTCAACGGGTGACTCATCTGCTTTGGTTCTACCCAGGAAAAAAGAATCGTGCTTCTCAGATTTCACGTGATTTGAAGGTGTTTCACTGTTCATTCTTAGGGTATCTCCAGAAGGATCGATCACTGTATTCGAAGGCAGATCAGGCATCATGTAGTTGACTTCTGTCCTATTAACGATTACTTAGGATAAACCGCGCTGAATTGCGCGCGCAATGGGACTTGCCGGTGTCGAATTTGGATGCAGGCTAGACGTAGTCTATTGCGTGCGCACTACTTCGTGAACCAGAGGCCCACTGCGAGGCCGATTAAGAATGCAACGGAAGAATAGGGCAGGACGTTGAGCCATCCGTGTCCGACGTCGTATAGCTTGGGCAAGAACTGCATAGCCGCAGAGAAAAGGCCGCTGAAGGTTAGGCTCAAGATGCCGGTCGCGATGAGCACGATGACAAGTGCGACAACTAGTATCAGAAGCTTCAAAGCTTTCTTGATTATGGCACCGACCAGCAAGCCTACGATAAAGGGTAGAGCAACCGGGATTATCCAGGCGATTTCAGGCGGGATTGACATGCTTTTTCCCAGAGTCTATTGTTCTTTCTATCTACAAGCAACTTCGATATAAGATTTCTGCCATGGCAAAGGCGCGCTTTCTTGGAACGACACAGAAAAGTTTAAGATGACGATGTCGATGTCAAAGGCGATAATCACTGGAAGTAGCAAGCTTGAGCAATGATAATTCCATTCAGGTGGAAGAACTAACCAAACGTTATGGCGACTTGGTCGCGGTGAACGGTATTTCCTTCAACGTCAATCGGGGTGAGATATTCGCTTTTCTGGGCCCTAACGGTGCGGGCAAGACGACGACGGTGGAGATGTTGGAGTGCCTGCGAAAGCCCACGAGTGGGAAAGCCTTCGTTCTTGGGCTTGACATTTCCAAGGACCAGATGGCGATAAAGAAGAGGACAGGTGTTTTGCCTCAGGACTTTTACACTTATGAAAGGCTCACCGTTAAGGAGACGATTCAGTATTATGCAGGCATGTTTAACAGTCGTCCCGACATCGACGGTTTGATAAAACTCGTGGATTTGGAGGACAAGAAAAACGTGCTCTTCAAGCACTTGTCGGGCGGTTTGAAGCAACGCTTGGGCATAGCTGTTGCGTTGGTTAACGATCCTGAGGTGATTTTCTTGGACGAGCCGTCGGCGGGGTTGGATCCAAAGGCGCGTCACGGCGTGTGGCATCTTATCGATGGCCTTCACAAACAGGGAAAGACGGTTTTCTTAACTACCCATTACATGGAGGAGGCTGAAATCCTTGCCAGTCGTGTGGGCATCATACACAACGGCAACATCGTCGCGATGGATACTCCTCAGGAACTTATTTCCGAGTACGGCAAGAGAAACCTGCTCATACTGAAACAGACGAGTCCGAAGGCTGTTCCGAACATAGAGAAACTCGGAATAAAAGCGAACTATGATGAAACAACGGGCGATGTAACCGTCCACCTGAATCATGCTGTCACTGTCTCGGACGTCTTGCACAGTCTAACGAGTAGCGACATTCCGTTCGGCGAACTGCAGCTAAGACACTCAAGCCTTGAAGACGTGTTTCTGAACCTGACAGGGCAAACATTAGGAGAGGAGGAGGGCACGTTATGAGCCACGTGGTAATTGATCTGAGGGCAAGCCTCAGGAGTTTCCTGCGAAACAAGAGCACCATCTTCTGGACGATTGCATTCCCGTGCGTTCTCATACTCCTGTTCGGTGCTATTTTCAGTTATTCCTCCGTGAAGTATGACCTGTACCTTCAGAACCAAGATTTGGCGGACGGAAAAGCAACGTACTGGTCTGATACTCTGGTAAACATACTGAACTCTTCAGGTGTCTTCAACATCCAGATTGTTAACGCCACTATCAACGCCACAGACTATGCGATATCAAACAGGCTGAGCAGCTTGGTCATCATCCCTTCTGGGTTCAACGACTCAGCTAACATGGCCCTTGCTACTCATGCTGCCAACCTTGCCAACGTCACGTATGTCTTCGACCAATCCACATCTTCGGCACCCATAGTGGGCAGCATCGTGACGAGCATCGTTGAAAACATTAACTTCCAACTCTCAAATGGAGTCAGATACTTGAACGTTCAGGACTTTACCATTGCGCCGAAGCGTTATGGTTATATTGACTTCTTTTTGCCCGGGATGATTGGGGTGACTGCCATGACTACGAGCATTTTCACTTCGGTTTCGATAAGTGCTCAATTCAAGCAGAACGGTGTTTTTCACAAGCTTGCGACCACGCCGCTGAAGCGTTATGAGTGGATACTTTCCAGGACCGTGTACAACGTTCTGATAACTTTTCTGGGCATGGCTGTTATGCTAATCCTAGGAATAGGAGTGTTCGGCATGAAGATGACTGTTGACGCTCTTTCGTTGTTCTTGGTTGCGATGGCTTCTCTGATGTTCACGGGTTTAGGAATGATAATTGCAAGATTCGTAAGAGACCCAGATGGCGCAGACGCAGCAGCTAACGTCATAACTTTTCCGATGATGTTCCTTTCGGGCACGTTCTTCCCGCTTAGTCAGATGCCGCTGTTCCTTCAAGCCATCGCGCAGGTGCTTCCGCTCACCTATGTTAGTAACGGACTGAGGGCATCCATGATTTTCGGGCAAGCGCAAACAGCAATCTTGAACACGGGTATAATCACTGTGCTGGGCATTGTGTGCATCCTGATAGGATCTTGGATAACAAAATGGGAAGAAGACTAGAAGCAAGTTTGCAAACTGAACCGCAAGTGGAATGCGTGCATAATTCTTAATTTGCTCGCTTGAAGAATCTGTCAAGAGGTGGTTAGGTTACGAAGACACGTGTGACGGAGTTTGAAGTCTTAACGTGGAACCGCATGTACAATGTTCTATTGAGTCTAGCCAGGAAGATTGTTAGAAGCGAGTTTGCGCCGGATGTTATAGTCGGTGTTTCTAGAGGAGGTTGGATTCCGGCCCGCGTCTTGTGCGATTTGTTGAGTGCTCCTGCGCTGGCAACCATCGGAGTCGAATTCTACACTGGCATTGGCGAGACTGAGCGCAGGCCGAGGCTGACGCATCCGCTGTCAGCGACGGTGTCTGACAAGAAAGTGCTTCTCGTCGACGAGGTTGCGGACACTGGACAGAGCCTGAAGCTGGCGAAAGAGCAGGTCATCAAAGAACGAGCGAAGGAAGTTAGGACCGCGACCATGTACACAAAGCCGTGTAGCACTATCGAACCAGATTATCATGAAAAGAAAACTTCCTGCTGGATAGTTTTCCCATGGGAAACGAGGGAAACCATTCAATCCATCGTAACTGGGTCAAAATGGGAAAGAAGAAAAGAGCTGGATGACCTTGAACACGCCAGGCTTTCGGCGAAAAAGGCTCAAAAATTCCTGAACAAGATTCTTGAAGAAAAGTACCAGAACCATTAGCGCGCCTCTCCTTTGCCAGTAAGCCAGAACAGCTCTGTGCTCCAATGTCCGTGAGGCGCAGGCCACTAACAACGCTTCAGTCTAGGGATTATGACGACGAGAGTTGAAAAGTTCCTTGTCCTGAAGTCGGCCTCAACTTGCCATGGTTGCATCCTATTCGGACCACGTATCAAGCGCACAGTGCGCATTCCTAGATCATAAGCCCCTTCTATGTCTGTTTTCGGATTGTCTCCCACCATTACCACTTGTTCAGGGGCGAGTTGAAGGTTATCGAGAGATACTTGAAAAATCCTCGGGTCAGGTTTTGCAAAGCCAACATCCATGTCAGCAACTGCCGTGTCGAAGAATCCCTCTATTCCTAGCCTTGCAAGGACAGGATTCATGGCGCGCGCGCTGATCTCTTGCTTTGGGTTCAAATTCGGACTCTGCCGCGGTTATCTTCCTTTTCCAGTCGTATCGTTTCTGGAAGGTTCACCCAAACATTCTTGGTTTCCTCGGTTCTAGGTTCAATCGGAACATTTATCCTAAAAGTGGTTCCTTTTCCAACGGTGCTTTTTACAGAGATTGTGCCCCCGTGTGCCTCAATTATTCTTTTGCATATGGGCAGACCGAAGCCCATGCCCTTTGCCTTTGTTGTGAAGAGTGGCGTCCACAGTTTCCCCAGCGCTTCCTCACTCATTCCCGTTCCACTATCCTCGAAACTGAAGGACACGTGCTTCTCTATCTCCTCACTTCTAATTGCTAATACTCCGCCATTGGGCATGGCATCGAAAGCGTTTTTGATTATGTTGATGAAGACTCTTTTCATTTTTGACACGTCAGCCCTCATTCTTGGCTTGTCTTCAGTTTCGTCTTGCACTCGGATGTTTTGAGGAATCTCCAAGCCTGAATACGCCTCTTTCAACAGTGATTTTGGTGCAGTTTCAGCCAATTCCAGTCTTATCTCCCTTGAGTAATCCAGCAAATCGCTGATGATTTTGTTTGAATACTCTACATTCTTCTCGATAATCTCCAGCATTTCTTTGCCTTTTTCATCAATCTTGGAATCATATTTTGTTTTCAAATAATATGCGGCTCCTGTAATGCCGGTCAGCGGGTTGCGCAGATCATGACCAACCATTCCGGCCAACTCACCAATCGCAGCCAGCCTCTCAGATTTCAACAGTTTTCTCTGAGCATCAACTAATTCTCGTGTTCTTTCTTCCACTCTTACCTCAAGCTGCCCTGCATATTTTCGGATTTGAGCATTAGCATCATTCAGCTCAGCAGTTCTCTCTTCCACCTTAGCTTCCAACTGCGCCGAATATTCCTCGAATTGCCTTTCCATCTCTTTTTTCTCTGTGATATCTCGAAGGAGAGTTTCACATCCGACAATCTTTCCATCCTGTCTCACGGGGTTGCTCGCATATTCCATAATAAGTTTTCCTTTCGGAGTGATTATTTCTGTTTCGCCCTCAGCGTTTTTCCCACGAATAACGCTAATATGCTCCTTGAACAGTCTAGGTCGGTTTCTTTTGGGAATAAACTTGAGCAAACTTTTTCCGATAACATCCTTTTTTTCTAGACCAAACTCTTCGACGACTCTATTCACATAAGTGACGGTTCCCTTTCTATTCACTCTGAGCATGACAAATCTGGCGTCTTCGCATAGCGTTCTGTATCTTTCTTCAGATGCTTCAAGCTCCTCTAATGCCCTCTTCTGTGTCTGCTTCAGATCTTCTTGGGTCTTCTCCAATTCACCCTGCAAGATGAAAAGAGAGGCCATGTCACCGACAATCTGGTCCTTGGTTACAGTGAACATCAGGGCGATGAACACCATCCCGAAGAGAGTGAGCAGAACAGTAATCTCTTCTGCCAAACCAATGTCCAGGGCGATCCATGAAAAAAGCAAACAAGAAAAAGCCAAGAAGAACATTAGATCAGAATTGTCTCGTCTTTTTATGAATAGATATATTGAAGCTGGAAGAGATAGCATTGCGAATACACTCAACAAGGGTATGCGAAAAACATTGGCCGTGCTAGGAAAAACCAGAAAAAGGATGGATGTGCCTAAGATGAAAAGGAAGCATTTGAAAGACCGGTCGAAGCTTTTGAATTTCAGTAGACTGGACATTATCGCGATTGAAGCTGCGGCAGTTATTGGAACAAAAGACCACTTGTAATTGTTATCCCACAGGGTAGGAACCCCATATCTCTGAAGCATCAGATTGCAATAGCCAACAGACGCAAATGCGAAGCACAACATGAACATGATCTTGCGTTTGTCTCCATCCTTGCGCGACAAATATAGAAGAAACACAGAAAGAACTACCGTGACAGCAAAGGGGACCGTCCAGAACAAGGCTCTCAACAACTGGTCCAAGTTCATTTTTCGGGAACATTCCATTGGGCAGGTTTAGCTTCAAGAGTTATAGAAAATGAGAGAAATCCTACTTAAGAGCTGTGAATTCGAAATATGTAGCTACACAGTATGGTATTTGATTCAAACGCGCGGCCTTGTCCCGAAATTGGTGTAAAATGATCATGCTTCTTATTTTCGAGTTTAGGGACAGTTTTGAGGCATATATCTGTTTTTAGCCCTCCTCTGCGCCTTGACGTCCCAGACGGACTGGATGTAGCTTCAACAGCTTATAGAAAAACTCTGCTTCCATCGAGCTCTGACGGAACCCAGTGATCTGCCATCTTTCAACGCGGTCAAGATTACCCGCCAAACAAGCCCAAATCAAGCTCCAATAAACAAAAGAAGAATAAAAACCATTTTTAACCATTTTAGGGACAAGCCAGCGCGCTTGCTAGTGTGAACAC
>Ga0315282_10009163_pt1 | contig 15805 bp, 15 predicted proteins | sample YL17G07_20_MG_FD_203693 | JGI IMG/M metagenome (GOLD analysis project Ga0315282, IMG submission 203693) | Sediment microbial communities from Yellowstone Lake, YNP, Wyoming, USA - YL17G07_20 | ecosystem: Environmental > Aquatic > Freshwater > Lake > Sediment | place: USA: Wyoming | collected...
CTACAGGCCTTCTCTCAAAGAACTTCTGGGATCGGATGGCCGTGGTTGAATTCTCAAACCCGAAGCGAATCGAAGAGATCGGAACGCAATATCGAACCGACGGAATCCTGCGGGCTACGTACCTAAAACTCAGCGCAACAAATTTAGACGCTCTGCGACTGGCACTCCATGATCCTGAGACCCGTCTGTCCATTGGTGGGATCCCTTCAGCAATTCACCCGAGAATCCGAAGTATGGCAATCTCAGGACCGGGCTTCCTGGGAAATCTGAGTATTTCCTGGAACCAAGACCTCAACGTGATTATCGGAGGCAAGGGTGTGGGCAAATCCGCCATTCTTGAAAGCCTCCGCTATGCCTTTGCCATTCCGCCCCGCTCGGATCAACCTAAGCATGAGGAGCTTGTTCGCCATGCCTTAGGCAGCGGCGGCAGGGTGGAGGTCATCTTGGATAGGCCCCTTCGGGAGGGGAAAATCCGGCAGTATCGCATTGTCCGAGTGTGGGGCGAAGAAGCCCGTACGTTTCAGGTCAACCCTGAAAAACCTCTTTCAGCAAGCCCTTCTGAGCTTCTCAGTCCAACGGGTGGGCTCAGTATCTTTGGACATCGAGAGATCTACACAATCTCTGGAAGCGAAGAGCATCGCCTTGCCCTCTTCGATGAGCTCATTGGTGAGGAGGCTCTTCGATGCACGGACGCTGTCGCGAAGGCCATGGGGTCACTCGCCGCCAATACCGGGGCGATACTCGATCTGCAGGCAAAGCTGGCGAAGCAAGAAGAAACCTGCCAACGGCTCAAGAGAATTGATGAGGAGATTGAAATCCGCAAGAGGCAGGCCACAGAAGGTCTTAAGGACGTGACCGGCCGTCGCGGCATGGGGGGAGGCTTGAAGAATGCAAGTAATGTGGTCAGGAGCGTTTCGGCGGAGTCTGACCAAAGGCGTCTCAACCTATTGGCTTCACTGGAAACGGCCCACCGGAACCTCCTGGATGCCCAAAGCGGGGATAGGACGACCCTTCAGGAGGGCGCCAAAGTCCTTGCGGTCCTCCAAGAAAGTTTGAAGGTGGTGCTCGACGACGAAACGACCCTCTTCGAACAAGCCGTACAGAGTCTAACCCGCCTTGATATGCGTTGCCAAGAAAAGCTTCGTCACCAGGAAAAAGAGAGTAAGCGAGTAGAACAGGATGCACAAAGAGAACCGTCGGATCAAGATCCACTCCTAAAATTAACAGAAGAAAGAACCTCCCTATCCTCCTTGATCGCAGAATTCAACGGGATCGAGGATCGCCTGAAGCATCTCAGACAAAAACGGCAGGGACTCCTTCAACAAATCAGAGATTCCAGAGACACCCAGAACGGACTACGGAGGGAAAGAGCCGATGCCGTTGCAAAGTCTCTCAATGGCCGACTCCATCTCCAGGTAGAATTTAAGGGGCAAAAAGGGCGCTATAAAGAACAGCTTTCTTCGCTCTTAAAAGGATCTAACCTATCTCAGGATGCGATCGACAAACTCGCGGGTCCTGAGGCCACAGACGGGATCGCGCTTTCCGAAGCGGTCCAAGCAGGAGGCCAGGAAGTCCAAAGACGTTTCGGCCTTGAACCTGAAATGGCAGAGCGCTTGATCAATTGGCTGACTTCTGAAGAAGCCCGATTCCTCGAGCTCGAAACACTTGTCCCTCAGGATGCCCTTCGGTTGGAACTGAGGATCGACGGTCAATACCGGTCTCTCGACCATCTGTCGGCGGGCCAGGGTGCCGCAGCCGTTTTGCTCTTCTTGTTCGGTCTTGAAAACCGGATTCTTATCATCGATCAACCGGATGACTACCTCGACGACAAGTTCATGCTCGAAGAGATTCTTCAGATGTTGAGGGAGCAAAAGGGGTTAAGAAACCAGGGTCCGGAGAGCCAGGTCATTTTGGCGACGAATGACGCCACCCTTCCCGTGATGGGCGACGCCGAACTCGTAATTCCTTTGGAGGTCCAAGATCATCATGCCCATATCATCGATCGTGCCTCTATCGACCAACGCTCAATCCGGGAGCTCATAAAGACCATCATGCGCGGAGCGGACGAGGCTTTTCAACAGCGCGCGGAGAAATACGGAGGATTGGCGCCGGCCTGACCCTTTTTGAGCGAAAGAAGCGGGCGCCCAGCAATGACGTCCCCATCACCCCTTCCGTAAATACCTCACCGAATCCTCAACTCCAAAACTTAGAATCCCACCCCAATAAACCATCCCGGAGGAAGTCAGGCCTTCGCAGACCGTTGAAACCTGAAATGAGTTTCCTCCACATCATTTGAGTAAGATACTTACGCGTGTGCGGAGAAGGTGTTATGATATTTTTTGTGCACAAGATCGTACCAGGGAAAAGGAACAAGTTGAAGAAGGGACGATTATGAAAAAAGTATTGCCTTTAGCCGTCGGGTTGGTACTGAGTTTTTCGTTTGTTTTTTCCGATCTAACCCTCGCAGAAGAACCTCAGCCGATCCAGCTTTTGAAACCTCAAACGGAGGGCGGCAGACCCTTCATGCAGGTGTTGAAGGACAGGAAGTCTTCTCGCGAATTCGGCTCTGAAAACTTACCCGCGCAGGTGCTCTCAAATTTACTCTGGGCTGCCTTCGGAGTAAACCGCCCGGATTCAGGAAAGCGGACTGCACCCTCCGCGATGAATCGGCAGGAAATTGATGTTTATGTTGCTGCGGCCGATGGCCTTTACCTGTTTGATGCGAAGGCTCATCTGTTAAAACCGGTTCTTGCCGAAGATCTCCGGGCGATGACGGGTCTTCAGCCGTTCGTGAAAGGGGTGCCTCTGAACCTCATCTATGTAGCAGATTTTTCGCGAATGGGTTCGCCAACGAACGAACAAAAGGAGTTCTATTCAGCTGCTGATACAGGCTTCATTGCCCAGAACGTTTATCTGTATTGCGCCTCCGAGGGACTGGCAACCGTTGTGCGTGGGCTCGTTGATAAGCCCGCCTTAGCAAGAGCCATGAAGCTGCGAACGGACCAGAAGATCACTCTTGTCCAATCGGTCGGGTATCCGAAGAAGTAGGAAGGCAGGGAAAAGGGGATCCGAATTTTCTGCAACTAAAATGAGAGACCAATTTCTCCTTTGCAAAGAGGAGAATCCTATTCTTCTTCTTATAAATCCAGACGGAGAGATGGGCTTCTTCGGTAGGGTCGGTAATTAAGAACATTGTTCCCAGTTTATTCAATTTTCCAAGCTGGTTAAGGGTGACTTGCGCTTCCGGTTCACCCCACTGATTGAGAAAAACCTTTTGATTGAGACCAGCCATAAACGAATGGGGGCGTTCGGGCATTTGTTTAGGACGGGCCTTCCGAAAATTTGAAATGAGATCTAAACAGGGAATCGTCATCTTCTCGCTGCCCTATCACAAAGTTATGTCAATTTACCGTCTATCCAAACTGAAGAGCTAAGTCCCTTGACGGCGGTAGTGGATATTTGGCTCTGGTGGTTATTCGCATATTTAGTGCCAAATTTGTCGGTCTGTTTAGAGGGCGCTTAAACATTTTAACGCATTGATATTATAAGCTTTTACTAGCTCTGAACAATAAAAAAAATTTCTGAGATGAAGATTTGACGACACATTTTGTACTTGGAATGACAAATTTTGTCCGAAAATATAGAGGAATGTATCCAGAAAAAATGTTATTCTTCTTATACAACGTTGTTTCAAGAAAATGATTAAGGCGGAGGGTTTTAATGAAAATTCCACAAAAAGGGATTGAATGGGTTGTTGTTACGACTCTGGTTGGAATTTTTTTTGGAACAGGGAATCTTCTTGCGACCGAGCAAAAGGCAATTAGAAAATATCCCATTCTGGAACATGGAACGCTTGAGTTGAATGTCCCCACTCCCTGGAAAGGTAAAGTGCATAAACCTCAAGAGAACATGCCTCCGACCATTATATTCGACCCTGCAAAGGGGAACGACTTCCAGGTCATGATCACTGTGATGTGGGGCAAGACAGGAGAGCAAGGCTTCAACAGCCAGGATAATGTACGAACCCTTGTGGAAAAAGATGGCCAGACGCTTCTACCGAATATATCGGAAACTAAAATTGTATTAACGGAGATAAAGGGTGTGAGCCATAGCGGTTATTACTTCTCAGTCACGGATAAAGCTCCCGACCCCGGAGAGTACCGGTATATGACCCGGGGATCGATCGGTGTCGGAAACCTACTACTCAATTTCACAATACTTCACCGTGTGAGAGACGCTCAGTCTGTACGGGATGCCCTTGCTATCCTCCGTGAAGCGAAGCAAAGCACAAAGTAGCCTAAGGACACTCCCCCTCATTACCCTTCCGCGAATTTGACAGGATGCTGATGAAGTCTTATAAATACTGATGTCTCGAAATATTCCGGGTGGGATGAAAAGATGGTGAAAGAATCTATTATCAAGATTAAAAGATCGAGACCTCTTAAGGCTGATCTACACCTTCACACAGCCGAAGATCCCCTTGACCGCGTACGATACACGGCTAAAGAGCTTATCTCAAAAGCTGCCGATGACAATTTCGACGTGATTTCTATCACCAACCATAACCAGATGACCTTCAATCAAGACCTTTCATCCTACGCCCAGGAAAGGGGGATTCTCCTCATCCCTGGTATAGAGATGACGATTCGGAGACGTCACGTCCTGGTTTTGAACCCTCCCCCGCACAAAACATGCCCAGATTTCTTCTCCCTTTCAAAGCTGCGCCGTCTGGAAACTTTAATCGTTGCTCCACACCCTTATTTCCCAGGGACCTATTCTTTAAATGGATACCTCTTGAAGCACCCGAATCTTTTCGACGCGCTCGAATATTGCCATTTTTATTCCCCCATGATCAACTTCAATCAGAGGGCTTTAGAAGTGTGTCAATCCTTTGGATTCCCATTGGTCGGAAACTCAGACGCTCATTTCCTCTCCCAGCTGGGAACGACCTATTCGTTGATCTATGCAGAGAAGAATCTTGAATCTATTTTTGCAGCTATCCGTGGAAATAAAGTTGAAGTCGTCACCCGCCCTCTCAGGACCCTGGAGATGGGATCGATTGCGAATAGATTCCTCAGAATGAAGCTTCGGGCAAAGATAAGCAAACGCCGGCCAAAGCCGTATCCTTCGTTGAGAAAGTCTAAGGGAATATAATATTCACCCAGAAACTCTCTATTTTATCCTCTTTCAATACCCATTTAAAATATTTCTCCTCCCGTAAAGAAGATGCTATTATACTTTCATGCATAAGTTCGACCCGAGAAAAAAGTCTGTCTTGGATGATCCCAAAAGATTTCTGTTTGAAAACCCAGATAAAATATTATCCGAGGCCGGAGTGAAACCAGGAGAAGCCGTTGCGGACATCGGGTGCGGGACAGGTTTCTTTACACTCCCGCTTGCAAAATATGTGGGCAAGAGGGGAAAAGTGTATGCACTGGATACCTCCCCTACGATGATCAAGGAATTGCGAAAGCGTAGAAAAAATCTTAAACAGGTGAAACCCATCTGTTCCCAGGAGAACCGTTTCCCTATCCAAGATGGAAGTCTCGACTTTGCCCTTCTTGTAAACATGATTCATGAGTTGGAGAATCGGAGGCAATTCTTGAAGGAAGTTTACAGGGTCCTGAAGCCTGGGGGAAGGATGTGTATTGTAGACTGGAAGAAGAAGAAAATGGAAATAGGTCCTCCTCTGAAGATCCGTTTCACAAGGAAACGTATTGGAGAAGTACTTCGGCAGACGGGCTACAGTCAGATCAAATCTCTATCTCCCCTTCTCTTTCACAATGCTATTATTGGAGTTAAAAATATAACGGGTCTGTAGCCAATCTTTTTGGAAGCAAATAACCTTTATTATTTATCTTGATTGAGGCATGGATCTTTTTTTCCCCTGTAAGAATTAGATATGATGTTCTAAGTTGCGAATGATAAGGAGAGATTGCGATGGCTACCGACAAGGAATTTAAAAAATGTTCATCTTGCGGTCAAATTTGGAAAACACGAGAGGGCTTTGTCGGGGATTCAGCGATTGATATTGTCGGTTACCAGGTGAATTTTTCCTCCCTGGGAGAGGGGTTATTTCTTTTCAATCATAACTGCCAGACGACACTCACCATTAGGGCAAGTGAATTTAAGGATTTGTATGACGGCTCAATCTTCACTGAGAGATTAACAAATTCTGAAGATTGTCCAGAATACTGTCTTCATAAGGATAATATCGAACGCTGCCCTGCAAGATGTGAATGCGCCTATGTCAGAGAAATTATCCAGGTCATCAAGAATTGGCCAAAAAGAAATTAATTCCTCTCGGGAAGGGAGGATAAGTCACTTTCATTCTTCACATTTGATTATCCTTCGGTAAGTCAAACCCGTCTCTTTATATTCACTAAGAACCCTCCCCACCAAAGGACTCCGCAATTTTGATTTCCAAATCCAGTTATTAATCGAATGGCATGTCTTAATCACAAAGCCATGCTTGGAAAATCCTTTCCAGATTTTGTTTCAAATGTTTTGGAACTTTTTTCCTTCTTCCTTGTCTATTTAAGTGAAATCAAAAAACAGTGAAAAGGAGGAAACCCAAATGCGCTGAATAAACAGAGTCTTTTTACGCTTCATCTTGACAATGTTGATGCTCAGTGCCGCCGGTGCCCAAGGGCAACCTATGAAAGAAGCGAATAAGACCCTCTCGCAATACTTCTTTTTTAAGAGCGATGACCCAGGTGTGGATCAACTCCCCCTGCAATTAACATCCGCCGATGTAAAGGTAGTTGGGATGATCGCGGGTGTCGTTTTTGACACAAGCTCACCTTCCCCACCCCGGAAGGCACGGTCAAGGTAACGACCACGGTTTCGTTTAATCTAAAAACATCTTGAGTGTGTCTGGGTATTTGTAAACCTCAAAGCTCCCTCGTCACAGGGAGGGGCTTTTCTAATACTTTCTAATAGTTTTGATTGACTTCGGTCTGTTTTGACAATAAAATTATTCCGCCTATGGATTCCCATTCACAATCGAAGCCTGCAAAAGCATAAAGAGGGAGAGAATGGAAAAGTATATTCAATTTGCAAAAGAACTCCATATGATCGATGCGATGATTATCTCACCAAAGCAGATCTTTTTCGACATTCGGGCAATCCTAAAATGTCGATGGGGCTGTGAAGACTTCCATACGGAAAATATAAGATGCGATAATAGAGGGACGACTTATCAAGAAAGAGTCGAAATGGTCAAAAGATATAATCAGATTCTAATAGTTCACTCGCACGATGCCAGAGAATTGAGTAAGGCAGTTCTTGAGATTGAAAGAACCGCTTTCCTGGATGGTTACACCTTCGCCTTTGCCATTCGTACATGTAATCTATGCGAGACTTGTTCCGTGAAACAGGGAAACCCTTGTCCAAATCCGGATAAGGTAAGACCCTGCGATTCGATCTTTGGTATTGATGTATATAAGACCGTAAGGAATTTAGGACTGCCATGCGAGGTTCTCAAAACAAAAGACGATGTCCAAAATCGTTATGGTTTTGTGTTACTTGATTAGGGAAAATCCGCTTTGAAAGAGGGCGGGGAGGGCTTCTTACTTGGAAATGGGGATTTCAAAATGCTGGCCGTTGTGCAAGAAGCGTACAGCGGTGGGATTAATCTCCACGACCTTCACTCCTTCGATTAAGGAGCCCTCGGTGGCAATCGTGCCGTTAATCATGGCGAAGCGCTTTGAGGGGTCTTCGTACCAGACGATCGCGGATATTTTAAGCGATGGTGCAGTCGTGGTAGATCCGGTTGGAGTATGTTCGACGGTTTTCTTTGTATTTCCTGGAGCGACGTTTGCCTCTTCCGAAATAACATTCCGAATTGTCTTTTTCTCGCCGGAAGAGGTCTCAGTGGGTTTCCTTCCGGCAGGGGTCTCGATCTTCGGGGGCACGCGGCTAACTTTGTCTTGAGCGTCACGGACCGGTTCACGGGAAAGAGGGGCGGGCGTGGCCTGCTGGCTCGACGGAGAAAGACTCACGGGTACGGGCGGTGATGATTTCGACAGGAACCCGGGCGCCGATACCATGACATAGGTGATGGCGGCAGCAGCCATGGCCGTTAGGGAAATGGCGGCAATATAAAGGGGAATCTTTTTCTCGGGGCGGGACAGATCAGGCCTGAGAATCTCCACCGCGATAGGGGCTGTTCCGTTTCGGCGAGATGACTTTTCGCGATCCAGTTTTCTCAAGGCATCCAGTATTACGCTCATTTTCGCCCCACGCTAAGCCTCGGAACTTCAAAACGATTGATCGATCCATACAAGAGCATCAGTGTTTGACCGCCGACGATACCGTCGTGTTCGATTCCCCTTGACGACTGGAATCCCTTGACGGCCAAAAGAGTCTCTTCGTCATAGACGCCCGTCAAAGGTTTTCTGTAGGCCCCTGCCTCTCTGAGAAGGTCCTGAAGCTGTTTGATGTGGGCTCCCTTTGACTCCGGTGGTATGGTCCTTAAGAGATTCAAGGGGTCTTTCCAAAGCACGAAGCCCCGGCCGGACCAGTGCTTTTCAAGCTCCCTGAACGAAAGGGATCTCCTCCCTGCTATCGGCGGATCGATAAGAAGTCGTTCGTCCTTTATGCCTACCAGCGAAACGAAGCGTCTTCCCCGTATGCCGGGCACGGTCATCTCGACTACCGCCGGATAATTGATGCGAAGTAAGGCACCCAGGTTTCCAGAAAATCTATACAGGCGGAGTTCCCGGTCCAAAGCCTCCCGCTCCAATCCGCTGACCTGGCTCGAATTGGGGCTTTCCGGCAAAGGTGGAACGTTCCAGAAGCCGGCTAGAATATTAAAAGCCCTTCGGGCACTTCCTGCTTCCGTGGTCTTCCCGAGCTCAACAGCCATGGCTCGGGAAAGCTCATCACCGGTTATGAGTGGATCTTTATTCGTCGGTTCCTCTGTTGCGTTAACGCGCTGGGAAGCATCGAACTGGTGCGTCAAGTCATACCATTTAAAATAGATGCCCGTCGCGAAGATGGCCGCAAGCAAGCCAAGTGTCGGGATCAGAACAAGACGTCGTTTCCCAGTATAAGACGCCGTACCCCTTCTCATGTCTTTGATCCCTGCTGTGGCAATCGAGGAATCAATCTTTGTCGTGTCTCTTGTGTAGCCTGCCAGGAGCGCCCGGTCGCACGCCGCATTGATAAGTCTCGGAAGCCCCCGTGAATACGCGTAAATTCGCTTCAGCGCCCTCCTGGTAAAGATGACCTCACCCTTGCCTCCTGCCACGCCGAGCCGGTGGTTGATGTAATGGATAGTGTCGTCAAAATCCATGGCCTGGAGATGATATCGCACGTTGATCCGCTGGCTGAGCTGCCGCATCTCGTTTTTCTTCAGCGTCTCAACGAACTCGGGTTGTCCTGCCAGGACAATCTGGATGAGCTTCTCCCTATCTGTCTCCAGGTTCGAGATCAGCCGGATCTGCTCGAGTACCGCTGCTTCCAAGTTTTGCGCCTCATCGATCACCAGGACGACGGTGCGTCCCTCGGCATTCTGCTGGAGAAGAAACACGTTGAGAGAATCCAGGAAGCTTGAGTTACTTGAGGTGTTCGTCGGGATGCCGAATTCCCGGTTGACGTTTTGAAGAAGCACCTCTGGCGAAAGACAGGGATTGAAGATTAAGGCCGTGCGGTGATGGTCTGCGTCAAGCTGGCTGAGGAGTGCACGGAGGACCGTTGTTTTCCCCGATCCCACCTCTCCTGTCAAGGCAATGAATCCTGCACGATTGTTAATCCCGTACAGAAGGTGTGCGAAGGCTTCTTTATGGGTCTTGCTCAGGAAGACAAAACGGGGATCAGGAGTCAGGTTAAAAGGCTTTTCCCTGAAACCATAAAAGTTGAGATACATCAGAAGATACCCCTTGCTACTTGCGCAGCGTCAAAATCGAGCCCTATCGCAGACTTGTCTTTTTGCCCTGTAAAAACCTGCATCTATAAGATAGCAGATTCCATAGCGAAAGTAAAAAAATTCTTACTGCACCCATCGAGAGGTTGTGCAGAATCAATGGTTTCAATCGATCTTTTCCCATGTATTGTTGAAATGGGAAGGATGTGATAAATTAGTAACCTGTGAAAAGAACCTTTCCCATTCATGGGATTTTTGGAATCATTCTTCTCCTTCTCTCCGAAATCCTCCTCTTCAAAAAGGTCGATCCATTCTACAGTTGGTTTTATTCCTTTGCCTGGTGGTCCTATATCCTCATCATCGATGCCGTCATCTATCGCTTAAAAGGAAGCTCTCTCATCCTCAGTCGGACCAGAGAATTCTTCGTGATGATACCCTGGTCGATCTTCATCTGGTTGATCTTTGAAGCGGCAAATCTCTTGTTAGATAATTGGTATTATATCAACCTCCCCCACTCCATGGTGGAGAGGTGGTTGGGTTACGCGATTGCCTATGGCACGGTCCTCCCCGGGTTGTTCGAGACGACTGAATTATTGGAATCTTTGGGTTTGTTTAAAAAATCTAAAATCAAAAAGACCGTCATCTCCAGTGGGGGACACTCTGCTCTTATCCTCTTAGGAACCCTCTGCCTGGCTTCTTCTGTGCTCATCCCTGAATACTTTTTCCCTCTCATCTGGATAGGATTCACTTTTCTTTTAGAGCCTTTCAATTACCGATTTGGCGGGAAATCTCTCTTAAGAGATCTTGAAGAGGGAAACCCACGGAAAATATACGTCCTGCTCGTTGCCGGGTTGATCTGCGGCTTTTTCTGGGAGTTCTGGAATTTTTGGGCCCTTTCAAAATGGATTTACACGGTTCCATTTTTTGATAAAGGGAAAGGGTTCGAAATGCCATTCCTCGGCTTCCTGGGGTTTCCTCCATTTGCCATTCAAGCTTATGTGATGTATAACTTCATCTCTCTGTTTCGATCCGGAAGGGGATGGGAAGAATCCACTTATCACCTAAATCTGGAGAAAAAGACAAGACCCCTGACGATGATCTTAACGGCTATCCTGATTGGAAGTTTCTCTGTCCTACTCTTCAAGGCCATCGACTCAAAAACCGTTGACTCTTATTATCCCAGGCTCCAAGATGCTTACTGGATCGAACCTCAATATCAAAGGGAGCTGCCGAAAGTAGGGATCACGACCCTCGGCGACCTTCTCTCAAAAACCAGAGAGAAGGATGAAAAGGATGAACTGGCACTCCGCCTCCTCATCCCGAAGGAACTACTCATCCAATGGGTCGAGAAAGCCCGGTTGGTTCGGTTAAAAGGCCTGGGGGTTGAAAACCTTCGTTTATTGGAAGGAGTGGGCATCGATTCGATTTCTGCTCTTGCAAAGGAGGATCCCGCAAGCCTTTACGACAAGCTCGAACAAGCCACCCGGGAAAAAGTCCTCCCCCGAAAAGCAAGTATAAGAATCTGGGTGAGAAAAGCAAGGAAGAAAGTTCGGAGTGATGACAGGTAGCGTCGGCATTTATTGCCGACGAAACATCTCGCCCCCAGTAAATGGGGGCGCTACAATTCACGAGTCACGATTCACCACTCACGAGGTATGCAATGAAATACGGAGCCATGAACTTTCCGATAAAGCCTCTCTTGAAGGAGATAGAAGAGATCGGAGAGATGGGCTTCGATTATGTGGAACTGACCATGGATCCTCCCGAGGCTATCCCGCAAAAAATTTTGGCGCAAAAACGGGCGATCCAGAAGGTCCAGGATCGATATCGAATAGGTTTTATGGCACATCTTCCCACCTTTGTTTGGACCTCAGACCTCTACGAAAGCCTGAGGAGGGCTTCCCTTCAGGAAAATTTCGCAGCTCTGGAGGCCGCGGCAGAATTTGGAATTGAAAAAGTTGTTCTCCATCCTGGTTTCATCACCGGTTTAGGAAAATTCCTTCTGGATAAGGCGAAGGCATATGCTATGGAATCTCTCGAAGCCATCTTGAAGAAGGCCGTAAACCTGAACATCACCCTCTGTATTGAAAACATGTTTCCCCAAGCCCGCTTTCTTTGCCAACCCCATGAGTTCCAACCTGTTTTCGATGCCTTTCCGGAAATTCGACTTACCTTAGACGTGGGCCATGCCAACCTGGGGGGTGGCAAGAATAGATCCTCGGAGTATATCCGTCTTTATGGTTACCGGATCGGCCATGTCCACGCCAATGACAACTTCGGAAAAGAAGACAGCCACCTCCCAATTGGTGCCGGGATCATCGATTTCGAAAGAATTATCAAAGAGCTCAAAGAGACCCAATACGATGAAACCATCACCCTCGAAGTCTTCTCCAGGGACAAGGATTACCTCAAGATCAGCAAGGAGAAGATAAAACGAATGTGGGAAGCCTTATGATCTCGGATTGCGGAATGCGGATTGTGGAGTACGTAGCGAATCATTAAGGTTTGAGCTTTCAGTTTCGAACTTTTGAACTTGGGCTTTCAGCTTTGAGCTTTCGGCCTAAAACCTTCGACTTTCACCCTTCAGCCTTGAGCCTTGACCTTTCAGCTTTGAGCGCTACTCTGAGAGCTTAATGAGGACGCCCGTTCTTCTTGCACGGTGAAGCACCGCTTTAAAAAGAATGACTTCGACGATAACGTAGAGGCCCGCTAAGCCGAATCCCCACGCTAACACGTTCTTAAACCCCTCGTTGAATCCATAAAAGGAACGAATGTATGCCAAGAAATACGTCAGCGGAATGGCCTGGGCTATCTGTGGAAAGGGAAAAGGGAGAATGAAGACTGGATAGTATATCCCGCAGATCAAGGATATCAAACCGCTGAAGGACCAGGCCGCAACATCCGCCATATAACCAAAAAGGAGAACGAGGATGCAGACGCTCATGCCCACGGATGCAGCAGTGAGGAAAAGGCCTAAGAGAAAAAGGAGAAGAGGACCGACGCCCGGCCGCAAAAGATCAAACCCAAATGCAAGACTGCTGAAAATCGAAAGCAATAAAAAGACGAAGAAGGATCGAATCACGCCGATCAGCCAGGAACCCAAAATCAACTGAAAAGATTGAACAGGTGCGATGAAAGTATGTTTGAGGGATTTCGACCAGAGATCATACAGGAGGACATAGGCCACGTCAATCTGACAGACCTGAATCACACTCATGGAGATGACGCCCACTAGGATGAACCCCGTTTTGTTGGGATCCAGCTCCAGAAAGCTCGTCAAAAGCCCTACGGAAAAGAACCCAACGACAGGCCAGAAAAGGATCTCGAAGATGGTAAAGACATTCCGCTTTGCGACGATCCAATTCTTAAACACGAAGGCCCATATCTGAATCAATCTCCGCTGCAAAGTCAATGAAGACATGTTCTAATGTCCAGCCAACCGTATTTGGAATTCTTATCGTTCTATCGACGCGTGCTGCGTCTTTCCAGCCAATCGCGCACAGCATGACCGGTTCCAAACGGCCACGGCTTTAGTTTATCAACGGGGATCCATTTGATTTCCGCTAATTCATCTCCCAATTTCATTTCCCCGGCGGCAGAGAGCTGATAGGCGATGATCAATTGGTTCCTCTCAAAAAAGGAATAAACGCCTACCAACTCCATGATCTCGGCATCGAGCCCCAGCTCTTCTTTCACTTCTCTCTTCACGGCTGTCTCTGGCGTTTCCCCTTTTTCCAGAAATCCTGTGATGAGTCCGAATACCTTTCCAGGCCATTCTTTATTCCGCGCGAGAAGTATATTGCCGTCCATCTCGACGATGGCCGCAACGACCGGCAAAGGATTATCCCAGAACACATAACCACAGTTATTCGACATGCAGCAAAGGACATCTTTCCCACCGACAGTGTTCTTCGTTAAACCTTTTCCGCACAACGGACAATACCTGAATTCGTTCATAACGTCTCTACCCTCGGAAAAGTAAATTTCGCAAAAGAGCGGCCCTTCTATTCCCCCTTACGGCAATAACATCTCAATGAGATGGGGCCCTGGTTCGGTAAAAGCATTGCTCAGTTCTCGAGCGAGGTCTTCTGCAGTGCTGACAGTGACCCCCGGAACCCCAAACCCCTGAGCAATCTTCACCCAATCGATCGGAGGCTTCGTCAGTTCCGTCAGTGCCTGAGTATTAGGACCATAGGATGTAACACCTGCATGCCTCAGCTCCACCTGGAGAATCCGGTAGCTCCGGTTGGAGCAGATCAGGGTGGTGACGTTCAACCCTTCACGGGCCTGGGTCCACAGGGCCTGCACCGTGTACATCGCGCTTCCATCCCCCTCCAGGTTGATCACCGGCCGCTCCGGACAGGCTATGGCAGCGCCAGTCGCACAGGGAATGCCTTGCCCGAGCGCCCCGCCCGTGAGGGTCATGAAGCTGTAAGGGGGTAACCAGGCCGTGGGAGCGAAATAAAGAAATCCCGTTGTGCCGGATTCGTCGACAATGATGGCATTCTCCGGCTGAATTGCCGCTATCAAGAGAGAGGCCTTGTCGGCCGTGAGCTTGCCATTCGGTATTGCTGCCTGCTGCCGTCCCGCGAGGAGATTGTCGCCAATTGTGAGATGCGAAGGTGCGCCTACCGCGTCGGCAAGATATTCGAGTGCCTCCACAACATTCTGCCGATCCGTACAGAGTGTGATCCTCTCTTGCTCATCGGTCAAAATTCGGCTCCCGAACCCAGGGTACCCAAAGAAGGCAACCGGTTCTGGGGCTCCCGCGAATAGTACTACCTCGTAGCGCGAAATCATGGCAGTCGCCTGCCTTGGAAAATAGGGAAGCCGCTCCACGATGGGCAGTCCCGCGCCACGCTCCATGTATCCTGGAAACGTTTGGGTAAAGAGATTGCAACCTATCGTCTTCTGAATGCGGGCCGCTGCATTGAGACCCGGCTTTCGCAGCGCCCTCCCACCGAGCATGAGTGCCACCTTACGGGAGGCTCGTAACCGGGAGGCAACTGTTTTAATAGCATCGAGGTCAAGAGAATCAAAGGGTTCGCCAGGTGTCCTCACACGATAATCATCGCATTCAGCCAGTTGATAATCATGGGGCACGATCAGCGTCGCCACCTGACCCAGCCGCGTAGCGGTAACCGCATCCGAGACATCCACCGTAATGTCGGAAGTAGATTTGCTCGTCCGCCACCATCCTGAAACAGTCCTGGCAAGACTCTCAATGTCCATGGCGAGCGGCGGGTCCGCATCCCGGTGCCACGTTGCATGCTCTCCGACCACGTTCAGCACAGGTGATTTGGCACGCCGTGCGTTATGCAGGTTCGATATGCCATTGGCAAGGCCAGGGCCCAGATGGAGCAGCACCATTGCCGGTTTGTCCAGCATCCGCCCATAACCATCCGCAGCACCGGTGCAAACGCCCTCGAAGAGGCCCAGAAAAGCTTTGATACCCGGCATCGTGTCGAGTGCCGTGACAATCGGTAATTCAGTGGTGCCGGGATTCGCAAAGCAAACCTCCACTCCCGCCCCTATCGCAGTCTGTACAAGTAGTTCAGCTCCGTTCATGGTCATCTTCCCCCCCTCGCCCTTCCCCTCTCCCCGCTGGGGAGAGGGAAGCGGTGAGGGGAAATTCGTTACCGATCGAGATTAGGGTTCTCTTCATCCTTTGCAAATTCGATAAAGACGTCCTCCAAATCTGTCTGTCCCAAGGAAACCCTTTTGATCTGGACGCCGCCCTGGGAGAGCAAGGCGATCAGGTTTCCCAGTCTTCTCTCCCCATCATCCACCATGATCTCGCAGAGTGAATTGGAAATGGTAAAGTTGATCACGCCGTCCGCTCGGAGCAACTCGTCTTCGTGGATCGTTCCCTTAAATTCAAGCTTTAACCGATCGCCAATCCGGACCATCCTTTTTAAGGCCTCAGCAGTCCCGGTG
>Ga0315282_10009164_pt1 | contig 15804 bp, 13 predicted proteins | sample YL17G07_20_MG_FD_203693 | JGI IMG/M metagenome (GOLD analysis project Ga0315282, IMG submission 203693) | Sediment microbial communities from Yellowstone Lake, YNP, Wyoming, USA - YL17G07_20 | ecosystem: Environmental > Aquatic > Freshwater > Lake > Sediment | place: USA: Wyoming | collected...
CCGTGTGGCTGGTGTGCCGCGAGCACAAACCGCACTGGTCCGGACAGCGGGTGGCGTCGGGTATGTTGGGGTTCATCACCCCGCGGTTGTCCCCGAAACTCCACTCGTCCATCTTCAGGTACAGCTTGACGTCGGAAAAAATGGTGTCCTTGAAGTAGCCGTGGTGGGGGCAGGTTTTCTCCATCATCACCTTGCCGTTTTCTTCGAACACCAGCGCCTCGATCACGCGGGTGCACTCCGGGCAAAGCGAGTGGGTGACTTTCGGCAAACCTCTCTTTGGCGGCTGGATGCAGGACCCCGAATAGGTGGTCTCGGGGTGAAGCACCTGGAACGTCTTATCGGCTACCGTGGTCGTGCTCAATTTCGCTTCTCCTTCGCTCCGTCCCCGCCTTCAGCCCGGCGGGCGCGCGGCGTAGAATCTCCCGTGGAGGTGACACCTCCCCCGGAACGCTCATGCTAGGGTGCTTCGTCTCTTTAACCTACCTGTTTTCAATCAGCAGCGTCGATTTGCCGCTGTACGGCGATTTTTCGGGGGTGAACTGGGCGGCGCCCCGGCTCGAAACAGCGGCCCTGTCGGGGGACCCGGCATGGTCGCCCCGGCATTTGCGATAGACTGGGAAGGTGGCGGAGAAGGAGACAATCGCGGCCGCAGCCCGCCGGCATGGCTTTGACCTGGCCGGCATCATGCGCGCTGCCGATCTGGCCGCCGCACCCGACCTGCCTTTCTACTATTCCTGGCTGGATAAGGGGTATCACGGCCGGCTTGCCTACCTGGCCGGGGAGCGCGCCGAGATCAGGCGCGACCTCGACAGATTGCTCCCCGGAGTGCGCTCGGTCATCTGCGTGGCGATGAACTACAACGTGGAACTGCCGTATTCGACTGCCCTGTCGGATGCCACGCGCGCCTGGATCTCCCGCTACGCCTGGGGCGACGATTATCACCAACTGTTCCGCGAAAAACTCGAGGCGCTGGTATCAGACCTGCGGAAAGATTTCACGCGGCCGAAAGAGTTCCGTGCGCGCCTCGCCGTCGATACCAGCCCCATTCTGGAGCGGGCGCTGGCGCGGCGCACCGCTGTCGGCTGGATGGGCAAGAACACCTGCCTGATCAACCAGAAGCTCGGCTCCTGGCTCTTCCTCGGCGAGGTGCTGACCACGCTGGAGTTGCCGGGGGACGACCCGGCGCCGGACCGCTGCGGCCGTTGCACCCGGTGCATCGAGGCCTGCCCGACCGGCGCCCTGCTCGGCCCGCGGGTGCTGGATTCGCGCCGCTGCATCTCCTACTGGACCATCGAGGCCAGAGGCGCGATCCCCGAGCAGATGCGCGCTGGCATCGGCCGGCATGTCTTCGGCTGCGACATCTGCCAGGACGTCTGCCCGTGGAACCGCAAGGCGCCTGCCACGCGGGATCCCGCCTTCCGGCCGCGCCGCGGCCTGTTCCATCCGCCGCTCGATCAACTGGCGGAAATCAGCGAGGAGCAGTTCGGCCGCATGTTCCGCAACAGCCCCGTCCGGCGGGCCGGGTACCAGGGCTTCCTGCGCAACGTTTGCGTGGCCATCGGCAACTCCGGCGACCCCAGGTTCGTTCCTAAGCTGCAGCGCCTCGCGGAGCATTCCGATCCCGTGATTCGTGAGCACGCCATCTGGGCATTGGAGAAATTGAACCACAAAGACACCAAGGACACGAAGATCACGAAGAATGTCGCTTTGTGAACTTTGGCAGTGGGTCAGTTCGACTGGGGATTAAGGCCCAGACCAGCACAGAGCCACAATCCGGGAAAGGCGTTTAGCGTTCCCTATCCCGTGGGAACCCGGGATTGTTGGAGTGGAGCGGATATCGCGACAGCAATCTAATCACCGCGAGGATTACGCCCCACACGGCCGTCTCTCGATGTCAAACTCTAACGCCAAGGTTAACGCGGCGGAATTGCCCGACACCGAAGGCCGTCGACAATCCCCGTCGCGTTGAAACCTTTGTTATCCCATCTATTCGCGCGACCACGCGACTGCGTTGGCAAGACCACGTGCCACCCTTTGCTCCACCATGTCCTGATCGTAGCCGTAGCCGTCTACATTCCCAGTTGCAAGCCTCCGAAGGATGGATACGGCCTCTGAGAACTGGCCGAGCATCTTTTCGGGAACACTGCCCCCCTTCTTCGAAAGGGATCGCAGTTCTTTGTGGGAGAGCTCGATCTCTGCCGCAAACCTGAACAATTGCTTCTGCATCCCTTCCGGCAAATCCATGGTACCCCCCTTGGAGTAGCCACTTGCTTTCTCCCGCACTTCCCTGTACTTCGGGAGAAACACACGATACTCCGCGACCGCATTGAAAATTCTGGTGAACTGCTCGGTATACTTGGGAAACAGGCCAACATCTTTGAAGAGATCCGGAAGTGTAGGAGTCCTGATGGTCGTGTTGGCAGGAACAGGTTCATCGCTTGGCACGCGATTGTAGACGGCGATCAGCCGCACGTAGGCAGAATGCCCGTAGACGTCCTCCGCAATTCCGTTGAGGATAAAAGCCCTCTGCGGCTTCCATACGGTCTTGGGGTGGGGACCCTGAATGCCGTCGCCGGCGGCCAGACGCCCTAAGGCAAAGCCGAGGACGATTGAAGTGACCAAGGTTCCTCGAAAATCTTGCTGCATTTGTTTCCTCAAGGATAACTCATGTTTATGCTGACCTGGATGAAACCGATCCCGGTCAGCCTAAGACGAAACCCCTGGCAGCAAGCCGCGGCGGCAACGACTTTGTTAGTAACGACTTCTTGCGTATTCAATAACTTTCGTCCCAGTTCTAGGCCGACCGGCCAGTCGGGATAATCCCGCCGCGCTCGCTGGGCACGGCTTCTGGGGCTCCAAGCCAACGATACTCCAACCCGAACGCCCGGTCAAAGCTCCGCGCCAACGGCACAGCACCTCGCGGAGTTGTTTCCACGTTTTGGGTGCCGGCGAATACCGCAAGCCCCCGCGCCGCAGCTTCCGCCGGGTGAGCGGGCCAGCCGGGGAATTTTCCGACCATGCCATCCTTTCCCCCCGCAGGGGGGCTTGACAAGCGTGTTATGCTCGTGTATAGCTAATAGCGATTGGACGATAACCGAGCGATAGCGGGGGATTGAGCGGGGGCGGCGCGGGGACGCCGGCCTCGTTCTTTGACAACTGAATATGGGGACGAATTCTCCGGGGTCCGCGAATGAAAAACCCGCGTGGCAATGTGGACGTGTTTGGCGTTTTCTCCTGCTTTTCACCTGTATTAGCAGGTGGCGGCTGCGGCCGTAGGCAAGCTGCTGATAATAAAGCGCTTAGTACCATAAAAAGCGTGCGCGTGGGTGGGCGGCCCAGAAACAACCAGCCGCAACGCGCTGAAAATAAGGCGGTTCTGACGGGCGGGTGGACGCCTGTTAATAAAATACCCCTTTGGTGTGTTTGTCGGTCTTTGAGCTTTGGCGTCTTTGTGGTGAAATGAGTGCTGCGAAGGCATCTGAAGCGCGGAAACCTCGGGCATCGATCTCGGGTTGTGAGCAACAGAAGGGGGCAGATGAAAAACGGCCGAATGTCCCGCATCGCCGTTGGCCTGTGTGTGCTGTTGGGGAGCGGCCCGCTGCCGGCCGGCGCGCCACAGGCCAGGCCAACGGCCGCCCAGACGACGCAGCCGGCCGCCACGCCTCAGGCGGTTTTGCGCGTGACCACGCGGCTGGTCCAGGTGAACGTCATCGTCCAGGACAGGAACGGCGATCCGGTATCCAACCTCTCCCGGGACGATTTCACGCTGCTGGAAGACGGCCATCCGCAACCGATCAGCGTGTTTTCCATGGAGAATAATCGGCCCGCGGTTGTGCGCGCCGCCGCGCGGCCCGCGCTGCCCCCCAACACCTTCACAAACCGGCTGGAATACCGGGCCCAGGGCATCTCCAGCCTCACGGCCATTCTGTTCGACGGCCTGAACACGAAGTTTGAGGACCAGTCCTACGCCAGGCAGCAGATCATCCGATTCATCCAGCAACTGCAGCCCGAAGACCGGGTAGCCATCTACACGCTGGGGCGCGACCTGCGCCTGCTCCACGATTTCACCAGCGACACGGCGTCGCTGCTGCGGGTGCTGGCGCGCCATAAAGGAAATATTGCTACGGAGCTGGCCGCGTCCGAGGAGGTGGCATTCAACACCGACGATCTCGGCGACAGCGAAGCCGACCAGCAGTTGAAGCAGTTTCTGGAAGAAGCGAACGAGACGATGCAGGCCTTCTACGTGCGCAACCGCGTGCGGCAGACGCTGGATGGCATCGAAGCCGTCGCCAACCACCTGTCGCGGCTGCCCGGCCGCAAGAACGTGGTGTGGGTGTCGGGGAGCTTCCCGTTGACCTTCGGATTCGGCGAGGACCGGATTTCGCGGGAGCTGACCGTTTTCTCCGACGACATCTTGCGGACGGCGCGGGCGGTTACCACCGCTAATGTCGCCATCTACCCAGTGGATGCCCGCGGCCTGATCGGGGCCTTCGACATGTACCCCGATCTGAGTCCGGCGAACCGGGGAAACGCGCGGGCCCTGCAAACCGGCCAGATGCGCTCGAACGCTTCCAAGGTCTGGGATTCGTTCGGCACCATGAACGAGCTGGCCGAACGGACCGGCGGGAAGGCCTTTTACAACAGCAATGACATCCGCGGCGCGATCCGCCGGGCCATCGACGATTCCCGCGTGACCTACCTGCTGGGCTACTACCCGCGCAATACCGCGCTGGACAGCAAGTTCCACGAGATCAAGGTGCTGGTGCGCCAGAAGGGCCTGCAGGTGCGCCACCGCCGCGGCTACTTCGCCTTCCCCGACCCGCCGCGCGACGAGAAGCACCGCCAGGACGAGTTGCGAATCGCCGCCTGGAGTCCGCTCGATTCCACCGGACTGGGCATGACCGTTCGCCTGGCGCCGCAGAATGCCTCGGTCGATTCGGTCCGGCTGGAGGTTCTTCTCAACCCCGGCGAGGTCGTGCTGGAGCCGAAGGACGACCGCTGGAATGGGCAACTGGACATGGCGTTTCTCTGCGCCGGCGCCGACAACCAGCAACTGACCACCACCAACCAGTCGATCCAACTGAGCTTCCGCCCGGAGAATTACCAGCTTGTGGCGAAGAACGGCATGGTGCTGCTGGGCCAGATGAACCTGGCGGCAGGAACGCGGAAGCTGCGGGTCATCGTGCGCGACGTTGTTTCCGGCTCGGTCGGCTCCGTCACCGTGCCCATCGAGCGGGTCGCGCCTCCCCGCAATCCCTTCATGCAGTTCCTGCGCAGGTAGATGGAATCTTGTACCGCTGGCGTCCCGCCGGCAGGCCCCTGCCAGTTCACCCCGGCGTAGCGGCGTCCGCCGCGGCGGACAGGGCCTGCCGGCGGGACGCCAGCAGTACAACGGGTTTATTATTGCGGGCATGGCCGATCAGAATATTGCCGCCCTCCTGGCCGATATCCGCTCCTATTGCGCCGCCCACGGCGACCCCAAGCAGGTCGCCCGCTTCGCGCGGTATTTCCGTGAAGGCTTCGACGCTTACGGAATCAACGACAAAGACCCCGCCTGGCCCCAACAGAAGAAGCAGTGGGTGGCTGCCAACGCCGACCTGGGGCTCGCCGGCTTCCTCGATCTCGGCGACCGCCTCTTCGAGAGCGGCAAGCTGGAAGACGGCGGCCTGGCGGTTTACTTCGTGGCGCAGTTCCGCGATCAGTTTCGCCGCGCCACGTTTCAGCGCCTGGGCCGCTGGCTGGACAGCGGCGTGCGCAATTGGGCGCATTGCGACGTGCTTTGCGGTGAGCTGCTGTCGCGGTTCCTGACAGACGGCATCGCCAAGCTGGACGGCATGAAGGCCTGGCGCCGGTCTCCGGCCAAGTACAAGCGGCGCGCGGTTCCGGTAGCGATGCTTGGTCTGTTGAAGACGGAGAAGGACTACCGGCCGTTGCTGGAGTTTATCCGGCCGCTCATGCTCGATGAAGAGCGCGTCGTGCACCAGGGATTGGGCTGGTTCCTGCGGGAGGCCTGGAAGCGCCAGCCCAAGCCGGTGGAGCGCTTTCTGATGGAATACCGGCAGACGGCGGCGCGGCTGATCTTCCAGTACGCCACGGAAAGGATGACGCCCGAGCACCGCGACCGCTTCCGGCGTGCCAAGCCAAAGAAGGCGGGCGCTTAACACAAAAGCACAAAGACGCGAAGATACAAAGAGGACGGATCTTCCTTTGTGTCTTTGTGCCTTCGTGCCTTTGTGATTCTTATTCTTCCGCGGGGACGTCGGGCAGCACGAGCTGGCGGCGGAAGAGGCCGGTCTTCCAGGCGCAATAAACGACGCCGATCGCCAGCCAGATTGCTCCGCCGATCCGTGCCGGCGTGCTCAGCGCCCACCAGATGTAAGCACACACCCCAAAACCCACCAGGGGCAGCATGAGGTTGGAAAGGGCGTTGCCCAGCGAGCGCTCGCCACGCACGTAGTAGTGCATCAGCGACGACAGGTTCACGCCCATGAAGCCGATGAAGGCCCCGAAATTCAGAAGCTCCGCGCCGCGCTCGTAAGTGATCAGCAGGGCGCCGCCCAGCGCGGCCACGCCGGTCAACAGCACGTTGTAGCTCGGCGTGTGGGTGCGCGGATGGATGTAACCGAAAAGGCGCTGCGGGATCACGCCGTCGCGCCCCATGCCGTAGAGCAGCCGGGCGGCGGCCAACTGCGCCCCCGAGCCCGAGCCGATGGTAGCCACCAACAGCGTGATGTTCATCACGTGGAACATGACGATGCCGCCCGCGCGTCCGGCGGCCGAAACAAAGCCGGTGTCGGGATCGGGGAAGGTCCAGAAGTCCGGCCAGACGCGCTGCCCCATGTACACTTCCAGGCCGCCCAGTACCCCGGTGATGAAGCAAACCAGCACGGTGGCCAGCAGCACGTTCCGCCTGGGGTTCTCGACCTCTTCCGACAAGGTGCTGATGCCGTCGAACCCGATGTAAGTCAGAATGGCCAGTGAGGTGCCCGTGCGCACCACCGGCCAGGAAAAGGTCTTCGGATCGTAGAAGGGCTGCGTCGAGAACAGCCCGCCGATGCCGTACAGGCGCATCAGGTATCGGGCCGCGGTCACGAAGAAGGCCACGATGACGATCGACATGGCGGCCGTCAGAATGGCGTTGGTGCGGGCGGTGGCCCGGATGCCGCGCAGGTTCATGGCCGTGAACAGTCCCGCGAAAAACACCGCCCACACGATGTAGGGCAGCGGCAGGATGTTCATCGCCGCCTTGGAGCACCAGATGGTGCAGATGATGGGGTTGATCACGTAGTCCATCACCATCGCCCAGCCGGTAAGGAATCCGAGTTGCGGGTTCAGCTCCCGGCCCACGTAGGTGTACGCGGAGCCCGCGCTGGGGTAGGCGCGCGCCATGCGCCCGTAGCTCATGGCCGTCAGCATCATGGCGAACATGCCGATGAGCACCGTGGTCACCACGTGGCCTTGCGCTTTGACGGCAACGACGCCGAACAGCGGCATCGGGGCGGTGGGTTGGATCAGGATGATGCCGTACAGCACCAGATCCCACAGCGTCAGAACGCGCCGCAGCCGCGGCGCCGAGGGAGAAGCGCCTGAGGAGCCAGCCATAAGAATCCGGCATTATAACTCGGAGTGCGGAATGCGGAGTGCGAAGGATCGGATATCCCGCACTCCGCATTCCGCACTACAATAGGGGCTGCTGGGAGGTGATTATGAGACACGGGCTTATTTCCGTCACCCTGGTGGCGATTCTGCTGGTTTTCGGCGGCTCCCCGCTGCTGGCGCAGAAGGGAAAGGGCAAGGGGAAGGGCACGCAGGAAGGGTCCGCCCAAACACCGGGCGATAAGGTCCGCACCGCGCTGCCGGAAGGCGAGAGGGTGTTCACACAGTGGGAGCGCGTGCTGGTAACCAACTGGTTCCGCAACAACCGCAGCGGCCTGCCTCCCGGTCTGGCCAAGCGCGACCGTCTGCCGCCGGGCCTGGAGAAGCAACTGCGCCAGCGTGGAACCCTGCCGCCCGGCCTGCAGAAGAAGATCCAGCCGCTACCCGTTGCACTGGAACGCCAGCTTCAGCCCCTGCCGACCGGCTGGCGTCGTGTCGTGATTGCCGGCAACGTCATCCTGATGAACGAGCGGACGTCCACCGTCTACGACATCATCCGCAACGCGATTCCCTGACCGGGAGAAGCCGAGCAGGCTTATCCTCGCGTGCCTCCGTGCTTCCGTGGCTGAGGGACTTCCATCACGTTTCACGTTCATTCACGGTGAATCGCGACCGTTATACTGAGCGTGTGCGGATCGAGTCCATCAGCATGGCCGGGCTGGCGGGACGGCTGGAAGGGCTGCTGGCTCTGCCGGATGGCTGGCAGCGTTCCGGCGGGGCGGCCGTCGTCTGTCACCCGCATCCGCTGTTGGGCGGAAACGTGCACAACAAGGTGGTGTTCCACGTCGCCCGGGCGCTCGCCGGCCTGGGGTGGCCCGTGCTGCGCTTCAATTTTCGCGGGGTCGGCGCCAGCCAGGGGAGCTTCGAGCCGCGCGCGGCGCTGCCCGAATTGGTGGAGGCCGCGAGCGGAGACCTGCGCGCCGCCATCGACTGGCTTGCCGCGCGCTTCCCTGGCGCGTTTCTGTGCGGCGCCGGTTTCTCCTTCGGCACTCACACGCTGTTGCACGTCGCCAATTCCGAGCCGCGCCTGGCCCGCCTGCTGGCCATCGGCACGCCGGTGGGGATGGAAGGGTTTGCTGGCGAGCGATTGGTGAGCCGGCTGGCGCAACCCAAGCTGTTCATTCAGGGAGAACATGACGAGTTCGGACCACCCGACGCCATTCTCCGATTGGTGGCCGTGGCCGCCGAACCGAAGCGCCTGATCTTTATCCCCGGCGCCCGCCACTTCTTTGACGGCCACCTACACGAGCTTCGCGCCGCCGCCGTTGAGATCGACCGAGACCACGAGCCTAGCAAGGGCTAGTCAGCTTTCTCACGGTACTCTTTCAGGTCCTCGACGGTCACTTGTTCGGGGGGAACGAGACGATAGTGCTTCTCGGACGAGAAAACGAGGCCTTTCGGACTGTCCTCGAACGCGAACAGGGCAATCAGGCTCTCATCCATGAACTGGGCAGCAATCGGATGGCAGATCAGCGAGGGAAACTTCGCGCGACACATGGCTTGATCCTGTTCGAGCTGCACGATGCTGATGCGATCCTTGCCGCCCTTCGCCTGTACGGGGAACACATACTGCGCTCCCCTCTTGTCGACGCCGACATAGACTTCGTCCGTTTCCACCTGCCCGACGTCCGGCAGCGCCGTCCGGAGATGGTTTTGCAGGGAGTAGCAGGCGACGCCAGTGAAAATATCGATGAGCCGATTGTAGCGAAGCTTGGCCAGGAGCGCCTGCTCGTCACTCAACGCGTACATGGCAATGATGCCCGGCGTGGCGTCTGGCACCTTGGTCTCTCCCATCAAGCCGTTCGGCACAACTGGCCGCTCGGGGGTTGCGACAAAAACATAACGAGCTCGGCCCGCAGGGCGAATGATCCAGCTTTCGCCCCCCGGCGCTTTGGCCTGCACAGACAGCGGAAGAGCGGCCCGGTACCGAAAACTGTAAACCAGGTCGCCCAAATTCTTTGGAAGGGCAACCTTCAGTTTTTTCGCGGCCGCGGTGATTTCCTCCCGTTCAAAGCGGACCTCGCGGTCTCCCTCTTTGTAATGAGCAAAGAAGATGTGCTCGATGATCTGACTATAGCGGTTCTTCGCGTTCATTCGCCAGCCTTCCTTTATCCGCCGGTGACGGCCCACGCCCGCCCGGCCAGCGCAGAAGAAGGACTTCTTCACGCAGTTGTTCTCTGGTCGCCGTTGCCAGGCGTGTCCGGAACAGGTCGATGCCGATTAGTTCATAGCCCAGTGATTGGGCTATCTGGCCCAGAAGCTGGCCGGTACGAATCATCACGCGCAGATATGACGCCTGGTCGCCCACGACGTATGCCAGCCTCGCCCCGGGGCGCAAGTATCTGCGCAGATCGGCGAAATGGCGGGCCATGCCTCCAAAATAGAGCTTTGTGACCCGGGCGTACAGGCGCTCGAAGCCGGAAGTCTTGCCAAGTTGCAGGCGTCGCGCTTCAATAGCGTCGGCGATGCGCTGAATTTCCGGGTGCTCCACAATCCATTTGTCGTCGTCGTCACTCTTGTACACGCTCCGAGTATTGGAGCGCACGAGCCCCTGCTTGAGCGCCCTCAGGTCGGCCTTGCTTCGAATGAAGCCCAGCAGGACCGATTCCAACCGCGTGGTGCGCGTGTAGTCCTTCTCGTTGGGATACGGCGGGGAAGTAATGACAGCGTCGATGGAATCGGGCTCGAGCAGGTGGCGCAAGTCGCGCGCATCCGCAAGATGCACGACACTGGTGACCCTGCCGCGTTTTCGCAGTGGGCGGATGTCCTCCGCGATCGTCCGCACTGCGTCCAGCCAGGGACCGATCACCGGCGAGTCCTCTTTCTTCGGCCCGACTCCCACCTCCGGCCCAAACCGCAAATTGCTGATCGAAGAGACAAGGACTTTAGCAAACGCCAGGAGCAGATGCCCGCGATAGTGAGGCGCAGAAGCCTGAATGGAATCGAACAGGACCAAAGCCTTGTGCAAAGGAAGCGGACTGATTGAGTCGGCAAGCAACAAGTCGAGTTTTTCCGGCGGAAGATTCCGCAGCCGTATGGCCGGGCGGCCGCGAAACCGGAACAGCAGGTCATCTTCAATGCCTTCCGACTCCAGTTGCCCCTTTGCAGTCTGCCCCACTTCTTCGGCAAGAGAAAGCAGGCGACCGGGCTCCGGACGCCAGTTCGTTTTTGTCGCGCTGGCGAAGTGAGCCATAGGATTCGCTTCGACGCCCACGCTCACGATTCCCAGCTTCTTGCACTCGACCACTGTAGTGCCCGTGCCGCAAAACGGATCCAGAACACGCCGGCTGCCCGAAATCCCGAAGCGGCGGAGATAATGACGGACTAAATGAGGGGGAAAAGACAGAACGAAGCGATACCACTCGTGGACACCCCGGTCCTCCGGGAAGAGCTTGTTCAGTTCGCCGTTTGCTGTCGAGGGAATCTGCGCATGTTCGCCTACCTCAATCTCCTTCGCGAAATCGAACGGCAGCAGACCATGTGCCATGCCCAGTTCCTCAACCTAGCCAGCTATTCTCACAGCTAACAGCGGGGGCGTCAAGCTCGGCATGAGCGCCTCCCGGCCTTCAAACGATCTTCGCGCCGCCGCGGCAACAGTGCTGCATGCTGAGTTCTGAGTGCTGAAACTCATCACTCGTCACTCGTCACTCATCGCTTCTTTTCAAGCGGGCTGGGGAATGGGGACCGGGCCGAGGATCCGCAGCAGGCGGTCGATTGTCGAGGTGGTGAGGGAATCGCCGGTGCGGCGAAGCAGTTTCGTGAAGACGCGCAGGCCGCCGGGCTTGCGCGGGGCGCCGTCCCCGCCGGCCTGCTCCACTTCACTCCGGCATTGCTCCAGGAAGGCGCGGACCAGCCCCGGGTCGAACTGCTGGCCGCTGCACTCGACCAGCTCGCGCAACGCGTCGTGCGGGGGCACCGGCTCGCGATAGGCGCGCTCGCTGGTCATGGCGTCAAAGGCGTCGGCCACCGTGAGGATGCGCGCCGGCAGCGGGATGGCGGCGCCGGTCAGTCCGTCCGGGTAGCCCTTCCCGTCCATCCGCTCATGGTGCGAGCGCACTACGGCCCGCACTTCCGGCCAGGGAAAATGGACCGCGGAAAGCACCTGGTCTCCCACCAGCGGATGCGAAGCCATCTCGCGCCGCTCCTTGGGGTCCAGCGTGCCCGCTTTGTTCAGCAGTGTGCGATCCAGCACGATCTTGCCGATGTCGTGCAGGTAAGCGCCAATGCGGATGCCGGTGCTCGACTTCTCTTGCATGCCCAGCCTGGCGGCCATGCTGGACGAATAGCGGGCCACCCGCAACGAGTGGCCGCGCGTATACATGTCCTTGGCATCGATGGCGGCTGAAAAGGCCTGCACCGTATCGAAGTACGTGTCGGCCAGCGATTCGCACAGCCGCAGGTTTTCCTGTACGGCGGCGCGCAACTGCTCCACCAGGGCGTGCTGCTGCAGCAGCATGGCGGCATAGGGCCCCAGTGTCTCCAGCGCGCCGCGCTCGTGCTCTCCGGGCGGGCGGCCATTCAGGCGGCTGCCCGCCAGCAGCGCGCCGGCCAGTTGCCCGCGAACGACCAGCGGCAGGATTCCGGCCATGCCCCACTCGGCCGCCAATGCGCGCAGCGGGGCCGGCAATCGGCGGTCGCCGGCCGGCATCCAGTCCGGGCAACGGGCCAGTTCCTCGATGTCCGCGCGGAACGGCGCCCGCAACTCGGCAGCTTCCATCTCGCGCAGGCTGCCCGGCCGCATTCCTTTCACTGCTGCCGGATACAGCCGTCCGCCTGGGTCACAACCGAGCAGCGCGCCGCGAGGCACGCCCACCGACCCCAGCAATAGATACAGGATCGACCGCGCCGCCGAAGAAAACTCGTGCGCCTCCACCGCATGGCGGCCCAAATCACTGAAGGCGCCCAGCGTGAATTCCAGCCGCTTATATTGTTCGCTTCTCGTCTTCACGGTTTGCGCACCGGGACACGCCCGGCGATCCCCAGCAACTCGAACAGCAGCCGGATGTCCTCCGGCACCGACACGAACTCCAGCCGGGCCTCGCCCTGCCGGGCATTCTCGATCACATCCAGCAGGTAGGAGATGCCGATGCTGTTGACCATGGAGGCGCGGCCGAAGTCGAGTTCGAGCGCGCGGCACCCGCGGCTGAGCAACGAGCGGCATTCCTGCTCGAGCAACTCGCCGCCGCTCTCATTCAGGTAGCCGTCCAGATAAACGACCGCGCTGCCGTTTCTTACTCTAGATTCCAGGCGCAGCTTGTTCATGTTCAGGTAACCCCGCCGTCCGGCCTTCTCCGCCGTACGGGAATTTCTTCGTCATGCGAATGGTGGTGCCGTTCAGGTCGCTGGACACGATCACCTGGTCCATGACCGCGTGGATGATCTTCAATCCGTGGCCACGGTGCAGGCTCGACTGCCCGGGGCCGTCTGCCCCCGGAGCAAAGGGCGCGCCAGGATTGCTCACGGCCATTTCAATGCAACCAGGCCACGCGGCGAGTCGCACCTCGACACTGGCGGAGCTGGATTGGCTTCCGTCCCTCCGGCCGTGCTCGAAGGCGTTGAGGCAGGCTTCCACCAGCGCGGCCCGCGCTTGCGAAGCTGCCTGGGCGTCGCAGCCGGCGCGCTCGGCCAGCACATCCAGCGCCCGCACCGCCGCCAGCTCAAAGTCCGCCTCCGGCGGCAGCCGCAAAAACGTTTCCCAGCGGGCGGCAACGCAGCCGTCGGACCGCGCGGCGATCAGTTGGTTGAAGAGCTCAAAATCGAGCAATTGCGCGTCGTGGCTGGCGGCCCATTCCGCGTCGCCGGGCTCCGGCTGCCGCATCACCACCCACTTCTCCACGCCCGCTGTTCCTGCCGGGGTGGTGCGCGACTCGGAGAACGGCATTGCTTGCCTGACGCGATTCTCCATCTCTTCCAGCACGCTTCCCAACCGGGCTTCCGCGTCCGCAACAGCGACGGCCAGCAAGGCTGCCGAGCCCGCGGCAGGTGGTGCGCCGGTGAAGCCGTAACAAAGAAACAGCTCGCCGCCCAGCAGTGGTTCGTCGGCGACTTCGCAAACCTCGCGAAACCGCAGGCGCGAGGGAAACGTCGCTGCCGGAACCGCTTCGGCCAGGCCGCCGGCGATGCGCCGGCGAAGCGGCTCGCGGGCCAGCTCGCCGCCCGCGGCGTGGGCGGCCGCGAGCACCGCCGTGGCCAGCCTTGCCGCCTCGGTCTCGATGGTTTCGGGGCGCGCCAGTTGCAGCGCGGCCCAATCCCGCGCAGCCGGCCAGCGCCGCGGAACCCATCCGTCGGGGCCGGCGACGGCCAGGCCCGCGCCGGCAAGGTTCGCAAGCACGTCGTCGAGCGCGACCCGGCCGCGCCACTTTTCGGCTGCCGTGGGGCAACGTTCATCAGCCAGCCATTCGAGCGCGCAGCGGCGTTCCAGGCCGCCCGGCTGCGCGCCCAGCAACCCCGAGAAATACGCGCCCAACGTGCCCCGACGGAGGTCGGTAACGTAGGCGCGGACGAAGGCGAGTGTGCTGTCCAGTGGCGTGCCTGCCAGCGCGTCGGCGTGTACCACCGACGAGAGGACAAACGGGTCGGCCGCGCAGTAGGCGGAGAATGGTTGGGCCGCCTCGCCGCAGAATTCCACTCCTAAATAGCGCGCCAGACCCTCAGCCAGCAGCGTGCCCTCCCGCGCCGTGAACTCCTCGATCGCCACCACTTGCCGGGCCCACCTCCATGCCGCCGGCCCCGAAGCGGTGGCGACCACGGCCAGCTCGGGCGCACTGGAGCGCGCGGCGGCGGCCAGCATCTCGTCCGTGGCGTCATCGACCAGCAAGCAAACAGGCCCGATCCCGGCGGCCAGCCGGCCAAGCGCGGCGAAAAAACCGTAGGAACCGCTCGCGGCTGCGTCCAGCAATTCTTTCCAAGCGGCAAAATCCTCCCGCTCCGCCAATCGCGCCATGCTAGCCCGCGATAGAACAGGTTTCGCGCCGGTTTCGTTCGGCCCAGGCGGCAGCCTGCGCCACTCCAGACAGGCCAGCAGTTGCGCGGCGACTTCGGCGGCGGCGCCTGCCGGCAAGGGCTGACAGCCGAGGCGCAGAATCGCCGTCGCCACTTCTCGCCGGCCCAGCAGCGCACCGTGCAATTGAAGGAGCAGGTCCGTCTTACCGCGGCGTGGCGCCCCTTCGATCGCCACCAGTCCCGGAAGGAACCGTTTGCCGAACAGTTCACCCAGGCGCGCCGCCTGGCGCCGGGGCAGAATTGCGGCCATGAGCGAACCCTAACACAAGGACGGCCGGGATTCAACATTTCCTAATTAAAATGTTTCGGAGGGGTCATGGCCTGCCCCCTTGCCCCGCCGGCGTCCCCCGGTAACGCCGAACCGGGCGGTAGTGGTGTATATTCCCCACCATGAGAAGCGCTGTTTCTTTGGTGTTGTTCGTGCTGTTCACCTTTTGCGTCCGCGCGCAGGAACCGATCAGGCTTTGGGCTGGCGACGCACCCGGCGCGCTCGGCAAGGAAGACAAGGACGTACCCACGCTGACGCCCTACCTGCCCGACCCGGCGCGGGCCACTGGCGCGGCTATCGTGATCTGCCCGGGCGGCGGTTATTCGGCGCTGGCGCAGCACGAGGGCAAAGATTACGCGCTGTTCTTGAACGAGCAGGGAGTGGCCGGGTTGGTGTTGAAGTATCGCCTGGGCAGCAACGGCTACCGGCACCCGGCGATGCTCGAGGACGCGGCACGGGCCGTGCGCCTGGTGCGTGCCCGCGCCGCCGAGTGGAAGGTGGACCCCAAGCGCGTGGGCATCATGGGCTCGTCGGCCGGCGGCCACCTGGCCTCCACTTTGCTCACTCACTTTGATTCCGGCAAGCCGGACTCTGTCGACCCGGTCGAGCGCGAAAGCTCGCGCCCCGATCTCGGCATCCTCTGCTACGCGGTGATCTCCATGCTGCCGCCCAACGTACACACGGGGTCGCGCGACCGCCTGCTGGGCAAAGACCCGCCCGAGGAATTACTTAAGCTGCTTTCCAACGATTTGCAGGTGACGCCGCAAACGCCTCCCTGCTTCATCTGGCACACCTGGGAGGACAAGGGAGTGAGGGTGGAAAACAGCCTGGAATTCGCGGCCGCGCTGCGCCGCGCCGGCGTTCCCTTCGACCTGCAC
>Ga0315282_10009165_pt1 | contig 15804 bp, 16 predicted proteins | sample YL17G07_20_MG_FD_203693 | JGI IMG/M metagenome (GOLD analysis project Ga0315282, IMG submission 203693) | Sediment microbial communities from Yellowstone Lake, YNP, Wyoming, USA - YL17G07_20 | ecosystem: Environmental > Aquatic > Freshwater > Lake > Sediment | place: USA: Wyoming | collected...
CTTGTCATGGCTCGAATATGTTTTAGCCGACATCGATATGATTCTTATAATGACCGTTAACCCGGGCTTTTATGGTCAAACGTTCATCAGGTCCATGTTACCTAAGATCCGTAGAGCAAGGCAATTGGTTGAGGAAAACAATCCGAACATTGACGTTCAAGTCGATGGAAACATCAACAAGAAGACGGCTAAATGGGTGGTTGAAGCCGGAGCCAACGTACTGGTTCTAGGCAACGGTCTAGCCGGCCAGAAAGACATCAAAAAAGCTGTCGAAGAATTTAAAAAATTGGGATAAGACTTTAAGCAAAGCGACTCTACTGAAGATGTCTCTTCGACATCGTGGGTAAGTTAAGAGAGCCTTTACTCTGCGCGTGTAGAAACGCGCCTAATTCTGAAAAGTTGACAGAAAAACAGATATTTGTTGAAGATAACTCGACTACGCAAGGGTAGGCAGAGATGAAGGGTAAACCAATAGTTTTCTTCGGCTCGACGGAAACGCCGGTCCTGAAGCGAGAGTATGCTTTTGCCGCAAAGTTTGACGCAATCATAGATCGATTGGGCATAAAAGAGGCGGTGAAGAAGAAGGACGTGGCTATAAAGGCGCACCTGGGGTACAAGTCCAACTTCTCAGCAGTCCATCCATTTCTTTTAGGCCGTCTGGCAAGAGCGATCAAAGAGGCTGAAGGGCGACCTTACGTCTTAGATATACCTAGACAGATCCAAGACGCATATCTCAGGGGATACGCTGAAAACGTGATCGGCTGTCCGATTCTGCCAGCCGCAGGAATAGAAGATAAATACTATGTGGAGAAGGAAGTGAATTACAAGGGTGTAAAAACACTGAAGATGGGTGGAAACGTCAAAGACGCTGATATCCTCATCGACTTGGCGCATGTTAAGGGACATAACAACTCTGGTTTTGGTGGAGCCATGAAGAACCTAGCCCTCGGATGCTTCACGGAGGATTCCAGATACGCTATGCACGACACGGTGAACTACGATCCCTACTGGAGTGCTGAAAGGAGCACCGACGCTAAAGAGCTGGCCAAAGCCTGCCCGTACGGGTTGATAGAGTTCAAGAAAGGAAGACTGACAGTCGATTTCGGTTTATGCAACCAATGTATGAGGTGCGTCCAAGCAGACAGGGACGGTTGCCTCCAAATAAACCGAGAAAACTTTGAGTCGTTCTTCGAAGCCATGGCTATAGCAACCAATTTGGTTCTGTCCGAGATCGGGAAGGAAAACTGCTTCTACATCAACGTCGCACTTGACATGACCGAGTACTGTGACTGCTGGGGCTTCACCACAGGAAATATCCTGCCAGATTTAGGCCTCCTAGGCTCAAGAGACATATTGGCCGTTGACAAAGCCACTCTCGACCTTTTAGCGGACAAACCGATAATAAGAGAGAACGTTGCGAAGAACTCAGACATCAATGATGACCCTGATTTACATCCCTTTGCGAGGATTCACGGTCCGTACAAGGATCCATATTTGCAGGTCATGTACGGAGAAAAATACAGTCTAGGAAACCCGAAGTACGAGATAGAGGACGCGCTGCCCTTGCCCAAGATTGAGAGGAAGACGACTCCGAAGTTCCCAAAAGCTCTTAAACTATACTGAGACTCAGGATATGTGAGACTCATAGGGAACAAGGAAAGTCTTTACTTCAGACTTCGTCTTCTTCTCTTTCCTTCCCCAACTTCCTCAGAATGTAGTCGTGCATCTCAAACCAGACCGTATGATAAGAGTCCGCATCAGTTCCGGTGAAGAACCTGTAATCCAGGTCATCCAACCTTTTCTTGGCTCTTTCCAACCTGTCGAAATAGCCGCCGCACTCAGGCAGGATGGAAACCAGTTCGTCCTTCAGAGCCTTCGCCTGCTCATGAAGTCTGTCAAGCCTGTCTAGAACTGAAAAATCGTATTCAAAGTCTCTGTGATCATTGATTTCAAGTCGGTCCCCGATTTTCCTCATCTGCCAGTCAGTCGTGATCTGCTTGAAATCAGTGTTGAGTGGTCTAAACTTCTCATCGTAGAACGATGCGAATCTTACTTTATCACTCAATTATTCGGCACACCCATTGAACCACAAATGTGACATTCAAGATATGAGAGGAAAAGAACCGCTATTTGTGTCTCAGTTCTGCATGTGCCGCTGCCAGGTTCGCTACAGGAACCCTGAACGGTGAGCAACTTACGTAGTCAAGTCCGATCTTACGACAAAACTCGACTGAACGTGGCTCGCCTCCGACCTCTCCGCATATGCCGATCTTTAAGCCCTTCTTAGCGCCTCTACCCGATTCGATGGCTATCCTCATCAGTTTTCCAACGCCCGACACGTCTATTGTCTCAAAGGGGTTGTCAGCTACAATCTTGTTGTTCAGATAGTTGTGGAGGAATTTTCCTTCCGCGTCGTCGCGGCTGTAGCCCCAAACGGTCTGGGTCAAATCGTTGGTTCCAAAGGAAAAGAAGTCGGCGTATTTGGCGATCTCGTCGGCCGTGAGCGCTGCCCTTGGAATCTCGATCATCGTTCCAATCGAATACTTCAGCTTCACTTTAAATTTCTCCATCACGTCGTTGGCGACCTTCTCAATCTTTTCCCTCAAAAACCTCAACTCGTTAGCTTCAGACACAAGTGGCACCATTATCTCTAGCTCGACCGACACGCCCTCTTTCGATAGTTCGGTTGCAGCCTCAAAGATCGCGCGAGTCTGCATCTCGTAGATCTCCGGATGAGTTATGCCTAAGCGGCATCCTCGGTGACCGAGCATGGGGTTGTGTTCGCTAAGAGCCATAACCTTCTTCAAGACGCGCTCCTTCTCCTTAAACGCGTCTTCCTCCACGCCGGTCGACCTCAAGGTCGCCGCCTCAACCAGCAAGTCTTCCAACTTAGGCAGGAATTCATGTAATGGGAGGTCGAGCAATCTAATCGTGACAGGAAGCCCTTTCATGATTCTGAAGATCTCTTTGAAATCGTTCTTCTGCATAGGCAACAGCTTATTCAAAGCGCGTTTTCGATCTTCCTCGGTCTCCGCTAAGATCATCTCTTGTACGGTTGGCAGTCTGTCCTTTGCATTGAACATCCGCTCCGTTCTACAGAGTCCTATGCCTTCGGCTCCAAAATTCCTTGCATTCTTGGCGGCCTCCGGCGTGTCTGCGTTTGCACGCACGCCCAACCTTCTAGCATGACTCGCCCATCCCAACAGAACCTTAAACTCTGTCGTCAACTCTGGTTCGATGGTCGGCACTTCGCCGAGTATGACCTGACCCGAACCACCATCTATCGTGATAATCGCACCCTTCTTGACTTCCAACCCATCGATGTTGAAGGTTTCTTTTTCAAGATCAATCTTTATCTCCTCGGCACCCACAACGGCCGGTTTACCCATTCCCCTAGCCACCACCGCGGCGTGACACGTCATACCTCCCCTGCTCGTCAAGACTCCCTGCGCGGCAACCATACCGTGGATGTCTTCCGGCGTAGTTTCTGGCCTAACCAACAACACCTTTTCTCCAGCGTTTCCAAGCTTCGCCGCCTCATCCGTATTGAAGACGACTTTCCCCGAGGCTGCTCCTGGCGACGCGGGCAGTCCCTTGGCGATCACCTTAGTGTCTACTTTTGGATCTATCCTCTTATGCAGTAGCTGATCCAACTGCTCTGGTTCGACTTTCATCAAGGCCTCCTCCTCCGTTAGCAGCCCTTCCTCGACCATGTCTACTGCGATCTTCACGGCCGCCTGAGCCGACCGTTTGCCCGTCCTCGTCTGCAGTATGTAGAGCTTGCCCCTCTCAATGGTGAATTCAATGTCCTGCATGTCCTTGTAATGGCGCTCCAACATCCTAGAAACCCGTAAGAGGTCTTCGTAAACCTCGGGAAGCTTCTTGCCCAGAGTGTCAATAGGTTGCGGCGTACGTGCGCCTGACACTACGTCCTCTCCCTGCGCGTTCAGCAGATACTCGCCGTACAGACGATTCTCGCCCGTCGAGGGGTCTCGCGTGAACCCTACGCCCGAGCCCGAGTCTTCACCCATGTTGCCGAAGACCATCACCTGCACGTTAACGGCAGTGCCCAAGTCGTCCGGAATCTTGAAGATCCGTCTGTAGTTTCTAGCCTTCTTGATATTCCAAGACTCAAAAACCGCTTTGATAGCCGTCTTAAGCTGCAGTCTCGGATCTTCAGGGAAAGCCTTTCCAGTCTCGGCTCTGACCAAACGCTTGAACGCAACAACCAGCTCTTTGAGCGTGTCTTTGTCTAACTCCGTATCTAGTTTGACGCCGAGCTTTTCCTTGAATGCCTCAATCAGATCTTCAAACTTCTTACCGTCAACGCCTAAAACGACTTTGCTGTACATCTGGACGAATCGTCTGTAGGCGTCATACGCAAACCTCTCATTCGCGGTTTGCGCTATTAGGCCCTTCACCGTCTGATCGTTCAGACCAAGGTTTAGAACTGTCTCCATCATCCCGGGCATGGAAACGGGGGCGCCCGAGCGAACCGACACCAATAGAGGGTTAGACGCATCACCAAATAGGTGTCCCGTTTCCTTCTCCAAGATCTTTAACTTCTCATCAACCTCGTGGCTTATCTTGTCCAGAACAGCTTCTCCGTCCTTGATGTACTCCCTACAGACATCGGTGGTAATAGTGAAGCCAGGTGGAACCGGCAACCCAATCCTCGTCATCTCGGCGAGTCCGGCGCCTTTTCCTCCTAGCAGGTTGACAAACTTCGAAGATCCCTCTTTGAACAGAAAAACATGATTACTCTTCATCTCAAGGTCACTCTTCATCATTGACTGAATTCGCGGAAACGGAAACTATGATGACGTAAATATTTAATAAGCATTTATTTCATAAAACAAGTGCTACGACACCGGAGAAAGGTACTTTCTCACTCTGAAGTTGACGCCCATCCTTATCGCCATTTCTTCCAGCTTTTGAACGTTGACTTCGGGCACATCAACCGCCGTTGTCTCTGTATAGAACCTTGTCTTAACCCGATCAACAAAATCTAGAACACTTTCAAACGCGTCTGGGAACTTTGGCCTACACACTTTGTTATATGTCTCCTTATCGTGAGCATTGAGACTGACGCTGACCGCATCTACGCCCGCGGCCTTTAACTCCTCAACAACGTTCCGTCCCTTGTTTAAGAGGTATCCGTGGCCATTCGTGTCAACTCTTATTCTCAGTCCAAAATATCTCTTGACCCATTTGGAAACCTCGATGACGCAGTCTAACCTCTCTAAAGGCTCGCCGAAACCGCAAAAGACGACTTCACGCCAACTCCTTCGATTCACGACGCTCTGCAACGCGTCGGCTATCTCAATGAATGAAGGGTCGTGTTGAAGCGTCAGATTGAAGCCTGAGATTCCATCTTTGAATCTTCTCAAGCAGAAGTAGCAATCGTTGGAGCATCTGTTCGTGATATTCAGATACAGGCGGTCTTCAAGCCAATAGACTATGCTCGGGACTCGACCCATGTTAGACGCACCGACATTTTTTGATTTATGAATCGCTTGTAGAACAATTTGGTGCCATATTCTTGTTCTCTTACTCAAAGTGGATCTAAAAACTCATCTAATGGCTTGAGTCATCAGACACGATCCGATTTCCGTAATGAATATAAGTAAGTAGGACAAATGTGGGGGAAGTTTCCGAAATTCGAAGTGACATTGATATGGGTAGAGAGCACAAGAACAGCATGGAAAGCAAGAAGAAAAAGAAGGCTAAGCTAGCCAAACCAAGCAGACACTTTTGAAGACTTGATAAGCAATAGTGATGATGCGGCTTTTTCCGTCGCTGGCTCTTTCTGATTTTGTCGTCTACGACCGCTTTTTTCCATTGAAGACCTCCAGAAAGTCCTGGAAACACTTAAACGATGAAAATCAAAAAAGGGTATGATTGGAGATAGAAGTTCTTGAAGATTGAGGATATAATGACGAGAAACGTGATCACCATCGGTCCGCCGGCGACCATCAGAACCGCTTCCAAGGTGATGAGGGATAAAGGCGTAGGTTCTCTGATAGTGTGCGAAAACGATAAGGCGGTTGGGATCATCACGGAGAGAGATATCTTGACACGTGTGACGGCGAAGAAGATTGAGCCTGCAACGATCAACGTCGGCAAGGTCATGTCAACCCCGTTGATCTCAATACCTCCTGAGACCAGCGTAGAGGACGCGGCGAGATTGATGATGAAGAACAACATCAGGAGACTGCCCGTGAGCGACAGCGAAGGAAGATTTGTGGGGATAGTGACCGAGAGAGATATCATGCAAGGTCTATTGAAACTGTTGTCAAAGGACAGCTAAGTCCTAGTTCTAATTCCTTTTTCAGACCGAATCTAGAAACAGTTTTCGTGGTTAGAGATAACGCTTACACTGCGCACAATAATATCTCTGGTATTGCGGCAAATAGTTGGCAGGACCACCACATGAGGGGCAAGTAACTGGGCCCCCAGCGGGCCCCGCCTGCGGTTGAGGAGCTGCAGCCGATGCCCATGAAACCAATTCGGGTGGTCTGAAACGAGCAATAGCCGTCCTTATAGCCTCCTCCCACATTGAAGTATCGTCAACATGAAGCTTGTATTGTCCCCCTGTTGCGAAGAGAACGAGCCTCTTGGAGACCAGGCCCTCAACGCTTATGTCCGTTATCGTGTCTAAGCGCAGGTCGAAGGCAACGCGAAGCTTCTTGGAAACGATCCCCGTTGTGCCCTCTAAAATGAGACGAAAGTCTGTCAGATAGAGGGTGCCATGCCCAAATTTCTCGATAATATTTCGCTTGCTCTCTTGGAGAATTATGTTTTCTCCTGGTCGCAGAATTGGCATAATAGACCAATCCAGTTCCTACTAGTTTAACGAGATTCTACTTTTCGCGTCTTTGAATCAGAGTCTAGAGGCTCTGGCCGCAGTTTGGACAGAACTTCGCGATCTCTGAAACCGTATGTCCGCACTTTGGACAAGATTTTGTTGACAAAGGAATACCTGCGGTTGGCTGGGCACTTAAAGCTGTGCCGCAGTTGGGACAGAATTTGGAGCTCTGAGGAACCTGAGCCTTGCAACTTGGACAGACGATCAAAGCCACGGGTGGTTGGCTTGGAGCCGGGGTGCCCGGCGGATAAAAGATCGGCGGGATCATGACCATCCCGGTTCCAAAGCCGGCGCCAGGAGATTTGCCAAGTTCTTTAGCGGCCTCCTTTACGGTCTCCATCCTCAAGACCTCGGTCGCAGGGGTCTGTCCCTGTTTCAGCCAGAAGAGGCGTTCCCTATACTCGGGCTCCGTATCGATGCCCTCAAACTTCAGGTCAACGAGGTCCATTCCAAGCCTTCTGAAGTAGTCTACGATGGCTGTTTTCACGGCCATCGAGGTCTCGTCCAGCTTCGTAAACACGGTTACAAGATCGTAGTGAGATAGCTCGTCGATCATCTTCTCATTTATGAAGCCTCGCAGGAACTCGTTCACCTGCCCCGTGGTGTATATGCCTTGTCCGCCCACGACCTCGTTGACAAAGAGTTCAGGGCTCTCAACCTTGAACCAGAAGGAACCGTGAACCATGAGTGGAGCGAGCTCCGTCGTCTGAGCTCTTGCACCGTATTTTCCGGCGAACTCCTTCGTGGAAACGTAGATGACCATAGCTTTGAAGGGTGTCTTTCCGAAGCCCGCGATCGTACTAAGTATGCGAGTCAGCAAGGGCAGATTCATCGTAGTCAACGTGTGTCTGCCAGGACCCATAACGTCGTAGGCTTTTCCGTCTCTGAAGAAGACGGCGACCTCCATCTCTTTAACGATGAGTTGCGCGCCCCACGTAATATTCTCATCTGGATACTTCCATATGATGTCCTCTGGCCCTGGATTGATCCATTCGATTACTTGTGGCATACTTATTCCTCCGTTATTCCTCGAATTATGTTTTGCCTTTCAGCAAATACGCTTTCGAGTTCGCTCAAAGCTGAACGTATATCCTCTATGTGTACGGTTGAACTACCGAAGTTTTCGTTCATCACATCCGTCTCGAAGGTCTTGACCTTATCATCGATGCCTTTACCGTTCTCCAACAGTTTAGTGTCAAAGTCGATCATTCTGTCCAGATCATCCTCTTCAATCTTGACAGCGTCGTAGAAGCCGCTGTAACCATAGGAGGCATGATGTATCTCTTCGGAAACCTCATCAAACTTGGTGATAAGTCGGTCGACATCCTCCAATACATCGGTCAGCTTGCGATCTACGAGTTCGCGGAGAACGTCTTTCAACCGGTTCTCCGACTGCTTCAGCTCCCGATATAGCTTATCCCGAACCAGCTTATCAGCTTCCCTTCTGAGTTCCTTTTGCTTATAACCTCTAAAGCCCGGGACAAATGTCTCAATTCTTTCAAGTAGCCTTTTTTCTTCCTCTACCTTTCTAAGCGGAGTTTCACCCAAGAGTCATCTCCTCCTAATAGATCGATGAATGAGTGCTTATTAATCGTTTTTACTCTCTAATTTTCATCGATCACTTAAAAGCATAGCTCTGAAGATCACCGATTGGTATTCGAAAAACTGCCGGTGCGCGTTTTTCGAAACATTGAACGATCATGCCTCCTAGAGAAGATGAAGAACCTTTATCAGCAAGAAAAACAAAAAGAAGGGGGAAGTCACATCTTTTTCTTGGCTACCTTCTTCGGAGCTGCTTTTGCTTTACTTATCTTTTTCATAGGTCTTTTGCAGCATACTAGGTCGCATTCTGCGCAACCGCATCCTTCCTCAATAACGCACTCGACGCCACAAACTTCGCATCTGTACCGGTCGCCTCTAGCCACCAAGTTTTCATCCTCAAGTGATTGTTCTCATTCTCTTTTCTAAGATCTTCGTCAAAAGCGAGCCCTTTCGCTTCTGTTCGCAAAACTACTGATCAATATAGCAAGCAACCATTCAAAGGGAACCGGCTCATGGTTTGAAATGCAAGATTAAAGGACGTAATACAGAAGAATGAAGGTGTTTGCGACCTCGTCTTAAGACGGAACAGTTTCTTACAGGAGAAATATGACTACTAAAGGTACGAAATAGAAGATTAGAAGGACATAGCCAATAAGGTAAAGGTAACTTCGCCGATGGGAAGCAATAAAAACGCCCATTTTTTTCGCGAGCGCAATTGGTACCTTCTTTAGTGGCAGAAGCAACCAAACTATTACACCAAAAACATTCAGGAGAACATGGGTCAGTCCTAACATCATGCCTATCATTCCTCCTGCTAGATACCCATACATCTGCGATGGATCGATCGTTGTACCGAGAGCGGTGCCCATCACGTATGGGTACACCTCCTCTAGGCCTACCATGCCTGTAGCTAGGAAGGGTACAGCAAAAGAGGTGGTAACAGAGCTACTTCCTACAAGAACGGTGAGCCCCAATCCCAATAAGAAACTTCTAATTGAGCTTTTGAAGGTCAACAACACCCTTTTCTCGATATGAGGAAGTTCTATCAAGGAAGAAATGCTCTTTTCCAACAGATATAGTGCTAGAAACACTCCTAGAAGCCATAAAATGAGTAGTGTTACACCGCCTATCCCAGATCCAAGAAAGCCGCTGACTATCTTTGAAATTGGTATAGTTATCGGCTCTGTTACGAGGACATCGACAATACCCTTTTCGAATATGGCGAAAAAGGCTTTGAGCCGGAAGACATCTGTTAAGAAGCCCGTCAACTGTATCACAGTACTAGACACAAAGCCTGTGGAAACTTCCAACAGGAAGAATATGCCAACGTTTAGGCTTTTGACTACGTCATCAACTATCACGCCGGGAATGGTCGCGTTGAATTCGCTTTCAGTCATACCTCTCTTAGCAGCGATGGCGACCATGATCTTCGTTATCGTCGTTCCGATATTTGCACCCAACACCATCGGAATTCCGAAACTCAAGGCTGAAGGTAAGGACAGTCCGCTTGCAACTAGGCCTGCCATGGATACCATTGTAGTTGCTATGACTGCGCTACTGCTATGAACTATGGAGGTAATGAGCACCCCTAAGGCCAATCCGGTCAGAGGCGCCTTTCTGCTCTCAATCAACGAGAACAGTGAGCCGACCCATTCATGGGATATGAGTCTAAAGGAGTCTTTGACTCCTTCGAGCGAACAAATGAATACAAAGACGCCAAAAAGAAGCAGGATGAAGGCAGTGTATCGCTTATCCATAGGGTTCAGCTACTCGTTCAAGACACTATCCAGCGCAATAATATTTATAGAGTCATTAGCTTATTAGGTGGCATGCGTTAATCGTTTTTGTCAAAGGATAGTCAGGGTGGAGAAATGTCAACTAGCATACTTGCGTGGTTTGAGAAGCGGAGGAAGACGAAGACGCTTGAGACGGCTAAGAATCAGATAACGAAGTCCATCGAAACGATCAAGGACCTGAACAAGGCCATGGTGGCTTTTTCCGAGGGAAGGAAGGAAGACGTTGAGAAGTCTTTGAATGGGCTCTTCTCGAAAGAGGTTGAGATCGATGAGCTTCGGAGAAGCGTCAACGAGGAGTTATCGAAGGGCAGTTTGCCAGTGAAGTATCGTGAAGACCTCATGCTACTCGTTAGACGCCTCGACATGATGGCGGACCGCGTAAAAGACTCGGCGAGAAGCATGAAAGTGCTAATGGAGCAGAAGATCCCGAGGGAGATAACGGAGACGTTAGTAAAAGACACAGAATACTTGTTTGAATGCTCAGTCGCTCTAGGCGAGTGTCTGGAAGCACTAGGTACCGATCCTTCCAAGGTGAATGACTGTTCAATAAAGGTTGAAGCGGCTGAATCCAAGTTAGACGAAGAGTACCTGAAGATCAAATCGCTATTCCTGAAATATGACAGGGAAGTACGGTGCGCTGTCATCTTGGAGCTTAAGGACCTTGCAGAATCCTTGGAGGAAGCAGCAGACCTCTGCGAAGATACCTCAGACTACATAAGAACTCTCGCAGCAGGAGAAGAGTAAGCTTTTCAAAAGAGTTCTTGCAAGAAGCTGGGGATCTAGCGACTCGACAGGAAAGTAAAATCTAAACACCATTTGCTTACGCGCAATTTAGACGGCTTTCTTTCAAGATCGACAAAGCCAAAAGCAATTCTAGGTGGCAAATTTGCTAATGAGACATCGCCTGCATCAAAAAATGACTAAAAAGAATTATTCCAGAGGGAAGTTTTACACAAAAAGTTTTATATATTGCATAAACTTTTAACAACTAAGTTCATCGGAGGTTTGCGCGTGTCTAATAGGGGGGCTCCTGTTTTCAGGGGGGCTAAAGTTTACTTTATGCCCGGCTAATGTAGACCTCGCCATATTTTCAGATCGCATCCTCCTCCGACCAATATTTTGCATTCGTGAAAAGGACAGTGACAACGCTATTGAGTAAAAGCAACATAGTGGTGAAGTTTGGTGGATCGTGCCTCTCATCTCCGAACGACGTAGTCAAAGCAGCCAAAAAGATCGCGGCTGAAACCAACAAAGGTAGACATGTGGTGGTCGTCGTCTCGGCACTCACAGGAGTGACCGACGAACTCCTCAACGCCACAAAGATCTCCCGCATAAAGAAGGGCGCCCTTGACGAAATCTTATCGATGGGAGAGAGGGCATCAGCCCGACTGATGACCGGTGCACTCAAATCCTTAGGATTGAAAGCCATCGAAGTCGATCCTACGTCTAACAAGTGGCCAATAGTCACAGACTCAAACTTCGGCGAGGCCGAGATCCTACTAGAAGAGACGATGAAAAATACTGAAAAGAAAATCATTCCCCTGCTGGACAAAGGAGTGGTACCCGTCATACCTGGCTTCATAGGCGTTTCCGAAAAGGGCAAAATAACCACCCTTGGCAGAGGGGGAAGCGACATCACCGCCGTCGTCATGGGAAGCTGCATCAATGCGGAAGAGGTCGTCTTCGTAAAAGATGTGGGAGGCATACTGACAGCCGATCCGAAAAAAGTATCCAACGCCCAGAAGATCGAAACCCTCGACGCCGAAGAAGTCTATGCTTTGACCTTGGCAGGGTCAAAGGTACTCCATCCAAAGGCGTTAAGGTATAAGAAGAATTCGACAATTCTACGCGTCGTGGGATTCGATGACGAGAACCTTTCCGGGGGGACCATGATAAAAGGTGAGCTTGAATCTGAACTGAATGCCACACTCTACCAGCATGATCTCTCAATGATTACTATGATCAGCGAAGAGGCGTCCACACCGGATCTTGTGCTGAAAGTCCTATCAGCCGCCTCTTCCACAAACGCGAAGATACTTGGGATCGTCATCGAATCCTCCTCCCTTATCCTGTACGTCCAGAATCCAGCCGATCTAGTTCAGCAGCTACACGAAACGATAAGAACCAAAGGCACCGCCAAAGCCATCCACTGTATTGACTCCATAGCGATGATAGCGGTTTCTGGACCCCAGCTTGAGAAGATTCCCGGCATAGTGGATATTGTAGTATCGCCCATCGCCAATAAAGGCGTCAACATATATGGCGTCCTAACCATAAGCTCCTCGGTCAGAGTGTTTGTCCCATGGAAGGACCGAGAAGACACCCTTTCCTTAGTGAACGATAGCATAAAGAAAGTTCACCAGCTCAAGAGGGGAGACTAATGGCAAAACTTAAAGTATCCATTCTAGGCGCCACCGGAATGATTGGTCAGCATTTCATCCACCATCTTGAGAACCATCCTTGGTTCGTAATTGAAGCTGTCGCAGCGTCAGATAGATCGGTAGGAACGAGATACGGTGATGCGATGAGAACCGTCCACATAGAACGTGTGCCTAAGGAGATAGCGGAGTTGAAGGTATGTCCTATCGATCCGAAGGCTGTCGGCGACGTTGACGTTGCCTTTTCGGCCTTGCCCGCCGAAGTAGCTGGCAAGATAGAAGAGGATTTTGCGAAAGCAGGTATAACCGTGATAAGTACAGCCCGCTCCCATAGAATGGACAGCGATGTACCAATATTGATACCAGAGATAAATGCAGATCACATCAGCCTCATAGACGAGCAACATAGGCGAAGAGGGTGGGACGGCGCTATCGTAACGGAACCGAACTGCACAGCCGCCGCTCTGGTCATGCCTCTTAAGCCTATTCACGAAGGCTTTGGCATAGAGTCCGTCATCGTGTCGTCGATGCAAGCGGTCTCCGGAGCAGGGTATCCGGGAGTCGCCTCCTTAGATATCATAGACAATGTCTTACCGTTCATCAAGGATGAAGAGGAGAAGGTGGAAGCCGAAACGCTGAAGATACTTGGAGCCGCGAAGAGACCTGCCGAATTCAAGGTTTCCGCCAGCTGCCATCGTGTTCCTGTATTGGATGGCCACACCGAAGCTGTTTTTGTCGGAACGAAAAAGGCGGTGGAAGTCGACGAGGTCGTCACGGTGATGAACGAATTCAGGGGAGAGCCGCAAGAGCTGAAACTTCCGTCTGCCCCAGAACAACCCATCGTTGTTCGAAGTGAGAGTGACCGGCCGCAACCACGCCTTGACCGAATGACGGGAAAAGGAATGTCCGTCGTTGTAGGAAGAGTTAGAAAGGATCCAGTTCTTAACGGCATAAAGTTCATAGTTGTTGGACACAATACGATCCGAGGGGGTGCCGGCAACTCAGTACTGAGCGCCGAGCTACTGAAAGTTAAGGGGTACCTATAAGGAGGCTGAACGTGAATGAATGCGGGTAAGAGTAAGAGGATTCAACGAATTCTCCGCGACGACGGAAAGACCGTGATAGTGCCAATGGATCACGGGGTTACGAACGGTCCTGTGGCAGGCTTGACAGATATGGAGGACATTCTTAGGAAGGTTATCTTAGGTGGAGCTGATGCAGCCGTCATCCATAAAGGGATCGCCAAACGGTTTGACACGGGCAAAATAGGGCTGATAATTCATTTGACAGGAAGTACGAGCATGAGCCGCGACCCAAACTGGAAGGTTCAAGTCTGCTCCGTTGAAGAAGCCCTGAGACTTGGCGCTGACGGCGTCTCTGTCCAAGCAAATGTAGGCTCAGCTCGAGAACACCTCATGCTGAAGGAGATGGGGAAGATAGCCGAAGACTGTGAGAGGTTGGGTATACCTCTTCTGGCGATGATGTATCCTCGAGGTAAGGATGTCAAAGACGAGCACGCTGCAGAGCTTGTGGCGCATGCAGCTAGACTGGGGGCGGAGATTGGAGCTGATATTATAAAAACCAATTATACGGGAAGCCCGGAAACGTTCAGAGATGTCGTTAGGGGATGCCCCGTCCCTGTCATCATAGCCGGAGGCCCTAAAGCAAAGACTGTTGAAGATATTTTGCAGATGGCCTATGACTCAGCTCAGTGCGGTGGAGCAGGGGTCTCAATCGGGAGAAACGTATTCCAACATAAAGATCCAACGGCTATGGTAAAGGCCCTTTCGGCCATAGTGCACGAAAACGCCTCAGTGAAAGACTGTCTGAAAGTTCTCGGCGAGAAGACTTGAGAGAACTGTGGGTCGAGATCGAAGATGCGTTGCCTCTGGAACGTAAAAGGGCTATATTTGAGGCATCCTCAAAGCATGATGTCACCGTCATATTGAAGGGGGACGGAGTTCGCCTAGCGAAATCGTATAGAGTTAGAACGGCGTCTTTCGATGACGGTGACATAAAGTTAGTCGATGAAGCAGAATTAGCTCAACGGATGAAGACAAGAAAGACGAAGCCGCTCGGCGTCAAAATATCGATAAAAGATGCGCGAGACGAAGACAAAGTTGCAAATGCCATCGAGAAGAGCATAGACTATGTCATATTTCGTTTCACCGACTGGAAGATAATTCCGACGGAGAACATAATAGCAAAAGCCCACGGAAAAACGAAGTTACTTGCAGAAGTAACTGGTTCACAAGAGGCTAAGTTGGCCTTCGAGACCCTCGAACTGGGTGTGGATGGCGTGGTCCTCAAGACTTCAGATCTCAACGAGATAGAGTCCGTTGCTGCGGTTACGGCGACTGCAAGAACCCGTCTGGACGAGAGGGAAAAAGCTTCTAAGATTATGCTAACCGTGGCAAAGATAACCTCTTGCAAACAGCTGGGAATAGGCTCTCGGGTTTGTGTAGATACTTGTGATATGATGGTCGAAGGAGAAGGGATGCTTGTAGGATCTCAGTCCTCAGGACTTTTCCTGATTCAAGCGGAGGTAGGTGAAGACCTGAAGTCGGAGCCTAGGCCCTTCAGAGTGAACGCCGGCGCTGTATCCCTCTACGTCCTCACACCTAGTGATAAGACGCAGTACCTCTCAGAGCTGCAGGCTGGGGATGAGGTCTTGATAGTGGACAGACAAGGTAACAGTCGAAGCGTGAACATCGGTCGAGTGAAGATCGAGAAGAGGCCGATGGTGCTCATCGAGGCGGAGGTCGATGGCAGAAAGATAAAAACGATAGCGCAGAACGCGGAGACTATACGCCTCGTCTCGAGCGACGGTGTAATGCCGGTCACAGAACTGAAGCCGAACGATCAAGTCTTAGTGCGAGTGCAAGAGGGCGGAAGACACTTCGGCGTCAAAGTGGAGAAGGAGTCGGTGATCGAGCGGTGAAATACAGGATCTGCGCCGTAGTTCCCGCTGAAACAGCACATGATCTAACAGCCATGCTGGAGAAAGCTGAGAAAGCTGAGCCAGATCTTATCGAGATAAGGATCGACTACTTAGCAGAAGATTTCAAATCTAAGGATGTTAGAAAGTTAACAGACATACCGCTCATAGCCACAAACAGGTCCAAGAAAGAAGGGGGACTTTTCGAAGGACCGGAGTCCAAGAGAATCGACCTTCTGCTGAGGGCCGCTAAAGACGGCTTTGACTTTATAGATATCGAAC
>Ga0315282_10009166_pt1 | contig 15803 bp, 19 predicted proteins | sample YL17G07_20_MG_FD_203693 | JGI IMG/M metagenome (GOLD analysis project Ga0315282, IMG submission 203693) | Sediment microbial communities from Yellowstone Lake, YNP, Wyoming, USA - YL17G07_20 | ecosystem: Environmental > Aquatic > Freshwater > Lake > Sediment | place: USA: Wyoming | collected...
AGATGGAACAGGCACTCTTTGGGGCAGGAAGCGACGACGAGTTCATAGTAAATGCACCACCGACAAAGAAGAAACAAAGAAGCTGCTATCAGTCGGCTTTGAGTACGTCTGCGAGAAGGATGATATATTGCACTTTCGAAAACGCAAATAAGAGTGAGCATGGTAGAAAACTAAGCGGAGTCAGTCAAAAACAGGGCGGGGTTGCCCTAGCCTGGTAGGGGGCAGGCCTGCTAAGTCTGTGGTCAGTAATGGCCGCGTGGGTTCAAATCCCACACCCCGCGCCATTGAAGAGAGTCTTGGAAAGACGTGCGCTCGGCCTTTCGAGGCGTTTCTATCCTTTTGGCATGATTATGGCGTGGTCTTCTGTGCCGTACATGCAGGCTTTTCCCTCAAGGTAGAGTTTTCCGACGTATGCACATGTTGCCGCGTCGAGTTCGTGGTCGCTTGGATTTTCGGCTAGTTCGCTCAAACCGAGTTTTTCGAGTCCTTCTTTCAGGAGTTTGAGCCCGTGCTGTTTACGGGGTATGTGCAGGATGTCTTGGGCGCCTCCGGGGTAGACTTCTATCACGTTGAAGCAAAAAGCTTGAAGGCGCGTTTTGAGGGCTATGCCTCGGGCGGTCAGTTTTCTCATCGGCCCGAGGGTGATTGGAAAAAATCTGATTCGCCTTCTGAGCAGTTCCTCGTCGCATGGTCTGAGATGAGTGCTGGTTCTTTCTTCGATAGTTCTTCTGCCCGGCGGCAGAGTCAGCGGGGCGTCTATCGCTACTACGTTCGGCCTGCTTTCCTGTACCGCGCTGAGTATCTCCGTGTCTGTGTAAAGAAGGAAAGTCTTTGCTGTTGTTTGTTTGAGGAGACAGAAGCCTGTGGGTCTGGTTTCGACGCCTGCGAGGTCTAGGCCGACGACGGTCATCGCGTCACCGTCTGCTGAGTAGAGGCCGCAGCCACTTTTTGTGTTTTTGCGTCTGAGCCCAAAAATGATATTGGCGTTTCTGGCTGGATGGGCTTTTTGAACCTTTGTGGTTCGAAGGTTTCGACGGTGGCAGGCAGGTTCTGGCTGGCGGGTTTTCATTGTGTTCTATCTTGGCGTGCCCTGCTTATTAAGAGGAAGCTTATGATGCCTAGGATTGTAAGCGCCGTGGCTAAGGCTGTTAGTAGTGCAGCTTGTGGGACTCACACCCAAATGGGTCCAAGTCCACTCCCTCTTCGGTACGATTTTTCCTTCTCAATGACCTTACTTTTTAGCCAGTGACGTGTTTTCTGATTTAACGGTGCGAGGAGGAGGGAAGTCTGCACCTCACACGTCGTGGCGAAATCTCCCGCATAAACCTCTCCTATTCTATTGTTTAGATCTTACTGGGCGAGGTTGCCCTATTTCCGCATTCAATGGAGATGTCTCCCGCAACACCTTCTTTTTCTATTGTGCGTCGGACAATCGTCTTCTCAGTGCGCCATTATGATTTCTAGCGCGGGCACTCTGGAGTTATGTTTCTTTGTAGATGCTTGCGCGACAACTTTTTGGAAGAAACGCATAGAGTCTCTGTCTTATCCTATCAAACGTGAAGGTGTGTGCTCCTTCTTCTGTGCCGGCTCTTTCATCTACAACCAATTTCCGTGTATCTATCACTTCAATCACGCCTAGTCTCCCAATGGCACAGTAAAGGCGATGCTCTTCAGTATTGAGCCACGCTACGTCAGGTCCTCCTCCAATCGGCACAACAGCTTCTTCCTGCCCTGTTGAAACATCTAAGACAACTACTGCCCCGCCATCACATGCAACGTATGCCAAGCCATTTTTATCGTCGATGTCAAGGCCATGCGGTCCCGCTATCGAGACGGGTAAGAAATCCTTTTGTAGCATGTTTTCCGACGCAAGTAAAGCCACCCCCGCTGGTTCGCGGATATTCACTAGGAACTGATCCCTCTTGCTGGAGTATGCGCACCAACGTGGTCTTCCAGCCAGTTGTAAAGCTGAGATCAGTTTTCCTGAGTAGGGATCAACGAGTCTCGCGTGATTATCTTCCACGTCAGCGACAAGAAGCTGTTTGCGACTGCTATCCCACGCAAGACCATTAGGCATGGTTCCCGCCTGCACTTCACGCAAAACCTGATTGGTCAAGACATCAATTGCCAGGATCTTACCAGCACCTCGAGAGGCAGCGAAGACCAAGTTCTCATTCTGAGCACATACAACGCCACTTGCCTCTGGGCAGCCCGGAAGCGTTGCTAGGTGCTTAGCATGTTCGCCGTCTATAACTTCCACCGTTCCAGTGGCAGTGTGAGCAACATACACACGGCCACTTTCGAGATGAACGTCAGCATGATCAAAGTCTCCCGACTGGTGGGGAGGAAGATCAACATATCGAGAAACCAACAACGGCATAACTATACCTTCTAACAAACACATAAGAAAAAGGGGGGGTTTGGGTTTAACCCATCAGTTTCTTTCTGAAGAATTCCCTTCGCTCTTTCCTGTCCAGCTTTTCGATTTCTGCCTTGTATTTCTCGCGAATCAGCTTCAGTTTGCAGTTAGTGTAAAATGCATCGTACACCGGACTTGCTTTGGCAATGGTTTCATAATCATCTTTTGATACGATACCAAAACCTGTCATGACAGCTTCCAACCCGGCTGCTTCAGGGGCCATTTCCATCTTGTCCGTATCTGAAGCTCGCACAATTTTTGCCAAATCCAACACTGCGGGATCCGTGATCTTGTACTTCTCGACTACTGCATCGAAACTGCATTTGTCGCCATGATGTCCAAGCTCGACGCCAGGCGCGTCGTATGGTATGGATTTCTCTTTTTTGACGGTTTCTTCAATTTTTTCGACGGGAACGAAGAGGAATTCGGCTTTTGGATCTATGAATCGTTTTATCAACCATGGACACGCGGTTCTGTCTACGTGCACGTATAGTCTTGTTACCCACTTCATGCTTTTCACCAACATTATTTGGTTTCCAGTTCTTTGATGCGTTCCTGCACTGCTGCAAGCTCGTTCTTCAGTTCTTGTGCGTACTCTTCTAGTTTCTTGGTTTTCTCTTCTTTCGTTAGAAAGCGGCGAGTGAACTGTCCATATCCATGGTGTTCTTCGCCATGTCCTTCATGCATACTTTTTTTCGCACTCCCTTATGTAGATTAACTACTTATCAGAGTAGAATATCTACTTATATAAGTTTAACGCATACGTTCAATTCGGTGAAGCAGATGCATCGACTCGGATCCATGAAAGTCGGAACAGTGCAGCTTTGGCTTCTGCTGCTGCTCTCAGACAAGCCCATGTATGGCTACGAGATCATTCGTGAACTAGAACGAAGATTCTCTGGATATTGGTCCCCTAAGACAGGCACAATATACCCTGCTTTAGAAAAACTAGAGGAGAATGGATTCGTTACGGGACAGATAGAATTCAGAGACCACGGACCAGACAGAAAACATTACGCAATTACCGACAAAGGGAAAGAGGAATTGAAGTCCGCTATGGCTCAGTGGGCAAAAATGACAGAAATGATAGACACTTACAGAGAAACGCACCAAGCATTGTTCAAGTTCAAAAAATCATGTCCGCAAGATGAAGTTGCAGGAATGCTCACAAAACTTGGAACAGCTTTGAGAGAGAAAACATTCGAATTCTCCGATATCTTTCCTTCAGAAGAAAAAAGGCAGGCCAATCCTAATCAACCTCTGTTCATGAAATTGCTCTATGCAAAAGAAAATCACAAGTACGAGATCCATATGGAACTTGAATGGATGCCACCTGAGAGCACGTCTGCCCAAGAGAGATAACCAATGAGAGTTGTCTCAACTACGGCTTAGTGAAGGCTGATTGCGTCTTGAGCCATCATTGGGGTTACGTTAGCGCCATTACTTCAGCACTCTTATTTGGAATAAGCTCTACCTTCAACAAAATCGCATTGGAGAATGTCAATCCCACTCTAGTAGCTGGAATGATATACTTCATTGGCGGGGTTCTCCTGCTCGGAATCCATTTCACTCCACTCTCCAAAAAGATTCTTTCCATGCTTAAGACGTCTGGAACAGAGGAGAAAATACTGAAGAAGGACTTGAGAGTTCTGACCCTTGTGATTGTGTGCGGCTCGGTAATCGCACCGTTGCTGCTCCTGAACGGCCTGAACCAGACCACAGCCATAAACGCATCGCTACTTTTAAATGCGGAGTCCCTATTCACCGCCTTCTTGGCTTTTGTATTCTTGAGCGAACGAGGAAAGAGAGGTGAGTATCTTGGAATTCTCATGTTGCTTGTCGGCGTGGTCTTCGTGGCCACCAATGGAGAATTCCAGAGACTCACTTTGGCAGAAAACATTCTAGGTAATCTCCTTATAATTGGTGCATGTCTGTTCTGGGGAATAGACAACAACCTAAGCAGATTTCTCAGCAACAAGAGGGACATCATATTGGTGACTGCGTTGAAATGCTTTTTCGGAGGATTGGCCTTGCTTATTATCTCTTTTCTGTTCGGCAGTAACTTTAGCATATCATTGACATCGATACCTTACCTGTTGTCCGTGGGAGCCTTCAGCATCGCGTTCTCAATCTTGTTGTTTCTTTTTGCCCTTAGAAAAATAGGTTCGATGCGAACAGGAGTCATATATTCCACATCTTCACTTTTCGGAGCCGTTTTCGCGTTTGTAGTGTTGAGAGAGCCTTTCAGTCCCATCCAAATGACAGCAGGACTAGTAATGGTTTTGGGCGTTTACGTCCTTTACAGCTATGCGCCCGCGAGAGATTCGAACTCTCGGCAAGCATAATCTGAGTATATTTTCGCCGGTAAAATAAGGTGGAGGTCCCACTCCCGCACTCTAGGTACTCTACTACTGTTTAAATATGCATATTTCCTAAATAGGATGCGAGGGAGGGGTAATTTTGAAAAGGAGAATAGCAAAAATAGCCGTCTTCGTAATCATTCTAGCGACTTACGTTGCTTTTCTGTTATGGAGCATTGCGACCTACAATGCTTGCATCGCAGCTAAAATCGCGGAGTACGAGCAATTAGGCATCAGCAGAGACCTTATCGACCTCCCTGGCTTCTCGTCTTTCTGGTATGGTCAAGCATCTCTCTGGCTAGGTGTGTCAGTAGCCATTGTGGAGATAAGCATACTTGCCAGTTTCAGAATGCCCAAAGTCAAAGCCACATCAGTAGCAACTACATCAGTTCTCGCCATATTCTCTTGGTGGCAACATTAACGCCCGTTGCTCAAGCACAATTTGCTTGGGGCGGAATGGAAACTTTAGGGGGTGGCGTAGGAACTTCTGGTTAAATCCAAAGCGACCGTGAAAGAACATACATTAGCATAGTTACGATTCCCATTGCTTTCAAGCTCGGGAAGAGAACTTCAATTACCTTTTGGGATTTTGCCATGCAGCTATGCGCCCGCCGGGCCGCCGGTTATTGTTGTGGGTCCGATGAAGATTATGATGCTGTAGCTTGTGTTGCCGTTTGAGTATGCCGTGGCAGTTGTGACAAGTGCTATGCCGGCGAGGGTCAGAACAAAGCCTGCTATGAAGAGGGATTGGGATAAGCGTTTATGCAGTGCTGTTGGGACCTTTTGGTTTGTCGTCATCTTTTCGGGTCTCATTTTGACGTGAAGTGAAAGATTATCGTGGCCACCGTGAGGATTATTGTAAGCGTTATGGATAGGACCAAGACTGTTCTGAGGGACTTTTTGTCTGTTCCGAAGACTATTGGGATGGGGCCGACGAGTATGGCTCCGCCGCCTTTGGCTGTGCTCTTGGACGATGAAAGAAAGGCTAGGATGACACCGATTACGAGAACGATTATTCCCGCGAAGAGAAGTGTGAAACCAACTGTGTAGAGGGTACCAGCGTCCGTCAAGGTCTGGTGGCTCCTTATGTCTGTATGTATGTGTTCCTCCGCAGAGTTAAATCTTGTTTATCAGACTGGGAATCGTTATCTTTCATCTGCCAAAGTCATGTCGAGCAAACATGCCAAGGCGCTGTGACCGGCTCGTCTCGACGAAGGTGCATTCAATTCACGAGTGAAACGGAATTTCTTTTCAACAGTCAAACACGGTTCACGCTTGTTTTTCGGGAGGTTGATTTACAGCGTTTTTGCAGTATTATTGGGATGATTGATTGCAGATTGTGCGAAGTTGAGAGTGACCGGTTTCTTGCGGATGAAAGTTTTGACCAATGCACGCTGGCGCAGCTGATTTATAGTTGATTTTGCTATACTTTCTTGCTTCTGTCATTCGGGTGGTGTGGTGGTTGAGGGTTAGGCTCTTGCGTCATACTATGGACCCGGAGCTTGTCTGTGGAGCTGCGGCGTTGACGAGTTCTAAGAGTGGGACGCCTTCTGAGATTTTTGACGGGATGGACTTGGAGACTGCGAGGCGTAAGATTCGGCAGGTCACGGGTTACGGTCATGTTTCTGTTATTGAGCATGCTTCGTTCACGTTCAGTGTTGAGGGTGTTTCTCGTGCGATGACTCATCAGCTTGTGAGGCATCGGGTGGCCTCGTACACACAGCAGAGCCAGAGGTACGTGTCGTATAACACGTTGGAGGAATATGTTACTCCTAAGTCGATCATGGAGAATCCTGAGGCAAAACGGGTCTATGATGAAGCTTTGTCGAAGGTTTCTGAAGCGTACCGTAAGCTTCTGGAGAAAGGCATATCAAAAGAGGACGCAAGGTTTGTCTTGCCGAACGCGGCAAAAACCAACATTATCGTAACGATGAACGCTAGGGAACTCCGACACTTCTTCAACCTGCGATGCTGCTCACGGGCACAGTGGGAGATAAGGGAAGTGGCAACCGAAATGCTCAGACAAGCAAGGAAGGTTGCGCCAGCACTTTTCGACGCTTCAGGGCCAACATGTGTAGAATACGGGTACTGCCCCGAGGGAAAAATGAAACCTGAACAATGCAACATATCAGAGAAAAAAGAAGAGTTCCGCAAGTTGTAACACTTGCGGAAGAGCTTCTGGAAACGGGAAAGAACCCCCTGTTCCGTGGGCGACGCGTGCACTCTGCACTAGGGATAAATGTCTGTCTGCAAAAGCATATTTTCCTAGGAGTGTCTGAGAGAATGACGGAGCGTGTGCACAGTAACCGATGTGAGGTGTACCCATGGCTAAGGTTCTGGCCGTTTCCACAGGCTTTTGGAGGCCAAGGCAAGACTATTTGCAGTCAATTGCACGGGCAATTGAAGGAAAACTCCACAACGGGGATTTCATCGTAGTTTCTGAGAAAGCTCTTTCAACCGTCTTGAACAACATAGTTGACGAAAGTCTGGCAAAGCCAAGCTTAAGCGCAAAAATTATCGCTGGACCTTGGATGCGGATGGCATGGGGTTATTGCTTGGCCCTCTTGTGCCATTTTGACTGGAAACTGACCCAGGTCCTCCGCGAATATCCATATGAAATGGGCAGTCGCCACAAGCAGGTAGCCTTGGAGCATGCAGGCCTGTTAGGGGCTTTGATGTTCGGTTCTGAGGGCGGAATTGACGGAAGTAATCTGCCTTATTCATACGTGAGTCTACCCTTGAGAAACGGGAAGGAAATCGCGGAAAGTATTCGAGAATATGTTATGTCCGTTTTGGGCAAGAAAGCCTTCGTGATGATCTCAGACACCGACAAGACATATTCACTCGGAAGCTTTCACTTTGCTCCTCGACCAAGCTCTATCAAGGGAATCCATTCCTTCGGAGACGTTGTATCCTATGTTATTGGCAGATTCCTAAATCTGAGAAAAAGAGCGACGCCTGTAGCAGTCGCAGGCTGTCAAATCTCGGCTGAACAGGCCTTGAAAATCGCTGAAGCTGCCAATCACGCCCGAGGGCACGGCGCGGGAAAGACTGTTTGGGCTATGGCCCAAAGATTTGATGTCGATCTCGACTGTGTTAGCTGGGAAATGCTCGAGACAGTAAAGCATAAACCTATAGTGATCGTTAGACTTTGAACGTGAAAACTGATGGAAGCTTCAATCAAGCGGTTGAGTACATTCTTCAAGCCTCGTTCGGTTGCTGTGGTCGGAGCAACTAAGAAAATTGACAAAGCCGGGCATGTTATCTTCAAGAATTTCGTTGATAACAAAACTCGAGGGGTTTTCAAAGGAGACATCTACGCGGTTAACCCTACTGAAGACTCGATACTCGGCGTTAAGTGCTATCCGACGCTGAGGAAGATACCTGGCGAGGTTGAGCTTGTTGTTATAGTTGTACCTGCCAATGTGGTGCCGGATATCATGGAGGACGCGGCAGCGAAGAAAGTCAAGGCCGCAGTGGTAGTAAGTTCTGGCTTCAGCGAAGTCGGCAATCATGAACTTGAGGAAAGAGTGGTTGAAATTGCACGAAAAGCAGGGATTCGCGTCCTAGGACCAAACTGTCTGGGCGTTTACGATTCGAAGACTGGCGTAGACATGTTGTTCCTCCCCGAAACCAAAGTCCTGTCCACAGGAGACGAAGTCATCGCCACTCCAAGGCCTATCCCAGGGAAAATTGCAATCGTGACACAGAGCGGCGCGTTCGGAGTAGCAGCACTGGACTACTTGACAGGGCGGCAGATCGGTGTAAGCAAGTTTGTGAGTTTCGGCAACAAATGCGACGTTAAGGATGCCGAAGTGCTGCATTATCTCTTGCACGATAACGAAACGAAAGTCATTCTGATGTATGTTGAAGACATCAAGAGCGGCCGAGACTTCATCGCAGCTGCAGAGAGAGTCACGAAAAAGAAGCCTGTTGTTGCTCTTAAATCGGGAAGAACAGACGCAGGCGCAAGGGCTGCAGCTTCTCACACAGGAGCCTTGGCTGGTTCGGATAAGATCTATGATGCTGTTTTCAAACAGACAGGCATCGTAAGGGCAAAAGATATGGAGGAATTCTTCGATATGGGCAAAGCCTTGGCAATGCAGCCTCCTGCAAAAAACCAGAATGTGGGAATAATCACTGATGCCGGCGGCCCAGGAATAATGGCTGTTGATGAATGCGAGTCAATAGGCCTGAACGTGATGCGGTTTTCTGAAGGGACTATTCAGAAATTTGAGAAAATGAAAGGCGAGGGCAAACTTCCACAGTTTGCTTCCGGACTTAATCCAGTGGACATTACTGGATCTGGAACGGACGCGATGTTTGAATCAGTGACAAAGATACTGTTTGAAGACCCAGAAGTCAGCGGGATAATCCTGCTTGGACTACATCACACTCCAGCCGTGCAGGAGGAATACATTGACAAGGTTGCCAGCTTTGCATGCCAATGTGACAAGCCAATCGTTGCATGCGACATCGGAGAAACCGAGATGGCCATACGTACAAGATCCAGGTTCGACAGACTAGGCGTCCCAGCGTACTCTTCACCTGAAGACGCCGCAAAAGCTATGAGTGCCCTCGTAAGGTACGGACATTACCTGCAGAAGAAAGGAGCATTTGAAGGATACATGGAGACTTTTCGGCAGGACAGAAAGAAGAACTACTGCGTCACAAAATGATTCTTACCTCGACCGTGTTGCCATCGTTGAGCCTCAACTTTTTCCTCAGATTCTCTGAGAAAACAACCTCCAGAACGTTCTCCGGATAATCAGGAACCTCAGGAACGACAACTGCAGCCTCTACGCCGCCGTTCAGAATTGCCTTATACAGCTTCCCGCGGCAATAGCCAGCAGCTGGGACTATTTCCAAAGATGACCCCTTAATCAAAAGGTTCTTCTTCAGTATGCTTTCCTCGTCCAGTCTGATATTCAGTGTCCCAGCGTAGGGAGTAAAGCCAAGTTTTTGTTCGATTTGTTCCTTGACCCATGTAAGGCCGACGTATTTTTCTCCCTCGGCCGCTCCTGAAAAGACCCATCCCTTTAAGCTGACGGCCTTCAATTTCCTGAGTCTTCTAACTTACATTTGCTTCTGCTCTTTGAGCCATAATGCAACTTTTCTTATCAACGTGTTGGAGGTCATGTCGACAACTGGGACAATCATTTTTTCTCTTGTTTCGATGACAGCCTGATATTTAGGCATAAGCGAGTATCCAAGGAAGGTCCAGTAGACCCGGCCGTGCTCCACAAGCATTTTTGCCGTGGTTTCTGTGGACGCTGGAAGAGGGAAATAGAGAAAAACAACGCCTTCAGCCCAGTAAAGACCTGCTGCCTTGCCACCAGCCACTATGGAGGCGAACCTTGCTATGTCATCATACGTGGCGAAGTAATCCTTTTCCATGACGATGATTTCTTTGAAAGGCTCATATTTCACGACAAGTTCGTTTTCACCCATTATGTTCACCGCTTGTATGTAGGTTTCGCTGCCTTTTAATTTTGTTATGCTTCAGGAAAAAGTTATAGAGTGGCGCAAGCGTTAAAGGGCTGCATCAGACCATTTAGGAAAGGAGTTGTTCAGACCTTGCCTGAGATACGTGTCGCCCTTGTTGGCGTGGGTAATTCCGCCTCGGCGTTAGTTCAGGGTGTAGAGTATTACAAGGATGCTGAGGAAGACCAGATTGTGCCAGGACTTATGCACGTGACTTTTGGTGGTTATCACGTCAGAGATGTGAAGTTTGTTGCTGCTTTTGAAGTAAATAAGGACAAGATTGGCAAAGACTTGAGTGAAGCCATTTTCACAGCACCAAATTGCTGCGCAAAATTCGCTAATGTGCCACTTTTAGGAGTGAAGGTTTCGCCTGCACCGATTCTCGATGGTGTAGCAGAACACATGAAACGTCCGTTCAATGTTTACAAGGATAATGAAATGAAACCAGTTGACATAGTCGAGGTGCTGAAAGAATCGAAAACAGACATACTCGTGAACTACCTGCCAGTTGGCAGCAAAAACGCAGCGCGGTTCTATGCTCAGGCAGCTTTGGATGCAGGATGTGCCTTCATAAATTGCATGCCAGAGTTCATAGGCTCAGACTTCCATTGGGGCAAGAAGTTTGAAGAGAAGGGGCTTCCCGTCGCTGGAGACGACATCAAGAGTCAAGTGGGCGCCACTATACTGCATCGTAACATCGCTAGGCTCTGTGTGGACAGGGGCGTGATTATCGATGAGACCTACCAGCTCAACCTCGGCGGCGACACAGACTTCCTCAACATGACGGTGGAGGAGCGGCTGAAGACCAAGCGGATAAGCAAGACAGAAGCAGTCACCAGCCAAGTGCCTTACGAGTTGCCGACGCGCATCGGACCTTCAGATTACGTACCGTTCTTGGGCAACAAGAAGATATGTTACTTGTGGCTGAAGGGTAGGAAGTTTGGTGACCGCCCGTTGACCATAACTGTCAAGCTTGAAGTTGAGGACTCTCCCAACAGCGCAGGAGTTGTAATAGACATAATTCGTGCTGTGAAAATAGCACTGGATAGAAAGATCTCTGGACAGTTGCTGAGCATATCTTCCTACGCATTCAAACATCCCCCGATCCAGATACCCGACTCAAGTGCAAAGCAGTCGGTTGAAGAATTCATACAGGGAAAAAGGCAACGCTAGAAAAGACCCATGCACGGGACACTCTTCAACAGTTAGTTTTAAAGGTTACGATATCGAAGATAAACCGAAGTAAAAGGTGAGCATACATGGTAAACATAAACGGAAGTGAAGTCCGCGAAGGTTTGTACTACACAAAGGAATTTGAATGGGCAAAAGTCGAGGGTGACAAAGTCCGCATAGGAATAACTGACTACGCCCAGAAGCAACTGCGGGAAATCGTCTACGCTGAATTGCCTAGCTCTGGAACAACCATAAGTCAGAATACACCATATGGTACCGTGGAATCAGTCAAAGCCGTCTCAGACCTTGTAGCCCCTGTCAGCGGAGAAATACTGGAGGTAAACCAAGAAGTACAGTCAAAACCCGAGCTGCTTAACGAAGACCCATACGGAAAAGCATGGTTGCTTGTAGTCAAGCCATCCAACCTGCAAGATGAACTTGTCAAGCTAATGGATTTCAACAAATCAGCGGAATGGCACAAAACCCTGAAGTAGACGAGAAGGTCGACAATTGCCTAAACGCATCGTCATCATCGGCGCACACGCGGCAGGTGTAGACGCGGCCTCAGCCGCAAGAAAAAAAGACCGAACAGCAGAAATCACACTGATAACGGACGAAGAACACGCAGGTTACAGCCGCTGCGGACTACCATTCGTGCTAGGCGGACAGATTCCGAGCTTCAAAAGCCTCATCGTTTTTCCACAGACCTATTTTCAAATGATGAAGCTCAGCCTCAAAACCGAGACCAAAGCAACCAGTATTGACACAACCAAGAAGACCGTTGAAACAGTGGACAAACATGGCAAAACTGAAACAATCCCGTACGACAGCCTAATCATCAGCACAGGAGCCAGCAGCTTTATCCCGCCCATCAAAGGCAAAGAAAAAAAAGGCATACTTTCACTCCGCACTCTGGAAGACGGCGAAAGGATAGACCGAGCAATCAAAAAAGGAGCGAAGACTGCAGTAATAATGGGTGCGGGGCTCATAGGTCTCGAAACGGCTGTGGCCTTCCATGAAAGAGGCCTCAAAGTTACAGTTGTAGAAATGCTGCCCCAGGTTCTTCCGCAGATGCTTGACCCTGAAATGGCAAGAATCGTTCAAGAAATGCTGGAGCAGAAAGGCATGACTATTCTCACGGGCAAGTGTGTTGAAGAGTTTCTTGGAAAAGATGAAGCAACAGGCATAATCGCAAGCGGCGAACAAATCAATGCTGACTTACTCATGAGCGCCTTTGGAGTGCGTGCAAACACACAGTTAGCAGTCAGCGCTGGAATAGCGCTTGGCGAGACTAAGGCGATCAAAACAAACGCCCGGATGGAGACAAACGTCAAGGATGTCTACGCAGTGGGTGACTGCGCGGAGACGATGGGTATCATAACGCAGAAGCCCGCCCTCCCGCAACTCGGCACAGTCGCTGTACGAGAAGGAAAAGTCGCAGGCATTAACGCTGCAGGAGGCTACGCTTTGTTCACTGGTGGTTTGGGGTCAGCCGTCACGAGACTTTTCGACACAGACTGCGGAGTAACTGGCCTCACGGAAACCGCAGCTCAACGCTTCAAGTTTGAGACCGTTTCAGGAACTATCTCCTCCAAGACCAGAGCTGAGTATTATCCTGGCGCCCTGCCAATCAAGGTTAAGCTCGTGGTTGAGAAGGAATCACAGAGGCTTGTTGGAGCGCAGATCATCGGCGGAGAAGAAGTAACCCAGCGTATCAATGCCATATCTCTGGCAATACAGAAACAGATGAACGCAAGAGACCTTGCCAAAGCTGACACAGCTTACGCGCCGCCAGTGTGCGAAACATGGGAACCAGTAGTCCTAGCTGCTGAGATGGTCCTCATGAAACTCCGCTAAACATGCCTTCTTTTTTCCCTATCTTTCTACAGAAAGTTAATTAGAGCAACCTTCAAACTAGTTTTCACTGTAAACAAAATGATGGTGAACGTCAAAATGACACTAAAAGTGGCGATTAACGGTTTCGGAAGAATCGGACGTCTTTTGTACCGCGCAGCCATTGAAAGGAAAGCAAAAATCGACTTTGTCGCCGTCAACGACATCACTGACGCGAAGACACTCGCGCATCTGCTCAAGTATGATTCAGTGCACGGCAAATTCAACGCTGATGTGCAAGTTAAAGGCAACAACCTCACTGTTGACGGCAAAGAACTCAAGATCCTCTCACAAAGAGACCCCGCACAGTTGCCATGGAAAGACTTAGGCGTATATCTTGCCGTGGAATCCACAGGCTTGTTCACAGACCGCGACGGCGCTACGAAACACCTCATGGCAGGAGCCAAGAAAGTCCTCATCAGTGCACCCGCCAAGAACCCTGACGCAACAATTGTCCTCGGGGTAAACCATGACACCTACAACCACAAAAAGCACAACCTTATCTCCAACGCTTCCTGCACGACCAACTGCGTAGCGCCAGTGACGAAAGTTCTTCACGAAAACTTCGGAGTAGAAAGAGCGTTCATGATGACGGCCCACGCCTACACAAACGACCAAAGAGTAACTGACCTTGTGCACAAGGACCCGCGCCGCGCCAGAGCCGCAGCAGTCAACATAATTCCGACAACGACAGGGGCGGCAGCAGCTATCGGGCTTGTGATACCTGAACTTGCAGGAAAAATGGACGGCATCTCTCTACGAGTTCCAGTTCCAGACGTTTCTATAGTCGACCTGACAGCAGACCTCAAGAAAGCAGCAACAAAAGAAACAATAAATGCAGCGTTCAAGAAGGCCGCAGACACTTCACTTAGAGGCATACTGGAGTATACTGAAGAGCCAATAGTCTCAACCGATGTCCTTCACTCCCCATATTCAGCAGTCTTCGACGCTCAATCAACGATGGTCGTGGACAAGACCTTCGTCAAGGTCCTAGCATGGTACGACAACGAGTGGGGTTTCAGCTGCAGAATGGTCGAACAAATAGAAATGATAGGCAAAAAAGAAGGCCTCATCTAAACACCACTTTCGAAACCCAACTTCATTTCCCACTTTCTTTCAGTTCCGAAAAGAGGGGAACGATAAGATATGGCAAAATATCTAACCTTAGACGATGTCAACGTTAAGGACAAAGTTGTGCTCGTAAGAGTTGATTTCAACTCGGCCGTCGACCCGGAAACCAAGAAGATTCTGGAAGACGTGAGAATCCGCGCTCACGCTGAAACAACGATCAAAGAGCTTGCGCAAAAACAGGCCAAGGTTGTCATCCTAGCTCATCAAGGCCGGAAAGGCGACCCGGACTTCATCCCGCTGAAACAGCATGCCGAAATACTCAGCAAAATCCTCCGCAAACCCGTAAAATACGTGGATGACCTTTACGGTGAAAAAGCCAAAGCCGCCATCAAGAATCTAAAGAGCGGCGAGATCTTGGTTCTCGAAAACGTCAGGACTTTCTCAGCCGAAACAAAGGATGGAACGCCAGAGGAGCAAGCCAAAACAGACTTGGTCAAGAACCTCGCTCCGCTGGCAGACCTGTTTGTCAACGATGCTTTTGCGGCAGCACACAGAGCGCACGCGTCTATAGTAGGCTTCACACCAGTGTTGCCAAGCGTAGCAGGACGAATAATGGAACGAGAACTGAAGTCACTTACCAGAGTGCTTGAAAAACCCGAAAAACCATGCGTGTTCATCCTTGGCGGCGCCAAAGCGGACGATTCGCTGGAAATCAGCAGGTTCGTGCTCGACAAGAGCATAGCAACTCGCGTACTCACAGGAGGGGTTGTGGCCCAAGTATTCCTTGCGGCAAAGGATGTTGACCTCGGAAAACCCAACATGGATTTTCTGGAAAAGAAAGAACTGATGGGACTTATTCCAGGCATAAAAGACCTCATCAAAAAATACTCAGAGGAAATAAAGACACCGGAAGATCTAGCCGTCGAAGCAAATGGCGAAAGGAAAGAGATCAACTTGAACGCACTGCCAACAGCCTATTCCATATGTGACATTGGCACAAAGACGATTGAAGAGTATGCAAGGATTATCCATCAAGCAAAGTCAATAGTCATAAGCGGACCCATGGGAATATACGAAAACAGCGAGTTCAGTCTAGGGACAAGAAGAACACTAGAAGAAGTCGCCAACTCGAAAGCATTCAGCCTTGCAGGTGGAGGACACACAATTTCAGCAATACAAGAATTTCGTCTAGCCAAGAAAATCAGCTACATAAGCACCGCTGGCGGCGCTCTCATAGAATTCCTCATGGGCAAAAAACTGCCCGGCATCGCGGCATTGGAGAAAGCCGCGGCCAGGAAAGCATAGACCAATAGAAGAACGTACGAGCACGGAGCGTACTATTCGTTTCAGAAAAGGCAAGCTCAGATCGACCACAAACTCAGAAACGTGCCGATCAGCTCTCG
>Ga0315282_10009168_pt1 | contig 15803 bp, 17 predicted proteins | sample YL17G07_20_MG_FD_203693 | JGI IMG/M metagenome (GOLD analysis project Ga0315282, IMG submission 203693) | Sediment microbial communities from Yellowstone Lake, YNP, Wyoming, USA - YL17G07_20 | ecosystem: Environmental > Aquatic > Freshwater > Lake > Sediment | place: USA: Wyoming | collected...
TTCAGATTCCATAGAAATCCGGCAGTCGCTTTTAAATAATTTTAAGAATGAAGGCTGATCCAGAAAAAAATAGACTTTCTATCTTGAGGCTCGGCTCAGCTTTTTTTAAGTTTTATTTCTTCTTTTCGCACCGACTGATGGCCAGCATATCGGAAAGAATGGAAAAACCAGTTTCAATCCGGCCGGCCCCAGCTCCCTGGATGGTTATCTTACCCATTAAGTCTGTGTCGAAAGTCAGGGCGTTCATGGCACCCATGACACCAGCTAAGGGGTCGGTCAGCGGCAATTTTTCCGGGGCAACGCTCGCTTCGATGTGGCTACTATCTTTTTTCACCTTAGCTATAAGCTTGTATCTAAATCCGGCACTTCTGGCTTCCAGAATATCTTTTTTTCTTAGAGCCGAAATGCCCTGGCGTTTTACTTCATCTGGCCGGATTCTGCCGCCCAGCAGAGCCTTAGCCAAGATGACCACTTTAGCCACAGCGTCAAAACCTTCAACATCAGCCGTCGGATCAGCCTCAGCGTAGCCGAGTTCCTGAGCCTGCTTCAGAGCCTGGCCATATTCCATGTCATCCAGTTCCATTCTTGACAGAATAAAATTAGTAGTGCCGTTCAGAATTCCTTTGACTTTCCTGATATCATTTCCGGCCAATCCGTCTTCAGCCAGATGAAAAACAGGCGTTCCGCTCATTACCGTTCCTTCAATTCTGAACTGCCGGTTGTTAAGGGTGGCCAGTTCTTTCAATTCATGATAATGAAGGGCAGCCGGTCCTTTATTAGAAGTGACCACGTGTTTTCCGGTGCGTAAAGCTTTCTTGATGTAAGAAGTGGCGGGCTCACCAGTTTTTATATCAGTATAGGTCATCTCCGCCATAATCTCAGCTTCAACCTGTTCGATTAAGTCCAGGGGTTCAAGAAAATCTTCGCCTTTAATCTTCTGGCCATCATAATCATTTAATTTTTTCCCTTCTTTCAGCAAGTTGAGAACCTTTTTTATATTCAGCCCATCTGGAGCCAGCACTGAGCCTTTGAGCTTATCAGTGATAGCTACGACCTTAGGTTCAAACTTGTGAAGGTCAAGAAGCTGTTCAGCTTTGCGGTCGATGATTTCTAAAAGACCCTGTCCGACCGTTCCACAGCCTATTAGCATTATTCTGTATTCCATGATTCTCCTCCCATCTAACCTCAGCTATGTTAACATAAGTTTTATTTAAAAGAAATTCTGCCGGGCCGATTGACCATGAACATTTTTCTTCACCTATTTGTCAATGAGCAATATCTCTTAATTTTTTTCGCTAACTGATTGGATAAGTGAGAAGTCATTCACTCATCTGAGCCACCACCTAATGAAGCTGGATGAGGGCCTTTAAAGGCTAAAAGCGGAAATGGAGAGAGAATAATTAAATTAAGGCAATAAAAAAAGGGCTGCCCCCAAGGACAGCCCTTTGAAAATTCTCCTGAGTGAAGTTTAGGCTTTTGAAGCCTGTTCTTTCTGGGAAGCGATGAACTGCTCGATCCAGTCGGTGGTAACGCTCTTCGGTCTTTCAATCGGTAAGCCCAGAGCGCGGTCCCAGACGAGCTGAGCCAGGACACCCAGAGCTCTGGAGACACCAAAGAACACGGTGTAGAAATCGTATTCTTTAAGGCCATAGTGCCAGAGCAAGCAGCCGGAATGAGCATCAACGTTCGGCCAGGGATTCTTGGCTTTGCCGTGCTGGGTCAGAATATTCGGAGCCACTTCATAGACCAGGCTGACCACTTTGAAGATTTCGTCATCGGGCAGATGTTTGAGAGCGAATTCCCTCTGAGCGATGAATCTGGGATCGGTCTTCCGCAAAACAGCATGACCATAACCTGGAACGACTTTACCGGCATTCAGAGTGTCCCAGATGTACTTACCGAGCTGTTCTTTAGTCGGGACACCACCAAGTTTTTCCATAATTTCCATAATCCAGCGCAGGACTTCCTGGTTGGCCAGGCCATGAAGCGGTCCAGCCAGTCCGTCCATAGAAGCTGACAGAGAATAGTAAGCATCGGACAGAGCCGACCCGACTAAGTGGCAGGTATGAGCAGAAACATTTCCACCTTCATGGTCGCAGTGGAGAACCAGATACAGTCTCATTAATTCCTTGAAAGCCGGGTCGTCGGTTATTCCGAGCATCTGGGCAAAATTTCCACCCCAGTCCAGCTTGGGGTCAGCCGGGATGTGCTGGTTACCCCTGTAAGTGCGGCGGTAGATGTAAGCCGCAATAGCCGGGAGCTTGCCGAGGATGTTCATCACGTCTTCGTACATCGGATCCCAGTAATCCAGCTTGTGCATACCTTGGCGGTATCTTTCAGCAAAGATGGATTCTTTCTGGAGCTGCAGGATGGCTAAGGAGAACTGGGTCATCGGGTGGGTATCTGCCGGGACAGTTCTCATCACATCGATAAGATACTTGGGCAGCTCGCTTCTTTTCCGCCATTCTTCGCTGATCTCGGCGCAATCTTCAGGGGTGGGGATGTCACCGGTGAGCAGGAGATAGAAGATCCCTTCGGGCAGAGGTTCTTCTCCACCGGGAGCCTTGGGGAGTTTTTCCTGGACTTCAGGGATGGAGTATCCACGAAAACGGATGCCTTCCATCGGGTCGAGAGCTGAACACTCCCACATCATACATTTCACACTGCGCATGCCACCATAAGTCTGAGCGATGGTGACGTCAGAGATTTTGAGTTCCCCATGCTCTTTGAGAATCTTCCGGATTCTCTCGCGCCTGGGCAGCATTTTGGAGACAAACTTTTCCTTTATTGTAGCCATTCAGAAACCTCCTTTAGGCTATTATTTGCTATTTAGTTTTAAAAAGATGCTTTTGGAATAAAAATATAACATTTTAGTTGTTTGTAAGTCAATTTAAATTTGTAAGATAGACAAAAGTCTTGATTTTTGGGCAAAAGGCTAATATTCTTTAAAGAAAGCGCGAGATATGTCTCGATAATTTCTGGTTGAAAGGAGAAACAGAAATGGGTGGAATGGTCGTCCTTTTGATAATCATAGGGCTGCTCATTCTGATTGGTATCGGTATCTATAACAGCCTGATTGTATTCAGAAATCGGTGCGATAACGCTTGGGCTCAGGTTGACGTCCAATTACGGCGGAGGTATGATTTGATTCCTAACCTGGTGGAAACAGTCAAAGGTTATGCCAAACATGAACGGGAAGTTTTCGAAAAAGTAACCGAAGCTCGAACTAAAGCCATCAGCGCTCAGACAGTCAAAGAGCAGGGCGAAGCCGAAAATATGCTGACCGGTGCCCTGAAATCTCTCTTTGCGGTGGTGGAAAATTATCCCGAGCTTAAAGCCAATCAGAATTTCCTGATGCTGCAGGAAGAACTGGCCGGGACAGAAAGCAAAATTGCCTATGCTCGTCAGTTTTACAACGATATGGTTATGAAGTTCAACATGAAGCAGCAGGTTTTTCCTTCCAGCATAATCGCCAGAATGTTTAGCTTCAAGGAAAAAGATTACTTTGAGATTGAAGAACCCGCAGCCAGAGAACCGGTTAAAGTTTCTTTCTGATGTTCCGGCTGATATTCCGGGCGGATTAACTCGAATCAGACTGAACGCTTCCGAAAATGTACGAACAGATAACGAGAAATAAGCTTAAATCTGTTTTTCTGGTGTTGTTTTTTGTGGCTTTTGTTTTTCTCCTAGTCTGGGTTTTTGAAGAGGTCACCGGCTGGGGAAAAGGTGGATTTGTCCTGGCGCTGATTATTTCCTTAGCCATGACTGTCGGTGGCTATTATTACAGCGACAAGATCGTCCTGGCTATCAGTCATGCCCGGCCCGTCACTCGAGAAGAATATCCCTATCTCTATCACACAGTTGAAGGCCTGGCTATCGCCGCCGGAGTGCCCTCCCCGCACTGCTATGTCATTGATGACACTGCTCCCAATGCTTTTGCTACCGGACGCAACCCGAAAAATGCAGTGATTTGCGTCACTACCGGTCTTCTGCAGAAGATGAACCGTCTGGAGCTCGAAGGAGTCATTGCTCATGAGATGTCCCACATCAAATATTATGATGTGCTTTTGCAGACGGTGGCTGTGGTCATGGTCGGAATTGTGGCTCTGCTTTCTGACTGGATGCTGCGGAGCTTCTGGTGGGGCGGTGGCCGGAGAAGAAGCCGGGAGAGAAGTGGCGGCAATGCCGGAGCGATTCTCCTTCTGGTGGGAATTGTGCTGGCCATCCTGTCTCCGCTGATTGCCCAGCTGATTCAGTTAGCCATATCCCGTCGCCGGGAATTCCTGGCCGATGCCAGTGGGGCCATGCTCACTAGGTATCCGGCCGGACTGGCTTCGGCCCTGAGAAAAATTGCCGCTGACCCCGAACCGCTGGAAGTGGCCAACAAAGCCACTGCCCATCTTTACATCGTCAACCCGCTGAAAAATGTCGGGGGCAAAGTTAACAAGCTATTCAGCACCCATCCGCCGATTGAGGAGCGCATCGCTGCCCTGGAAAAAATGTCCTTCGACAAAACCTGAAACCGCGGCGGATATAAAGTAAAATTGTAAGAATCAGCCTGAGAGAGTTTTCAGGTTGCTGACGGTCTCTTGCAAGTCAGACTTTCTTTGTCTATAATTTATCTGCCCTTGGCGGGGTCGTAGTTCAGCTGGTTAGAACGCCGGCCTGTCACGCCGGAGGTCGCGAGTTCGAGCCTCGTCGGCCCCGCCATTTTTTTATTCGATTATTCAATAGCCATGGAAGCCCTTGATCTTCTCCAGGAAGTCCTTAAACAGAAAACTTGTTTTGTGGGAATAGGCAACAAACTTCGTGGAGATGATGGTTTCGGTCCTTATCTCATCGAACGATTGAGGGAAAAAGTTCTTTTTCCTGAGGCTGAGTTACTGACAGTTGAAGACGTTCCTGAAAATTATGCTTTTCCAATTTCTCGAAAGGATGCAGTTAATGTCATTTTTATCGATGCTGTTATCCTGAATGCTCCGTCGGGGACAGTCATATTTGGCCCCTTGGCTGAATTTGAAGAAATCGGGGAGATTGCTTCAACCCATAAGCTATCGCTCCGGCTAACCGCCAGAGTTATAGAGGAAACGGGCAAAAAAGTTTTTCTTCTGGGAATAGTGCCAGTCTCTATGGAGTTCGGCCAGGAGCTATCGCCAGAGATAAAAGAAATTTCTGATGACCTGGTGGGGATAATCGAAAAAACCAGTCCGGGCTCGTTTTCAATGAAATAATCGAGGAGTTGGAATTTCTCCAGAAGAATTGAAGTCCTCCTGTTTTTCCTGGGCATCGAATTTTAAGGTTTTATTGACATTCCCTTGCCTTGTCCCCTATAATTAGATTGAGTCGGGGGCGAAATGGACTCGACGGAGGTAGTGAAGCAGAAGCTGCAGGCCGAGGTCCCATCAACCTCGTTAAACAGGTGGGAAAAAAAATTAACTGCAGAACCTGTTGCAGTCGCTGCCTGATAGAAAGTGCAGCCGTCTCTCGTAGCCTTTCCTGCGGGCTGTGAGAGACGCCGACCAGCAGGATGGTCTGTCGGGCGAGCTCAAGGCCCGGCGGATGAAATTCCTCTTGAGCTGGTTGAGCGGCGCTTTTCCTCTTTGAGAATCGCTCGGCGAGAAACAAGAAAGAGGATAAGCCTGTAGAAGCTAACTGTGGAATACCTTCGGACGCGGGTTCGATTCCCGCCGCCTCCACCAATTTTTTATCTTGAAAAGAAAAAGTGGAGATGGATAAATTTTTCAGAGGTCTAATTATTATAGTAGTTGGCCTGTGGATTATCGGAAATGTCTTTCCTTCATTTCTTCTGGCTCAAAAAGTGAAGAAATCAGTTCCCACAGTCAGGGTCTCGGTTGGAGAGGAAAATGGGGTTACCAGATTACGAATCACCTCCGAAGTTAACCTGAATTACAGCCTGAAAAAATCTAGTAATTCCCTTGAGATTTCCTTTAAGACTTCATCCGGGCTTAAACTCGAAAAAAGGACTTTCTCCAGCCGACTAATAAAGTCAGTTGACCTGGCTAAATCCCCAGAAGCCTATCTCCTGGTGGCAAAAACCGCGACTGAAAGTTTTACCTTTTCCTACTCAGCTCGGAAAAATCCCTTTGAATTGATTATTGACTTTAAACTGAAAGAAGAAAAGAAAGTTCCGGCTGAGTCGCCAAGTTCTTCAGCGCCGGGAAAAGCAGGCAGCCAGCCAGTTGCACTCCAGACTCCTACCCCCACAGAAGCTTCAGGTCAGAACCTGACTACCAAAAAGTCGGTTAAGACTATAGTCATTGATGCCGGGCATGGTGGTATCGAGACCGGAGCCAAAGGAAACTTTGGGGCTCTGGAAAAGGATATTACTCTGGCTATCGCTCGAAAGTTGAAAGAAGAAATCGAAGGCGGCCTCAAATACCGGGTAGTATTGACCAGGGAAGCCGATGTGGTGGTCCCCTTAGACCGAAGAGCCGCTATTGCCAATAACAACAAAGCCGATGTTTTCATCAGCATTCATGCTAATGGTTCGAGAAGAGTTAACGCCCGGGGTTCGGAAACTTACTTCCTCAGCCTGAATGCCACCGATGAAGAAGCCCGACGCTTAGCTTATTTTGAAAATAATTCAGGAGAGCTGGAAAACCGGGTTACAGAAAAGGATTTCGATGATTTAAAGTTGATTCTCTGGGATATGGCTCAATCAGCTTATCTTAAACAGAGCAGTCAGCTGGCAGAGTTTGTCCAGACAGAGTTGAATGAATTACTCAATACCAAGAATAGAGGGATAAAACAGGCACCTTTTAAAGTTCTGACAGGAGCAGCCTGTCCGGCTATCCTGGTGGAGGTGGCTTTTATCACCAATCCTGAAGAAGAGAAGATGCTTCAATCTGAAGAATTCCAGAGCAAAGTGGCTGAAGCCGTTTATCAGGGTTTAAGCAAGTTTCTTCAACTTTATGAGAAACCATGAAAACAAAAAAGAAAAAATTAACCATCTTTTTAGTTCTACTGATTGTTCTATTGGTGCTGGTGCTGGTGTTTTTCTTCGGCAACAGAAAAGAGAAAATCAAACATCTGTCCAGACCTGGAGGAACTGTCCAGACAGCTAAACCGGCTAAAGAAATTCAGATGAAAAAAATCACCCTCTTTTTTCTTTCTGAAAATGATGGCCTCCTCCATCCAGAAGAAAGAGAAATACCGGTCTCTTCCTTGAACGATGAAGCCAGAGCTGTGGTTGAAGAATTAATCAAAGGTTCGAAGTCCACTTTAATAAGCTCAATTCCTGAAAGCACCCGGGTCAGGCAGGTTTTTGTGACCGATGATGGTACTATCTATGTGGACTTATCCCGAAATGTACTTGAAGCTAACTTCTATGGTTCATCCGGGGAAATGGCTGTGGTTTATTCCATAGTGAATTCCTTAGCTTACAATTTCAAGGCGATAAAAAAGGTTAGCTTGTTGGTCGAAGGTAACGAGAAGGAGACTCTCGGGGGCCATATCGACCTTTCTCGGCCATTTTTACCTGACTATTCACTAGTGGCCAGATAAATCCATTTTTAAAGTCGAGATGATGAAAATAAAAAAACTACCCAGGGTGGTTATTCTTGGTTATCCCAATGTTGGTAAGTCCACCCTTTTCAACCGGATTCTCGGGCAGCGAAAGGCTCTTGTCCATTCATTACCGGGGATGACTCGCGATCTGATTACCGGAGTGGCTAAGGTTGGAAACCGGGAATTTTTGCTGGTCGACACCGGAGGTTTTGCTGACGGTCGGGTTGACCCCATTTCAGCCAAGGTCAGGGGAAAAGCCTGGGAAGCAGCCAGAAGTAGCGATGTCCTGATTTTTTTGGTAGATGGCAAAAGACTGCTTACTCCCGGCGAAGAAGAACTGTTTTTAAGACTGAAAAAACTGAATAAGCCGTTGCTGGTAGTGGTAAATAAAATGGACAACCCTGAATTAGAACCTGACTTTTCTGAGTATTATCGGCTCGGCCAGGACGAATTGATTCTGATTTCAGCAGAACACAAATATAATCTTGACTGTTTAAATGAAAAAATTGTCGAATTATTACCGCCGCCGTCGGCTGGGATTAGTAATAAAGAAAAAACTGAAAAACCCTTTAAAATAGCCATTGTCGGACGCATAAATGTCGGCAAGTCTTCTCTGATCAATCAACTATGCGGAGAAGAAAGACTTCTGGTCAGTGAAATTCCGGGAACAACCCGGGACAGTGTAGATACCCTGATCACCAGGAACAGGAAGACTTATTGCCTGGTCGATACCGCTGGAATCAGGAAATTCAGCGGGACAAAGGATTCAAGGGAAAAAGCCAGTATCATCAGAGCCAAGAGAAACATTGAAGAAGCAGATGTGATCTGTCTGGTTATGGACATTCGGGAATTTCCCACCAGGCAGGATGCTCGCATTGCCACCTTGGCTTATAAATCAGGTAAACCCTTAGTCATCGCCTTGAACAAATGGGACCTGGCTGAAAGATCTAAGGTAAATCCCGTGGAACTCAAGAATTATGTATATCAAAGGCTTAATTTTGTTGATTATGCTCCTCTGGTATTTGTTTCTGCCCTTTCCGGTCAAAGAGTAGTGAAGATTCTTGACCTGGCTGAAGAAGTCTACCGGTCAGCTTCAAAAAAGGTTGAAACACCAGTGTTGAACAAATTCTGGCAGAAATTTTCACAGGAATATACACCGAAGATGAAAGATGGTTCAATCCTCAAGGTAAAATACATAGTTCAGAAGGGAATCAGACCCCCATGGTTTGTTCTCTTCGGTCATAGCCGGGGTCCGCTCTTACTTTCATACGAAAAGTTTCTGGCCGATGTCTTCAGAAAGCAATTCGGGTTCATCGGCACACCGATAAAATTCAGTCTGAAGAAAAGTTGATGACAGAATTTTTTGACGCCTGGCTTTTCATGATAAGATCAGGCGTTTTATTTTGAGGTCTGCAATTGACCAGTAGATTAATGGATAGGTGTTATCCAAAGCTGCCATTTTTTCTTGACTTTAACGCATTATTCTTATATAAATTATTTCTAACTATGTGAAGACCAGATGTTTAAGGAGGTCATGATGTCTCGTAAGAGGATAAACGGATTAGGAGTTATCCTTTTAGCCTTAGCTATTCTTGTGACCACAACGAGTTGCGAGAAGCTGAAGGTGAACAATTTACAGGCAAATTATCATTTTAAAAGAGCTAATCAGATGTTTAGAGAAGGCAAATACCGGAATGCTGTGGCTGAATACGAATTGGCCCTGAAGTATAGACCCGACCTGGTGCAGGCTTATAGGTATGTTGGTGAAAGCTACAAACAGCTATACAAACCCGGTGTTGACTCGGCTCTGAATAAAGAGCTTGAAGCCAAAACCATTGAAGCTCTGACCAAAGCCCTGGAGATTGAACCTAATAACAAAGATATTATCTATTCACTGGGTGATATGTATGATAAGCTCAGAAAATTCCCGCAAGCTGAAAAGCTCTACCTGAGAATACTGGAGCTTGATCCTCAAAACATGGATAATTTCTACGTAGTGGCTGAGTTCTACAGCCGGTATGCGGGCGAAATTCCTGAGGCTGCCAAAAAGGCGGAAACCATGTATCTCCGCCGAATTGAAGCTGACCCGGAAAACCCCATGGGTTATGCTTATGCGGCCAACTATTATGAGCACCTTCCTGTATCCGAACAGAACATTGAAGGGGCTATAGAGAATTTCGATAAAGCCAATGTTTTTTGGGAAAAGAGAATCGCTCTTGACTTGGAAAATCCCCAAGCCTGGCTGGCTAAGGGAGTAAACCGCTGGAGCCGAGCTTACCGTTTTCAGAATGTTCCTGCGGCTGAAAGGTTAGTAATAGCCAGAGATGCTTTGAAGGCTATCGAAAAAGCCAGTAGTCTGGATCAGAATTATCCAGAGCCTTATAGCTGGTTGAGTGTTCTTTACAAAAGTGTTCTGGCCAAGCTCGAGCCCGATAAGGAAGCCAGATATAATGCTGAAGCTGATAAGTATGCTGCCAAGTTCACGGACCTGAGACAGAAAGCTCTGGAAAAGAAGAAACTCGAAGAAGAACTCAAAAAGGTAAAATAATTTTTTGAAAATAAAGGGGGACAGGCCAGGAGGAAGGTTAGTCCCTCTATCTTGTTAGCCTGAATGTTCATTCCTTTAAAAGATGAAAACCCAACCCTCAGATTCCCGATAATCACAGTAATCTTGATTGCCATCAACTGCCTGGTATTTATTTATCAGGTGGCCTCACCTCAGGGGCTTGAATATTATGTGCTGAAGTTCGGGATCATCCCGTATGAGATAACCCACTGGCACCTGGAGGCGGGAGTACCCAGGGTGGCCTGGCCTCTCAGCCTGCTCACCGGCATTTTCCTCCATGGCAGTCTTTTTCATCTGCTGGGGAATATGCTTTATCTCTGGATATTCGGTAATAATGTTGAGGATTTTCTCGGGTTGGTGCGATTCTCTTTTTTCTATCTCACCTGCGGGATTGCCGCTTCTCTTATTCAGGTAGCTTTTTCTCCTAATTCTCAAGTGCCGATGATTGGGGCGAGTGGAGCTATAGCTGGCTTGCTCGGGGCTTATCTCGTCTTATTTCCTTCAGCCAGAGTAAAGACCCTTGTCTTTTTATTCTTTTATATTACAGTGATTTCAGTTCCTGCCTGGATAATCCTGGGAATCTGGTTTGTCCTTCAACTTTTTAACATCGGCCTGGGTGGCGGCGTGGCCTGGTTCGCTCATATCGGTGGGTTTCTGATAGGCATAGGTTTAATCATGAGCCAGATAAAAAGGCGGCGAAAATATTACTACACTTGAAGTTATCAGAGAAAGCCGCTAAAATAAATAGCTGCTGTTTATTGACAATTTAGGCATTATTTAGTATCTTATTCAAACAATTTAGGTATATTCTCTTTTAGGCAAGGTCGAAGAATGAAGACTTATCATCCCAAAAAAGAAGAAATTCAACAGAAATGGTGGCTGGTCAATGCCGAAGGCAAGATCCTGGGGCGGCTGGCCACAGAGATAGCCGTCCTTCTGCGCGGCAAAAACAAACCTCAGTTTGCTCCAAACGTTGACCTCGGAGACTTTGTGGTGGTTATAAACGCCGAAAAAATTAAGGTCACCGGTAATAAACTCGAAGATAAGATTTATTATTCCCATTCGCTCTACCCTGGTGGATTGAAAGAGAAAAGGCTCAAAGAGATGCTGGCTACCAAACCAGAGGAAGTGATTAAGAAAGCAGTCTGGGGTATGATTCCTAAGAATAAGCTCGGTCGGGCTGTAATCAAGAAGCTTAAAGTCTATCGGGGTCCTGAACATCCGCATCAGGCCCAGAATCCTCAGGAATACCAGTTTTAGGAGGAACCTTGAGTCTCATTCAGTATTACGGAACAGGTAAAAGAAAAAACTCTATTGCCCGGGTTTTTCTTCGTTCGGGCAAAGGTGATGTTACTCTGGTGGTCAATAAAAAGCTTCGTCCTTTCGAAGAATATTTTAAGCTGAAATCTCTGCGCTATATCATCCGTCAGCCGTTGATGATCACTGAAACTGAGAACAAGTTTGATATCTTCATGAGGGTGGAAGGCGGCGGAATTCGCGGTCAGGCTGAAGCTGTTCGCCTGGGTATTGCTCGGGCTCTGGTCGAGTTCAACAAAGAGTTAAGAGCCATTCTGAGAAATGCCAATTTGGTGACCAGAGATTCCAGAATTAAAGAACGGAAGAAGTACGGCTTGCTGGGTGCCAGAAAGGCGCCTCAGTATCATAAGCGTTAAAGTCTTAGCAGGGGAGGAATACCTTTGATCTCAGTAACTATGAAAGAACTCTTGGAAGCTGGTGTTCATTTTGGTCATCAGACCCGGCGCTGGAATCCCAAAATGAAGGAATACATCTTTGGCCAGAGGAACGGAATTTATATTATCGACCTTCAGAAAACCATCAAAAATTTCAAAGAAGCTCTTCAGTTCATCCGAACTGTAGCTGAAAGCGGAAAAGAGGTCCTGTTCGTTGGAACTAAAAAGCAAGCCCAGGATATCATCCGGGATTATGCTACTAAATCTGAATCCAGTTATGTTAATCAGCGCTGGCTGGGCGGCTTGCTGACTAATTTTAAGGTTGTCAGGACCAGCGTGGAAAAGCTCATCGAGCTGGAAGAAATGAGGGAAGACGGCCGCTGGGAGCTTCTTTCCAAGAAAGAGCAATCAAAGAAAGAAAAAATTTACCGGAAGCTTCAAAAAAATCTTGGTGGCCTCAAAAAGTTGACTGAACTGCCGGGCACAGTTTTCATCATAGATTCTTCTAAAGAAGAAATTGCCATTGCCGAGGCCCAAAAGACCAGAATCCCAATTGTAGCCGTGGTTGATACTAACGGTGACCCAGAAGAAGTTGATTATCCTATACCTGGTAATGATGATGCGGTCCGAGCCATTGAGCTTTTCGCGGCCAAGGTAGCTGAAGCCATCATCGAAGGGAAGAAAGCCAAGCTGGCTCAGGGAATGATGGAAGAAAAGAAAGAGGAAGCTGCGATTGAAGCGACAGGGACTTCTGCCGATAGCCAGACGGCTTCCACTGACAAAACCCAATAATTTACCTATCAAAGGAGTTTAAAATGGAAATCACAGCTGAACTGGTGAAAGAGTTAAGAAATAGAACCGGTATTGGCGTTATGGAATGTAAAGAAGCCCTGCAGGAAAGCGGGGGCGATATCGAAAAAGCCATAGAAATTCTGCGAAAAAAAGGTTATGCCAGAGCTCAGGGCAAAGCTTCCCGTGAGGCTGCCGATGGAGCTGTTGGGGCTTATATCCATGCTAATAATCGGATTGGTGTCCTGATAGAAGTCAATTGTGAGACGGATTTTGTGGCCAGAAATGATGAATTCAAAGAATTGGTCAAGAACCTGGCCATGCAGGTGGCGGCTGCCAACCCGCAGTACATTTCTCCTGAAGACATTCCGGCAGAAGTGATCGAACGGGAGAAGGAAATCATCAGAGCCCAGATTCAGGAAGCTAAGAAGCCGCCTGAAATCATCGACAAGATTGTTCAGGGCAAATTGAATAAATTTTATGAAGAAGTTTGCCTGCTTGACCAGCCCTACATCAAAGATGATAAAATTAAGGTGAGAGACCTGGTGAACACCCATATCTCCAAGTTTGGCGAGAACATCAAGGTCAGACGTTTCGCCAGATTTGAAATAGGAAACTATTAGAAAGCGATTGCCATAATGGATGAGGGTAAACCTGCTTACAAGCGCATTCTCCTGAAACTCTCTGGGGAAGCTCTTTTAGGAGAGCTGTCTTACGGTATAGATTTCAAAAAAGCTCGCGCCATTGCCCGGGAAATCAAGCAGATTCACGAGGTGGGAGTTGAGGTAGCCATTATGATTGGCGGGGGGAATATTTTCCGCGGCTCCCGCGGAGTGGAAGAGGGTATGGATAGAGTCTCGGCTGACCATATCGGACTTCTGGCAACAGTCATCAATGGGATTGCTTTACAGGATGCTCTGGAGAAGGAAGGCCTGAATACCCGTCTTATTTCTGCTATCGAGATCAAAGCGGTGGCTGAACCTTTTATCCGGAGAAGAGCTTTAAGGCACTTAGAAAAAAGAAGGATTGTCATCTTCACGGCTGGGCTGGGTAGCCCCTACTTTACGACCGACACAGCGGCCGTGCTGAGAGCTCTGGAAATCAAGGCTGAAGTCATTCTGAAAGCCACTAAAGTGAATGGAGTATATTCAGCTGACCCGATGCTTGATGAAAAAGCCATCAGGTTTGATTCGATTAAATTCTTAGAAGTTATCCAGCAAGAATTGAAGGTGATGGACAGTACGGCTATCACTCTGTGCAAAGACAACAACCTTCCCCTAATCATTTTTAATCTTAATATTCCTGGCAACATCAAAAAAGCTGTCCTTGGCGAAAAAGTCGGGACCAAAGTTTCCTGAACTTTATTTAAGACTCAATCAAGGAGGGCGGACAATGGTGAAAGATGTCTTAAGAGAGCTGGAAAAAAAGATGAAGACTTCTCTTGACCATTTCCGGAAAGAAATAAGCAAACTCCGGACCGGAAGAGCTAATATTAACATTTTTGAAGACATCAAGGTTATGTATTATGGCATACCAACCCCGATCAATCAGCTAGCCACGATTGGTGTCCCTGATCCCACCCTGATCACCATCCAGCCCTGGGACCCGACGCTGATGGAAGCGGTGGAAAAAGCCATCAGATCATCTGACTTGGGGTTCAATCCCCTAAACGATGGCCGCGTCATCAAGGTGCCGATTCCGCCTTTAGATGAAGAAAGAAGGAAGGAGCTGGCCAAGAAAGTCAGCAAGATGCTGGAAGAAGAAAAAACTGCCTTAAGAAATATGAGACGGGAAAGCAAGGAATACATCGAAAAGCTGGAAAAAGATAAGAAGATTACTGAGGATGATAAATACCAGGGCCTGGAAAAACTCCAGGAGCTCCTTGACCAATACATCAATCAGGCAGAAGAAATCGCTTCAGCCAAAGAAAAAGAAATCCTGGAAGCCTGAGATTAAAGCCTGAAATTAGCGGCCCCGGCTGCAGAGTTTTTTTCTTTTTCTCTCTTAACTTCTTCTAAACCAGTTGTCTATGGTTCCAAATCTGGTCCTGATGGTAACTCCCCAGCCTATCAAGCTAATTACTGAAGAGAAGATAAACCCGAGGATGGGAAAAAGCCCGATAAAAAAGACTATCAGCAAACCGATGACCGCTGTCCAGATGACCTGAGGCATTTTTTTGACCCCGACAGCCCGGAGGAAAGATTCTCCGAAAAAGAAAGAGACAACCGTTCCACCAAAGGCTTTAAGAACTACTCCGGCGAACAGGAATAGAAAGAAGAAAGGAATGCCGATAATCAGGAATATCAGCAGGATAGACAGAATAATCAAACCGGTATAAATGACCACGGCTAAGAAACCAGTACCGAGCACCGGCCAGAAATCATCACGAATTTTGACCGCGGCGAAGTTTACCTGCCTGGGGAAGATTCCGGCAATGAACAGGGTCAGGAGAATTCCGAAAAACAGGGAAATGAATTTTAAAGCCAGGAACAATGTTCCGAGCGGGAAAAAGATTCCTTTCCTGAAAATCTCGCTTATAAGTTTAGTTGAGGTGGGGAAATAGACCGTGTCTTTCTTAACCAGGCAACCCGGTTCTTTTTCCAGGGTCCCGCCCAGAACCACCAGGTCCTCTCCAATGATGGCCGTGGATCTGATGGTGATTTTACTCCCGAGTCCAACCACCGACCGGCCGACTTCTCCGCTGATAATTACTTCACCCCCAAAGACCACCACACTTTCCTTGACTTTCCCTTCAACCACCACCTGGCTGCCAAAGGCCAGGACATTATCCTGGGTCTCAGCAGCAGCGATAATGATTTTTTCTTTAAACTTGGGTCTTTCTGGCTGGTCAGCCAGAAGAAAGGTCGGAATTAAAAAAAAAGTCAGACAGACCGCTAACCCCGCCAGTAATAAATTATTTAAAATGTTATTACTGATTTTATTTCGCATGGTTTTCTCTCCTCTGAGAAGTCTTGATGGATTTGATTAAGAGCCAGAAAGCTGTCAGGCTGGAAAAAATAGCCACGGCCAAAGCCATCAAACTCACTGCATTTTCTGGCAGGAAATCTTTCAAAAATCCCCCGATAACTCCCAGAAAGACCTGAATGGCCTTGAACAGACCCAGAGCTAACTGAAACATCTTGAATATAAACTGACTGAGACTGGTGGCGATATGGAAAATATTTTTGAAGATTTGGAGGAAGATCGCCAACAACGAACTCTTAGTTCCT
>Ga0315282_10009169_pt1 | contig 15803 bp, 13 predicted proteins | sample YL17G07_20_MG_FD_203693 | JGI IMG/M metagenome (GOLD analysis project Ga0315282, IMG submission 203693) | Sediment microbial communities from Yellowstone Lake, YNP, Wyoming, USA - YL17G07_20 | ecosystem: Environmental > Aquatic > Freshwater > Lake > Sediment | place: USA: Wyoming | collected...
CACCGAGGCTACCAATCTGATTCTACTGCCGATGACTGGATCAAATGGTAATTTCCTATCGCCATTTGGCGAAGAAATCGCCAGATGTGGTTTTCAGGTTTGGACACTTGATTTGATGGGGCATGGTCGCTCTTCCGGATCCAGAGGCATCTTTAGAATGGAAGATCTGATCGGTAATGTCCAGGTAACCGTCAACTTTATTCACGAGCAAAGTCAGGCGCCGATAGCGGTGATGGGCACCCACCTTGGAGCCGAAGTTGCTTTTCACAGCGCCCTTGAAAATCCGACCATCCAAGCCGTGATTTGCCACAACCTCCTACTATCCTGCGAGCTTTCATTTAACTTTCTAATGCGGTTGGCTAAATCTCCCCTGGCCCCGGTTTTGGCCCGTACATTTCTACCTTGGGTCAATTTAGAGAAGATTTTTGACCATCAACTTCTTTTTGATGAGCCGGGTCTAGTAGATAAGTTCCTCAAGGATCCGCTCCGAGTGAAACGCTATAAGACCCTTTCATACTTGTCGGTTTTTTCCTGGCGCCCGAAAAGACCTTTGAGCGAAATGTCGGCACCAGTATTGCTGATTTGCGGCGAGAAAGGTCGTCTGATACCCGTCCAACACCAGAAACGGGTCTACGAAAGATTGGGTCAAAACGGGGTCGATGTTGGACTGGCCGTTTTACCCGATGCGGGCAATCAAATCCTTATCGAGCACCCCATCCGGACTGCCGAGCTCGTTAAGGTTTGGTTAACAACTGTTACAAAGGAGGCAGCAAGGTGAGAACCAGAAGAGTGGTGATCACCGGTTTGGGACCGGTCACGCCAATTGGCATTGGCGTTGATGAGTTTTACCAGTCACTCAGAGAAGGCCGTTCGGCGGTTAGCAAAATCACCTCTGTCCCCAATATCGAAGCTTGGCCTGGTCAATACGGCGCCGAGATCCATGATTTCGTTTTGGAGAAAGAACTTTCTGACACGGTAGTGGTTTCTATCTCCGACATGCATGATCTACTAAAGCGCGACCGAGCAATCCATTTTGGAGTGGTTGCCAGTTACTTAGCTTTACGAGACGCGGGTTTGCATTATGATGCCGACACCAACGACATTGGTCTTTTTATCGGTAATGCGATGCAGTGCGCGATGGCTTTGGAAAACGAGATTGTGCGACTTTTTGCCCAGAAATTTGCTGAGGAATATAAGAGTTTCATTGAGCATTTGGAACTTCTACGGGCGAATGGCCTCCAAGAAAATGAGATTCAACAGATAATTGATGAATGGCGAATAAAATACAATGCGGCTAACCAGCCCGGTGCCGCTCTCCGGGATTTTCTGAACGGCAATCCCTACAGGAAGATTGGTCCGATCTGGCTAACCTTCTTCAATTATGCCATCCCGGGTATCATCGCCCGGATGTTGAAGCTTCATGGACCTGTCGCCGCGCTCAACAGCGCTTGTTCGTCAGGCGCGGACGCCATTGGTTTAGCTTATCAGATGATCAAACTCGGCAAGGTGCCGGTAATTGTCGCCGGCGGTTCAGAAGCGCCGCTTTGCCAAACGAATGTCGCCCTCTTTAACAATCTGCGAGTGATGAGCAAAAATGGCTGTAAACCTTTTGACAAAGAACGCGACGGGCTGGCTCTCGCCGAAGGTTCGGGCATGATTATTCTTGAAGAATTAAATCATGCCAAAAAAAGAGGCGCGAGAATTTACGCCGAAATGGTGGGCTACAGCGCTACCAATGATGCCTTTCATCTGGTAGCCATGCACCCCCAAGGAAAATATCTTGAAATAGCAATTCGGGATGCCTTAGCCGAAGCACAAATTAAACCTCAAGAAGTTAATTATGTCAATGCCCATGGGACATCCACCAGTGACTGTGACCAGATTGAATCTCGAGTTCTTAAGGCGCTGATAGGAGATACCAATCACCTTAAGGTTTCTTCGACCAAAGCGGCCACCGGCCATATGGTCGGCGGCGTCGGCGGCGCCGAAGCAATTGTTTGCGCTTTGGCGATTGCCAAGCAGTTTGTTCCGCCAACCGTTAACCTCACTCATCCGGATATTGAGGCCGGTTGCGATCTAGACTATGTTCCCAATAAATCCCAAGATTGGCCGGTAACGGTTGCCATTTCCAACACCATGGGATTCGGTGGTTTCAATACTACCCTAGTCTTTCGAAAGTACGAGTAAACAAAAAAAACCCTGCCTGAATCAGGCAGGGGTTTTTTGTGGCTTTTTGGGCCAGAAAAAGGAAAATGAGCAAAGAACGGGCAGGCTCACCAGAGTTACCAACCAAGAAGTCGCCACCCCGAAGACAATCACCCAGGCCAGCGGCGACCAGAGGCTGTCGAAACGCAGAGCTAAGGGTAAAAGACCCATCAAAGTCGCCAGCGTCGTCACGGTCACGGGTCGAAGCCGCTCGAGTGATGCCTCAACGACGGCTTCCTTTGCCATTAAGTTTGGGTTCTAGTCCTTTATCCTGACTATGAAGTCTACCAAGACAACACCGGTATAATAGACAATCCCCACGAGGGTGATCGAACCAACCATTGCCATCATGCCGATAGGTTGGTGGACAAAATAGAGACCCCACAGGCTACCGACAAAGGCAATGACGGCTTTCGAAGCAATCGCCCCCGGCAAACGAAATGATCTAAACTGAAGACCGTGAATAATCCACATGGCGGCCAGCGCCAAGAGCAAAACTATCCCGAAACGTTTAAAGACCTTAACTTCTTCCTCAATTTCGCCCCCGTAAATAACTGAGTATCCAAGAGGTAAAACCGGCTGTTTGGCTTTAAGCTGCGTAACGATTGGCGCCACCGAATAACCGCTTTCAACTCCGCTGCTGACAGTGATGGCTCTTTTCAGATTAAGGTGGTGGATAACCCGAGCCGAATCGGCTTCGGTAATTTTCGCCACACAAGCGAGGGGGACATATCGTTGCTTTAGGCGGCTAAAAACGGGAATTGAGGCCAGACTTTTTTCTTGACCGCATCTTGCGATAATCGGCATGACTTGCCCAGCCAGATTAATCTCTCCGACATTAGCCCCGTAGAAGTAAATCTGCATTAGTTGAGCTAAATCCGCCACCAAAACTCCTTCAGTTTGAGCGGGGATTCTTTTGGGAACTAAGCGAATCTCTTTTTGACCAGAAGCGGCGTCAACTTTGACATCTTTGGCACCTTTGATTTGCTTGAGGTTTTGACCGATTTTATTACCAATTTGCTCTAAAACTCGAAGATCGGGTCCCTGAACCCAAACCGCAATCGCCTCGCCCAAAGGAGGGCCCTGCTTGATTTCCGAAAGCGAGAAGCTTTTCAGTGTTCTGATTTTGCCAATCGAGTCGAGAATTTGACTCCTCATCTCGCTGGCCTCGGAAGGCGAATCAAAACGGATGAGAATTTGGGAACGATTCGCAAAAGGAAGATCGCGAAAGATTGAATAGTGAATTTCAGGAATTCCCCAGCCAAGAAAGGCTAGATAAGGCCGGTGGAATTGCCCAACGATGATTTTTTCGATTTCCTGGGTCGCTTGTCGATTGAATTCCAACGTCGTCGAATCGGCTAACTGGTAATTTAAGACCAGATACGGCACCTCAGCGTTAGGGAAAAGCCGTTTTGGAAGTCGAGGGATTACAAAAACCGCTGAAGAAAGAAAAACTAGTAAACCAAGCAAAACCCAGATTCGATTTTCAATCTTGGTCGTCTCCCCGTATATGAGCTTGCGAAGAAGTTGCCGATAAAAATTGAGGAAGGAATTGGGATTTATTCCGCGATTAGCCCAGTTTTCTCGATTGGAACGACCGATAATCAACTGGCTGACGACCGGCACGAACACAAGAGAAACCAAGAGTGATGCCCCAAGCGTTGTCAGAAGCACTTGCGGCATGGCCTTGATGTAATTGCCGGTGCTCCCTCCCCAAGCAAAAAAACTCGCAAAAACAAGACAAATCGTCAAGGTGGAAAATGACGTCGGCCGAGCCATCTCTCGAAAAGAAGTGATAACGGACTGGCGGATCCCCAAACCAAGATTGACAAAAATCCTTTCCGCCATTATGGTCGCGTCATCAACCACCAGGCCAACGGCCACGACCAGGGTATAGAGCGAAACTTGATGAAAATGAACACCAAAGTTTTTCAAGAGGAAAAAGCTCAAGGCAAAACTCAAGGGTAGAGAAATCAAAATGATGATCCCGCAGCGAAGGCCGACCAGGGCAAGCGGAACCAGCATCACCAAGAGGACGGCGGTGAAAAGTGTTATCAGAAACTCTTTCTCTTTGTTTTGGGTATCCTCGGCCTGATCAAAAATCACCTTACTGGAAATTTCCGGATAACGCTTAAGAGTCTTCGACAACTCATCTTTAACTTGGTGGCTCAAAAGATTGGCGTCGGCATTTTCGCGGCGGAAGATATTGAGGGCCACGACGTCACTATTGGCAGAGCGAACCAGAAAAATCGGCTTGGCGGGAACGACGCTGACTTTGGCAATCTCACCAAGGATGACAACCCGACTCGTCGGCTGGTGAATTTGGATCGGTGGCATCTCTTCCATAACGACTTTCGGCTGAGCGAGGTCAAGTTTGAATTTGACGACTGGTTTAGGAACGGTGATTTCGGGTATTTTTTCAATCCTGATTTCCGGTTTGAGCCATTTGGTATGGAGACTGACTTTTGGCGGTGGGACTTTGATTGGCGGGATATCTTGAATTTCAATCTGCGGCTTGGGGGTTGGCATACGAATTTGGAATTTCGGCTTGGGAACCCTTATGTCTGAAAATTGCAAGGGGCTTACTCCCACGGGAATCGCTGCAATTTCTTCGAGCGTTTGGAAGTCGCCCGTGAGTCTTACGGTGGCGAGTTCTTGTCCGCTGATTTGCTCGCCTGCCATCGCGGAAAGATTTTGGGCCTGGATGGCTCTCAGAACCGCATTCGGATCAAGCTTCAGATCTTGGAGACGGTGAAGATCAAGAGTAATCTCCACTTCTTGTTTTGGTAAACCCTCGATTTCGACTGCTGAAATTGTCGAGACATTTTTCAAACTGTGATTTATTTCATCAGTAAAATCGGCGAATTGACGCCTGGCAGGATTATTCGAACGTAAGGTTACGACCATAGCGGCGACTCTCAAGATGCTCGCTTTTTGGACCTCGGGAGAGGAAACAGTTTCTGGCAGTTTGACCGTCTCTAGACGACTGCGCAAATTACCCAACAACTCGTCGATTTTGGCTTCAGAAGTGATTTGACGGTCAAAACGGACAAAAATCCAGGAAAAACCTTTGCCAGAAAGACTGATAAGCTTGCTGAGCCTATCTATTCCGGAAATGGCATTTTCCAAAGGCTTGGTGACTTTATCTTCGGTTTCTAGAGCCGAATAGGCCGGGCAGAGCGTGAGGATCCGCGCGTCGGGATAAACACCTTTGGGGTCCACTTCACGAGTCGTCGTGCGGAAACACCATATGCCGACTATGAGAATCAAAATCAGCAGAAAGTAAATAAGTTTGCGGGAGGCGATTAAGCCAGAGAGGAATCTATCAATCATCTGGTGGCTCCTTTTTGATTTTCAAGGTACATTAAGAGACATAACAAAAAGTAAGACAGGTGTCAAATTTAAAAAGTACGACCAACCACGAAATTGACTATTGGATATTGTATTCCCAAAGAGATCTGTTATATTTACCTCTGAAGACCTCGAACAAATCAGGAGGTAATTTGACTGATGTCTGCACCAATCCCGCGATGCGCTAGGTGTGGCCGACCGATGCCGAATTGGTTAGAGGCAATTAGTATAGAAATCGCCGTCTGCTCTAAATGTTTCAACCAGAAAAACCGATTAATTGGTGTACCTTTTACTGTCAAAAGTCAAGATCCATTCGATCAACCGGTACCAAAGGCAATATCGGATCTGATTAATTGTCGAGAGGAAAAATTAGCGAATTTGGCTCTTTCGGCTTTAAGCTGGCCATCCAACAAGCGGATGATCACGGATTTTTCCGAGATCCAGCCGGGATTATCCGACAGGCGTCCCGAACGCTCTTTTCCAGCCAACTTACCGACTATAATCTTCGACAGCGAGTCGGGAAGCTTTTAGCCTCACAGGACCTGTGGGAAAACATCGGCGTCCAAAGAAAGGGGGGAAAGGGAACGCAGAACCAAGCGCGATTAGGAGAAAAAGTCCGTCAAGCAATATTATCGCCTTGATTAAAATTAGTCGGGGCGGTTTTTAAATGATATAATCAGCTCATAGCACATGAACTATCAATTCACTTGACAAGTGTAATTGGTAATGTGTAATTATTTCTTCTATAATAAAGCTAACAAATGCCTCCTAATCCCAAATATTCAAATGATGGTTATTATCATCTATATAATCGCGGGGTTGCAAAACAACCTATTTTTAGTAACAGATCTGACTATCAGCATCTATTGACAACGTTCAGATTTTACTTAGAAAAATGGCCATCCGGCAAGCTTTCTCAAGCAAATGCAGAGATGCTTAAGGCAATTTTTGACCAAGTCCCTAATAATCCACAAATTGTTGTATTGGCTTATTGTCTTATGCCCAATCATTTCCATCTTCTTGTCAAACAATTAACTGATGGTGGGATAACTTCTTTCATGAGGCATTCTTTAGATAGCTATACGCGCTATTTTAATGTTAAATATGATCGAGTAGGAACGCTTTTCCAGGGTAGTTTTCGTGCTCAATTGGTCGAAAACGATAACCAATTAATACATCTTTCAAGCTATATTCACCTAAATCCATTTATGTCCGGATTAATTAATAAAGTCCAGGATTATGAGTGGTCTTCTTATAAAACATATCTCGTTGGTAAGGTGGGATTAGTCGGTGATACGAAAATGATACTTGATTTTTTTCAATCACCACAAAAATACAAAAAATTCGTTGAAGATTATGCCGATTATGCCAGGAATTACCACCAATTACAAAAATTGATTATAGAATAGCGGTATTATACCTTGAATGTTTTACACATTCCTCTTTTCACTTGACAAGTGTAACCTGGTCTCTATTTAAAACCTACCGCAACGAACACAACATCACCCCTTCAAAAGCGGTTCCTTCCTAATCAAACAAGTTGCTCGAGCTTATTAGGCCCTGGCTATCTCGCCGGGGCTTTATTTAAATTCTAAAATCCATATAATTGAATTATGGAACGAGATCACAAATGGCTTAAAAACCGTCTCAGTCTAATCTGGCAAGGATATTTTGCCGATGTCGTCATTGCCAATAATGTTTTGGTGAAATTTGGCCGGCCGGCAAGGACACGGTTAGGTTCGATTAAGTTTGGACGAAGAAAAATAGATCCGAATACTATTATTACAATTAACGGCTTTTTTACCGACCCGGAAATCCCCGAATTTGTCATTGACGGCGTTTTAGCCCATGAATTAACCCATTACGCCCACGGTTTTGCTTCACCTCACGAGCAATACCATCGCTATCCTCACCAGGGCGGGGTCGTGAGGCGCGAAATGATTGACAGGGGACTTAAAGATTTATTAGCCTTAGAAAAAAAATGGGTCAAGGAAAATTGGGTTAAATATTTAAAATCAAGAAGGGTTTTATGATTGATTTAGTTGGCCTTGGTTATATTGCGTGGTATCTTCTTTTAATTGTTTTATTGATAATAAATGTTGTTTATTTCATTACCCGTAAACGTCTCCATAATCCTAAAATATTATGGTGGATTAATATTATTTTAATCATCGCTAGTGTTATTACCATTGGCCTTCTGACTAACTGGGGTTATTGGCGTGGTGCTTCTGCGCAAGGGACAGGTTCATTGGGAGGACCAGGCGAAGCATTCGGCGCGTTTGTTTCAATATTAATGTTTTGGATTCCGATGTTATTTTATTTATTAGATCTAATATTGCTATTAATATTTAGACCCCCAAAGAATCTCGAAAAAAACGAATAAGATTCGAAATGAGACATTGAGATATTTGTGAAAGATGGTATAATTAAAATATGAAAATGCGTTTACATTTTAAACTTCCTGTTTCCTTTATTAAGGAAGGTAAAAAATTTATCGCCTATACACCGGCTTTGGATCTTTCTACTACGGGCGATAGTTTCGAACAAGCCCGTGGTCGTTTTGAAGATGTGGTTGATATTTTCTTTGAAGAAGTCGTTAAAAAAGGTACTCTTGATAAGGTCCTCGCTGACTATGGTTGGACGAAAATTAATAAAAATTGGTCTCCGCCGGTCGCCATTGGACAGGAGAATTTACCTGTATGCGTAGGGGGATAAATGGCGCCGCACTTGACGGTAGTTCATTGGACAACATTTGATAAGTTCTTAAAATATATCGGTTGCAAATTCATAAGAGAAAAAGGCGACCACCGTGTTTATTGGCGAGATGGACTCAAACGACCGATTATAGTTCCGCGCGATAAGCAATTGCCTTTATTTATTATCAGAAATAATTTAAGAATTCTTAGCATCTCACCAGATGAATATTTGGAAATTTTAAAAAAATTATGAAGGATTGTTTGTTTTGCAAAATTGCTGTCAAAGAATTACCAAGCAAGATTCAGTATGAAGACGCTGATATTATCGCTTTTGACGATATTAATCCAAAAGCCGAGATTCACATTTTAATTGTTCCCAAAAAACATATTGAGTCAGTCATGACACTTGAAAAAGAGGATATTCAGCTAATTGGGAAATTGATTTACACTGCTAAAAATATCGCAGCTAAAAAAGGATTAAAGGGTTACAAATTGCTTTTTAATGTCGGTCGGAGTGGCGGGCAACTGGTTGACCATCTCCACCTTCATCTACTAGGTGGACAAGGATTAAAAGGTATGATATAGTAAGAAAGTAAAGTAGCAACCCCGCACAACTCCTTTCTGACTTATTGAACTACATTCAATCACGCAGAAGTGTCGTATGCGGGCAAGAAGGCAGGTGAGAAAAATTGGATTACAGACCATCAAGGTATCAAGGACAATCAAATCGAGGTGAAAGAAGCGGCGAGCCGTTTGAAGTGATGTTAAGGCGCTTTTTTCGTGATGTCCAGCAAAGCGGGGTGCTAACCGAGATAAAAAAACGTCGGTTTCATGAAAGAGACCTTTCGCGCGAGCGAATCCGCGAAGCGGCCCGTCGAAAAGCCTACCGGAGAAAAATTAAACGCGGTTATTAAGGAGAATTTATGTCAATAGTCGTTCAAATCGATTCTGACATTACCGAAGCTTTAAAATCCCAAGATGAAGTTAAAACTTCAACTTTGAGGATGCTTAAAAGCGCGATTCACAACTGGCAGATTGCCAATAAAAAGGAGCCGGCCGATAGCGAGGTTTTAGCGGTTATCCAAAAAGAGATTAAATCGCGAAAAGACTCAATTGAGATGTATAAAAAAGGCGGCCGCGATGAATTGGCCAATAAAGAGCAAAGCGAAGTTGGCATTTTAGAAAAATATCTCCCCGAACAAATATCAGAGGAAGAAATTCGTGTCAAAGTAAAAGCGATTATTACTCAAGTTGGCGCCAAAAGTCCTCAAGACATGGGCAAAGTCATGAGCCCCTTAATGGCCGAATTAAAAGGGAAAGCCGATGGCACGACCGTCTCCAGAATCGTCAAAGAAGAATTGTCTTAGATGAAAAAGGTAAATATTGTTCTCAAAAACATTCCAGATGATGTTGCGGGAATTATTTTAAAAGAAGTAAATGGTTTCTATTTAGACAACCAAATCAACCCGGATGCTCTTCTAAATGTCGCTTTCGTCTCAAAAGATGAAATCCAATCTCTAAATAAAAAGTATCGCCATAAAAATAAGCCCACCGATGTTTTAAGTTTCCCTATCTGGAAAGAGCGCTCTCTAATCCCCAAAAAAGGGAAAGTGGCTTTGGGCGATATCATTATTTGCCCGGAACAAACCGAAATTGATAAAAATCTTAAGATGTTAGTTAGACACTCTCTAAATCATTTAATTGGCATCCACATTTAAGTCTGCTATAATAGTCTTAAATCCTGATTTTCATCTTAAAAGTAATTAAAACAACAATTCTTTAGGAGGGTTGTTAGTTTATGGCGAAGGATAATGTTTTTGTCGGCCTAGATGTTGGCTCCACCAAAGTCGCTGCGACTTGCGGGAGTATTGTTGAGGGTATGGTTAATATTTCAGGGTTTGTACGGGTCCCCAACGACGGGGTTCGCCGCGGCGTGGTCACCGATATCGAATCAACAGTTTCGAGCGTTTCCGAAGCCCTTTCTAAATTAGAAACAGTTTCCGGCACGCATATTCGTTCGGCCGTCGTCGGTATTTCCGGCCCCCATATTTCTACCAGTCTTTCCCACGGCGTCGTCGCCGTCTCGAGAGCCGATGGTGAAATAACCGCCACCGATGTTGAGCGCGTTCTGGAAGCGGCAAGAACCGTGGCGTTGCCCCCAAACCGGGAAATTATTCATGTTATGCCTCGCTCGTTTACGGTTGACGGTCAGCAGGGCGTCAATGATCCCGTTGGGATGACGGGGATACGTCTCGAAGTTGAGGCCCTGGTAATTGGCGGGGCGACATCGGCAATTAAAAATTTAACCAAATGCGTTTATCAAGCAGGTTTGGAAATTGATGACCTCGTTTTCTCGCCACTGACAACCGCTCAAAGTATCCTTAATAAAAAACAAAAAGAGATTGGGGTGGCTCTGGTTGATATCGGCGGCGGCACCACGTCGCTAGTCGTTTATGAAGAAGGTGATATTCTTCATGCTTCGGTCTTACCCATCGGCTCCGGACATATTACCAATGATATCGCCATCGGACTCAGAATCTCGGTGGAAACTGCCGAAAAAATCAAAATTAAATTTGGTTCCGCCATCCCCGATAAAATTCGTGAGGCCGAAACAATCTCTCTTTCCCAATTCGACCCCGGGGAAACTCAAAGAATTGAACGTAAATACACCAGTGAAATTATTCAAGCAAGACTTGGTGAAATCTTTGCCCTCATCTCATCAGAGCTCAAAAAAATCGGTAAAGATGGGATGTTACCAGCCGGGGTGGTCTTGACAGGCGGTGGGTCAAAGTTAGAAGATTTAGTCGAAGCCACCCGCGAAGAATTACGGCTCCCCGCGGAAATCGGCAAGCAGATTTTCGAGATGGGTGGATTTGTTGACAAGCTATCTGATCCTTTGTATGCTACAAGTGTAGGTTTACTGGTTTACGCCTTTGAAAACGCCGAGAAGAAATATCGAGGTTCTTCTTCAGGCGGTGACATCGTTGGTCGGGCAAAAAATTTCTTTAAACAATTTCTACCTTAGTCAAAGATGACATTGAAGGAATATATGGAGAAAGCCTCGGAAATTGAATCATTCGCAACAATCAGGGTAGCCGGCGTTGGTGGTTCGGGTGGGAATGCAATCAATCGAATGATTGCCCACAAACTTAAGGGGATTGAATTTATCGCTGTCAATACCGATGCCCAAGCCCTTGTCCATAACCAATCGCCAATCAAAATCCAAATCGGCAAAGAGACGACTCGCGGATTAGGCGCCGGTTCTGATGTGGAACTTGGCCGCAAATCTATCGAAGAAAACAAAGACGAGGTTTATGAAGCCCTTAAAGGTTCTGATATGGTTTTTGTAACCTACGGCTCTGGCGGCGGCACCGGCACCGGGGCCGGACCGATAGTCGCTTCTATTGCTAAAGAACTTGGTGCCTTAACCGTCGGGGTAGTCACTAAACCTTTCAGCTTCGAGGGTTTACGACGAATGAAAGTGGCGGAACTTGGGATTGAAGAACTGAGAGATAAGGTTGATACTTTAATTACCATTCCCAACGATCGTCTTTTGCAGATAATTGATAAAAAAACTTCTTTGTTTGATGCCTTCGGGATTGTTGACGATGTTCTGCGGCAGGGCGTCCAAGGTATTTCCGACTTAATTACTCTTCATGGAATTATCAATGTTGATTTCGCCGATGTCCGCACGATTATGGCTGACGCCGGTTCGGCCTTGATGGGTATTGGCCGGGCGTCGGGCGATAATCGGGCAATTGAAGCGGCGCGAGCGGCGATTGACTCACCCTTGCTGGAGCTTTCAATTGACGGCGCCAAAGGGATTTTGTTCAATATCACCGGCGGCACTGATATGGGAATGTATGAGATTGACGAAGCCGCCAAAGCGATTACCGAAGCGGCTGACCCCGACGCGAACATTATTTTTGGCGCTATTATCGATGAAGCCATGTCGGGCGAAATCAAAATCACGGTTATTGCCACCGGCTTTGACATCGATAAACTTCCCAGACCCGGTTTGGAAAAAATGAACGTCCCTCAAAATACTGTGGCTCCAATCAGGGATGATTTTGGCGGCGAAGAAACTGAGGAAGAAAAATTAGAAGACGAACTGGAAGTTCCCGCTTTTATCCGCCGGAAACTAAAGTAAATTAACTACGATTGCGAATTATAAACATCAGTAGGAACCGCCCTTCCTCTCTTGATGTTTAGAATTCGTACTCACATGAAGGAGGTAATTTGGCATCGGATATCGTTAAGCCTGATGAAGTTATGATTGTTCAAAATGACTTCGAAAATCTTTTTAGTTCCAAACTAAAATCTTCGCCTAAACCGTCTAAAGAACTTAAAAAAACTCTGTATGATATCCAAGATTTCCTTACTGAGCCGAAATTTTCTCCCAACGCTCTGGAAATTCTCCAAAAGCGCTATTTAAACAAAGAAGAAGGCGAAAAAGAAGAAACGGCCAAGGATTTACTGGTCAGGGTGGCTTGGACGATTGCCCAGATAGAAGAGCTTTATGGCACCCCATTTTCGGAAATTCTTGAGGAATCAAAAAAGTTTTATAATGTCATGGCCAACTTGGAATTTTTTCCAAACTCGCCGACTTTACGCGGCGCCGGCCGTAAAATCCATCAGTTGGCGGCCTGTTTTGTTATCCCAATTGACGATTCAATAGAAGGAATTTTTGACGCCTTAAAAACCACGGCTTTGGTTCATAAAGGCGGCGGTGGCACCGGTTTTTCTTTTGGGAGACTCCGTCCTTCGGGCGATAAAGTCGGTTCTACCGGCGGGGTGGCGGGCGGACCAATTTCTTTTATGAGAATCTTTGACACCATGGCTCATGAGATAATGCAGGGAGGAGTCAGAGTCGGCGCCAATATGGGAATTTTGCCAGTTTGGCATCCGGATATTGAAGAATGGATTGTGGCCAAAGCCGACGGCAAGTCATTTTCAAATTTTAATTTGTCAGTCGCCGCGACCGACGATTTTATGAAAAAAATTGCGCATAACGACGAGTTTGAACTTAAAAACCCACGAACTAAAAAAGTTGTCGGAACTCTCAAAGCCGGAGATGTTTTTGATAATATCATTCAAAATGCTTGGAAAAACGGCGACCCGGGAATTATCTTCATCGACAAAATGAATAAAGATAATCCGACCCCCGAGCTGGGGGAAATAGAATCAACCAACCCGTGTGTGGTCGGCGATACTCTTATTTTGACAGATAAAGGCATGGAAAAAATTGAGAATGTTTATCATCGATTTAAACTCGGAGGAACTCCGACAACGATTTTGACCGATGATCGCGTCATTGGCTACGACCACATATCCCGCCGGCCAATCACAAAGATTTTTAACTTAGGTAAAAAAACAATTATTAAAATTATCGCTAAAAGCGGTTACGAGCTTGAAGCTACCACAGATCATAAGTTATATACACATAATGGCTGGGTTGCCTTAAAAGATATTAAAATCGGTGATAAAGTTTTCATGCAAAAAAGAGAGGGCCAATTTAACAAAAGTTCCTTATTACCTATAAATATTAATCAATCTAATGGCCGAGGATTAAAACTCAATCTACCGAATGAATGGTCAAAAGAACTGGGTCAAATGTTAGGGCTTTTAATTGGTGATGGCTGGTTAAGAGAAGGAGACAAAAACTGCCGTGTTGGATTAACATTTTCTAAAGAAGACACTACAATATTAAACTACGCGCAATGTATCCTAAACAATTGGTATAACCGACCAATAAAACCAGCAAAAAGAGAAAACGGCGTTTGGCATTTATCATATCACGCAAAAAATTTCGTTGAATTTTTCAAAAACTTGGGCGTAAAAGCACTGCCAGCGGCAAAAAAAACAGTACCTCAAAGTATTTTTACTGCTCCGAAAGAAGCGGTGGTTGGCTTTTTACAGGGTTTATTTACGGCTGATGGAACAGTCAACTTTCGCAGAGAACATTCGTCTTACGTTAGATTAACATCAAAATCGCTTAAATTATTAAAGGAAGTGCAAATTATTCTATTAAATTTTGGCATTAAAACCAGAGTCTACGACCGTACGCGTCAACCCCGACAAATTTTTCCGTATACTACCAAAAACGGCACCAAAAAAACATATTATGTTTCAGGAGAGTTGTATGAATTAGAAATCTCAAGAAAGAGTGTTTTAAAATTCATTAAAAACATTGGGTTTATTAAAAATAAACATTCCTTAAAACTTTTGAAGTTTTTTAAGAAAAACTTTTACCAAGACTGTTTCGAAGAAGAAATTGATTCTAAAGAAATTCTTGGGAAAAAAGAAGTTTATGACCTGACTGAACCAGTGACCTATTCATTTATTACCAACGGATTTATTAGCCTTGATTGTGGCGAACAACCGCTGTTGCCTCATGAATCATGCAATTTAGGTTCTATCAATTTAGCCCAAATGGTTTCCGCCAAAGGCGGATCCGCCTCGGGCGGAAAGGGCGATGATGTTGACTGGGAAAAACTAAAAAAAGTCACCCATATCGCCACCCGCTTTATGGATAACGTCATCGATGCCAATCGTTACTTTGTCCCCAAAATTGAAGAGATGACCAAAGGTAATCGCAAAATCGGCCTGGGGGTTATGGGTTTTGCCGATATGCTGGTCCAATTGGGAATCGCCTATAATTCCGAAGCGGGAATTAAACTGGCTGAAAAAATCATGAAATTTGTCCAGGAAGAAGGCATCAAAGAATCTGAGGCCCTAGCAATTTCCCGCGGGCCCTTCCCGAACATTTCTAAAAGTATTTTTAAAAGTAAAACTCCGCGCCGCAACGCCACGATTACCACCATTGCTCCCACCGGAACATTGAGTCTGCTCGGCGGATGCGCGGGCGGAATTGAGCCTTTTTTTGCCATTGTGATCAACAAAAAATCCATTTGGAGGAAGGACGGCACCGCCGAGTTAGAACAGATTTACGTTAACCCGATTTTTGAAAAAGTGGCCAAAAAAGAAGGTTTTTACAGCCCGAGTCTGATGGAAAAGATATCCAAAGAAGCTTCAATTGCCGAGATCGAAGAAATCCCCGAAAAGATCCGTAAAGTATTTGTCACCGCCCACGATATTACGCCCGTTTGGCACATTAAAATGCAAGCGGCTTTCCAAAAAGGGACAGACAACGCGGTTTCGAAAACAATTAATTTTCCCAATTCCGCGGCCGTCGATGACATTAAAAACGCTTATTTACTGGCCTATAAACTTAATTGCAAAGGTTTGACGGTTTATCGGGACGGCTCACGCGATAATCAAGTTCTAACTGTTGCCAAAGACAAAGAAAAACCATTAAAAGAACCGCCTGCCCTCCGAAGCCTTGGCGAAGGAGGGGAAAAAATCATGGCCACCGGCGCCAAAATTGTTCCGCGCGAACGCCCGGATATTATTCACGGTTGCACTTATCGAATTAAAACCGCCTATGGCAAACTCTTTATCACCATCAACGACGACGAAAACGGCCAACCTTTTGAAATCTTTTCCCAAATCGGCAAAGCGGGCGGGTTTTTTGCCGCCAAAACTGAAGCA
>Ga0315282_10009171_pt1 | contig 15800 bp, 9 predicted proteins | sample YL17G07_20_MG_FD_203693 | JGI IMG/M metagenome (GOLD analysis project Ga0315282, IMG submission 203693) | Sediment microbial communities from Yellowstone Lake, YNP, Wyoming, USA - YL17G07_20 | ecosystem: Environmental > Aquatic > Freshwater > Lake > Sediment | place: USA: Wyoming | collected...
TCAGTTCCTTGATCGCGTTCAGCATCTTCCCCTCCCGGTAATACACCCCGGCAAGGAGGTAATGGGCGTCGGCGTTCGAATTGTCCGCCTTGATCGCGTCGTGCAAGAGTCCCCGTGCGGACTCCGTCTTTCCCTCCTTGAGATAGATGTGGCCGAGGGCCGAGAGCGCCCGCGAATACCCCGGAACCACCGTCAGTGCCCGGACATACTCCTGCTCGGCTTTCGCCATCTCGTGCGAATCCTCGTAGAGAACAGCGAGGTTGCAGTACTCCGCCGCACGGTATTCCCCGGCCGAGGTCACACTCGGGATCTGCACCAGCTCCACCCACGCCACGATCACCGCCCCGAGGATCGCCAGGATGGGTTTTTCGTACTGTCCCTCGCGGACCCAGCGCACGAATTCGAAGGCGGCGGCGGACGACGTGACGGCAAAGAGCGGCACCACGGGCATCCGGTACCGACCGAAGACGTAGAAGACAATCACGCTGAGGGCGGTCCCGAGGATGAGCAGGTTGATCAGGTGTGCGCGAGGTCCCCGACGGAAAAGGATGACGAACCCCACCAGTCCGGGCGGAAGGAGCATGCCGTAGTTGAGGAAAGCCAAGTGGAGGAGCGGAGCGTGCTCGGCGAGGAAGCGCGGACTCCAGGTATCGAGGACCTCCTCCGCGTTCAGAAAACGTCCGAGTTTGAGCGTCTCGAGCCGGAGCCATCCCCGCGGGTCGTCACGGATGAAGCGCACCGCCTGGGAGAACCAGTATGCGGACGCTTGGGAGGGTCGGAGGTCCCGTCCCGCGTTGCGGCTTGCCAGAATCCGCGCGTCCTCCCCTTCGTACATCGGATCTTCGCGAACGCCTCGGACGTACTGGTAGGTCCCGTCAACCCCCTTGTGGTTGCCGATATAGAAATTGAACCCAACGTGACTCGAACTGAGCACCAGGTCCCCGCCGACCCGGTAGTTTCTCATCATCACCGCACCGAGCGGAATGGCGAAGCCGAGCAGAAGCAGAACCAGTGCCGCGGATAGCCTGACCCACCCCCAGCGCCGGGAGACGAGGACTGCCCACACGAGAACGAAGGGAACGTAGAGGAGCGCATTTCCCTGGGTCAGTCCGAGGAGCACCAGGAGGAGTCCGGCAAGCGCCCAGAATCCCAGCGACCGTCTTTCCCATGCGGAGAGCAGCACGTGCACCACCGCTAGAAGCAGGCACACCGTCCACACGGTCTTCAGGACCTGGGCCTCGTAGAAGACCATGGGACCGTAGAAGGCGAGGATGAGTCCGGCGAGGAGGCCCGACCAACGGTTCTCGACCACGCGCGCCGAGAGCACCTGGAGCAGAACGCAGTTGGCCACCCCGACGATCGCCTGGACGACATACACACCCAGAAGACCCTGGCCGAACGCCAAGTGGATGAGCGCGAGGACATAGGGATAAAGCGGCTCCTGGTAGAACACCCTGTCACCCAGCCAGTTGCCGGCGAGGATCTCGAGTGCCCAGCGATTGTAGCCGGCCGCATCCATGATGAGATGGTGTGGAAACGGCGTCCCCTGAAGCTGAACGAGATAGAGCCCGCGCACGAGTGCCGCTAGCGCCGCCACGACCAGGGCAAGCCGGAGGTCGCGCCGGAGAACCCGCCGGAAGCCCTGGAATTCGTTCCCGCCCTCATCCAGATCCGAAGTCATCGCGTATCCGTCCTGTAGACATAGATCGAATGGCCGATAACGGCAATGGGCTTCGACCGCAGGAGCTGCGGCACGTAGTCGATGCCGTAGCCGTAAAGTCTCCCGTGCTGGAGTTCCACGCCATAAGGCATTCCGCCGCTGAGATTGACGCCATGAGGCAGCCCGTAGAGCAGGTTCACGCTGACGGCGATGATTCCCCGGGCGCCCGGGTAGAGCTTCGCGGCCTCCATGTGGTACAAGTCCGGGTGAACATACCCGAAGTAGGCGAGGTAGACGGGCACTCCGGCGTATCCCTTCTCCCTTTTAAGATAGTTGGCGAGACCTTCCAAGTCCTGGCCCCAGTCGATATTGCTGTCGAGGAGGTAACGCGGGCCGCCTGATGGTCCGCCCGCTAACTGGTTGAAATACGCCAGGTAGTCGGGATAGATGCGCAGCGACTCGACCGCACTGGAGGCCAGGAGGAGCACGATCACTGCGGCGCAGAGCTTCCGCACGACGCCCGAGAACCGCTCCAGGAGCAGCATCGACCGTCCCGCGAGGATGAAACACAGCGGGAAGATCGGCAGCATGTATCGAAGACCGATGTTCTTGTTGCTCCCTAGGGAATGAAGCGCCCAGAACACGATGGCTGCAATCAGCATCATCCACGCGCCGCCACGGCGCTCCGCCCGAACGAGAACCACCGAGACCGCGCCCAGTCCCATGAGCAGAAGATGCGGGATGGGCACCTTCAGCAGGAACGCCTCGAGGTAGTAGTACCACCACCCGGTCCGGGACCATCGACCGTTCAGGTAGTTGATGGTTTCGCCCTTCTCGACGGTGAGCCGCTGGCCGTCGAGGCCCTGGACGAAATCGCGGGGCAGCGGCACGGGAAGGAGTCCAAGCGGTGAACGGGCGAGGCGATTCATCGCGGCACTCCTCAGCTCGACGCCCCGGAGCGGCCGGAAGCTCCCGACGAACCCATACTCGAGGTTGATGACCACCAGGGCAAGGGCGGCAATGACCAGAAGGAGCACGACGCTCTGATAGAGGAGACGTCGGCGGCCCTCGCGAAACCGGTTCTCTCCGGGAACGTCGAGGGCGAAGTGCGGCTTCCTTCCGAGAAGGACGTGAAAGAGGAAGACCGCCGCAAGCGCAACGGCGACCGTCAACCCGGAGAATTTCACGAGACACGCGACTCCCAGGCACAGTCCCACCAGGAGCACGCGCCACCACGCACCCCTCTGGAGGAGTCCGTCGAGGAAAAAAAGCGTCAGCACAAACGCGAGCATCATCCCGGTGTCCTGGGTGGCCAGCCCGCCGTGTGCCAGGACGTTGGGCTCGATGACGAAGAGTCCGAGTGCCGTGAGTGCCGCCGATGACCCGTACCGGCTCCTCGCCCAGAGGAAGAGCACCCATCCCGTCGCCACGCTCAGGAGCATCACGGAGATTCTCGCCAGGAGCATCAGCACGTCATAGTGGTCCCAGTTCTTGTTCATGAACCACTCGCCGAACTTCCACGGATAATCGTCGGAGCGCTCGCTCGGGGAATGAGCGATGGGCACCGAAGGGTTCATGAGGAGCACGGGGAGCGTGCTCCACAGCTTGAGGAGCGGCGGATTGAGTCCCGACAGGGAGAAGTCGTGCGTCTTCCAGTAGTAGCACCCGGCGGGGACGTGCACGAACTCGTCGACCGTCGCGGACTTGGTCCAGGCACTGCTCAGCAGAAGAAGAAAGTGCACGGCGAGAAGCGCCGCGGGGAAGAAAACCATGAGTCGTTTCAAGGCGTGCCGGTCTGGACTCAGCGTCTGGTTCACGTATCGGCACCCGGAGTGGACATCCTTCAGGTACTGTCGGTCGGCTTCTGGACGAGCTTGGCCTGGGCGACCGCGGAAGCCGCGGCAGCGGCGGACGCGTTCACGGGACGCGCCGCCGGGACTTCCCTGAACTTCCCCTTCTTGAACGGATAGATGAGCTCCTCGACGACCACCGCGGTTTCGTTCAGCAGTCGGAGCACCCGGTTGCGGAAGTAGACGTACGCCGACATCGCCGGAATCGCGACCATCAGTCCTTCCAGCGTCGTCGTCAGAGCCTGGTAAATCCCGCTTGCGAGACGCCCCGGCTGGAGGTAGCCGGCCTGCTCGGCCACCGCACGGAAGGAAGCAATCATCCCGTAGACCGTTCCGAGAAGTCCGAACATGGGCGCCACCGTCCCGATGAGGGCGAGGTAGCCGATGTTCTGGTGGAGTCGCATTGACTCTTCCTGTCCGACCATCTCGACGGCCTCGACCATCTCGTCGTACCCGTCGGCGCGACGGTTGAGGGCGGCGGCGAGGGCACGGGAAAGGAGCGATGCATCGGCCTGGCAGATCTCCATCACGCGCTTGACCTGTCCGGCCTTCATGGTCTGGGCCACCTCGGCCAGCAGGTTCGTCGGCATGAAAATGCCCGGCCGGATCGTGAGAAAATAGTAGATCACCAGGAAGAGCAGGGCAAATCCCAGCGCCGCGATGATCAGTCCGATCCAACCCGAGGTCTTGAGCACCTCCCAGGAAAAGACGCCTCCTGCGGCCGACGCACTCGAAGGGGCGTTGTCCTGTGCCAGAAGCACCCCGGAGGTGACCAGGAAAACCGTGACCGCCGGGAAGAGCGTTCGCTTCCACATCCAGAGCATTTCATCCTCCGGGGGCTCCCGCCGCGCAAGCGTCCAGGAGCAGCGCAGAAAAGTCTGTGGCCCCGGAAAACGGGGCCACAGGATTCATCCCACACGGGAAAGACGAGGAACCGGGGCGTCCATGCCGCTACTTGACTTCCTCCTCCTTCTCCTCCTGGATGATGATCGTGGGCTTCACGAGGATGACGACGTTCTGTCGTTCGGTCGTGAACCCGCGCCGCGTGAAGAGCTTGCCGAGGATCGGGATCTTGCTGAGAATCGGGACCCCGGATTCGAGCTCGTTGTCGAACGCGAAGTTCAGTCCGCCGATGAGGAGTGTGCCGCCGTCGGGACAACTCACGGTCGCGCGAACCACCGTGGCACTGATCACGGGAAGCTGGATCTGGGCGCCCCCGAAGAGAACACCCGGGGTGACGACCTGGAAGTTGTCGATCCTCTCGATAACGGCGATGGAAGGACGGAGGTCCATCTGGACGTAGCGACGGTCGGCCGAAACCGTGGGACGGACGTCAAAGACGATGCCGTCCTGAACCGTGCCGATATCCGGGGTATAACCCACCGCGCCTTCCGACACTTCCGCCGTCACGCTCTGGACGAAGTTCTGCTGACGCGACACGGCGATGTAGGCCCGCTGCCCGTTCATCATGGTCAGCTTCGGGGCGTTGAGCAGGGTGGACCGTCGTGACTGCTGAACGGCGTCGAGGATGAAGTTCACCTCGAAGTCGTCGAGGAAGGACGCCATCATGTGGAGTCCTCCCGTCCCTGTCAGACCCTTGGCCGAACCGAGTCCCGCCACGCCCGTGCCGAACGTGTTCGTGATATTGCTCAGCGTCGTCCAGTTGCCCCCGACCACGGTCCGGTCGAATTCGATGCCCAGGCTCGTGTCGGGAACACCGTCACCGTCCGTATCGACGTAATGCGGGGGGGAAGCAGCGAGGTTGCCCGCGCCGGTGATGTCGAACCCCATGGATTCGAGGAAGGTGTCGGTCAGCGTGATGAACCGTATGTCGATGGACACCTGGAGGGCCCGGGCCTTGCGGAGGTCCTCCAACAGTTTCTGCACCTTCGCCTGGGTCTCGGGGGTGTGCGTGACGATGATGTTGCCCGCGCGGCCGCGGATGGCGTTGCCGCTGCCTTCATCCCACGTCCCCGATTCAATCACCTGCTTGATCAGGTCGATCAGGTCGTTAAGCGACTCGTCCGCGGACTTGCCCGCTTCTTCCTGAGTCTTTGTGCCCGTGTCCTCCGAGAAGATGCTCGTACCCCCCGTTCCCCCGGTGCTGCCTCGTCCCCCACGGTTCCCCGCGATGTTCTGCAGCTCGAAGGTGGGGCCGCTGAAGTTCGGGATGTCGGCCAGCAGGTCGCGGACGTCGTAGGCGTTCGTCTCCGGCGGTCTCTTGATGCCTTCCTCATCCGAGATGAACACGATTCCGTCCCGGATGATCCACTTCAGACCCAACTGCTCGGTGAGCAACTTGATGGCCGTCTCCAGAGAGACGTTGGTCAGCTTCAGGGTGATGGTCTTGTTCGGGTCTTCGAACTTGCTGCGGTCCGGGACGATGTTGACGTTGCCGAGGGTCTGCAGGAAGTCCAACGCCTCCATCACCGGCTGCTCGTTGAAGGTGAAACTGACGACCGTCTCCTCGAGCTGCTGTCGGACCTTGCGGTCCCCTGGCTTCTCGGTGATCTGGGCCTTCTCGACGGCCTTGAGACGCCGGTCGGACAGTTCCTTCCAGTTGTCCGGGTATTTGGCGACCGGGTACCAGGGCGTCATCTGCTCGATGTTGCCGGCGTAGTGGTACTGCTCCTGCTCAATCCGCTCCATCTGGGATTTGTGACGCCAGGCCTCGAGCTTCTTCTCACTGGTCATCTTGATCTTCTCGAGAATCGCGGGATCCTCGGGATCCACTTCGCGCATCCGGTCGAGAATGTTGAGGGCGTCTTCATACTGTCCCCGTCCGAAGAAGGTTACCCACTGCTCCTGCAGCCGGTCCTTGGTGCGCATCTGCTGCTCTTTCATCCTCAGCAGTTCCTCGGTCAGCCTGTCGGCGGCCGCACGGTTCTTCCCCTCCTCGGTGGTCTTGTTGTACGTGTCTTTCTGCTTGGCAGCCATGTCCAGGTGGTCCTGGATCACCGCGAGCCACTTCCTCTTGAAGTCCGTCGGGAAGTCGCCGTACTTGACCTGGAGCTGAGCGGCAACGAATTTCTGCTCGGCCCTTCGGAAATCATTCTCGCGCAGGAAGACGATCCCGTCGGAGAGCTTCGTCCGGACTTCCTGCTCTTCGAGCTGAATGCGGATGGCGTCGGCGGTGAGGGCTTCGTTGAAGCGTCCGGTCTCCGTGCCGCGCACGAGGACACCCGGCTCTTCCGCGGGGGTCTCCTTCTTGACCTCAGCGGGTGTCGGCGTGGGCTCCGCCGCCGGCGTCGGGGCGGGAGCCGGTGCCGGCTCTGCCGTGGGAGTCGGGGCGGGAGTCGGCTCCGTCTTGGGAGCCGGCTCGGGGGTCGCCTCGACCTTGGGAGTCGGGGTCGGGGCCGGCTCCGCCTCGGCGACGACCGTCGGCTGAGGAGCCGGCTCGGCCTTCGGAGCTGGTGCGGCGGCGAGGGCCAACGCGTCCTTGCACGCCGCGATGTTCGACTCCAGGGCCGAGCGGTCCGACACACCCACCTTCACGTGCTCCGCTTCCAGTTGATCGAGGTCGGCTTTCACCTCGGTAAAGAGATTGAGGGCCTCCTCGTGCTTCTTCTCACGCATGAGGGTCTGGGCGACGTTGTACTTGCTCTTGGCCGCGTCGAGCTTGGTCAACTTGGCCGGATCGACCTTGACGGTCTCGGGGACCGCCGGCGCCGGCTTCGTCTCGAGCCTCTTGTCGATCTCGGCCAGACGACGCTCGATCTCCTGCTGGGTCGCCGGGTTGAGCTGCAGGTTTTCCTTCTGCACGGTGTCCTTGATCTCCAGGAGCAGAGTCCGTGCACCGGCATAGTCCCCCTGATCATAGAGACTCAGCGCCGTCTTGTACTTCTGACCGAGAGATGGCTTCGCGTCCTCCCCCGATACCTCGAGTGCTCCCAGCAGCATACAGACTGCCAGCACACTGGAGGTCAACACCCACTTGCACCTGTGCGGTTTCAAGTTTTGTCCTCCTTTCCCGTCAGGAACGCGGTCGGTGATTTGTTGGATTTGTCGTTGGAAAACCGGTCATAAGACTCTATGCCCCCGAGAGGGGAAAATCAAGCAAAAATATCACACCTTTTAGGGGCAAAATCCCGTGCGGAAAGCCCCGAAAAACCGTCCTATTCGGTCGTGGACGTCTTGGACATCGGCGGTACCTGCTCCTCCCACCGTGTCTTCATCTTCCCCTTGCGATCCACGTAGGCGATGCGCAGCTTCCCGGGGTGCACGATGCGGTTGATGCGCTCCACGGACTCCGGCGTCTTTTCCTTGCCGATCACCAAGATCGTGCCGGGGACCTCGATTACCTGGACGTCGTTCCAGACCGACACGAGGTAGCACCCGGTGCCGAAATCCACCTCGCGCCTTTCGCCGTTCACGGTCACCGTGGCCTTCTTCCCGATTTCCTCCCCGGGACGGACCGTAAAGTTCTCCTCGACCCACACCCCTTCCGGCTCGGGCTTTTCGGTGGGTTTTTTCGGCTTCACGGCCGCCACCCCCTCCTCGGGCGGACTGCTGCATTCCGCGACGATCCGTCTGATGTCTTCGTCGGTGATGTCCTGTCGGCCGCCCACCAGACATCGGATCTTGAACGATCCCATCTCCATCTGCTCCAGGGCGCTTCCGCCCTTGAACCACCAGTTCTTGAACGACTCGACGGCCACCGGCGGCAGCGACGTCGCCGTGCTCACCGACCTGCTGCTGACCATCTCCGGAACACTGGAGGTGTCATACTGCTTCTTGGCCCCGAAGATCGGGTTCTTACAGTAGATCAGGACGCTGTACTCGTATCGGGCATCGGGGTCCACGTTCCGGTCGATGAAATGGTACCACCCGCCCTGAGGCGTCAGGGGCTTCTCCGGATGTATCGTCGTCGTCGTCCTGGGAGTGGGCCTGACCGGGACGGTCAGAGGTCCGGGCTTGGTGCGCACAGGGCCCGGGGTGGTTCTCGGACCGACCGGCTCCTGCATCCGCCGCCGCTCCTCCTCCAGTCGCGCCTCCAACTCCCTCTGACGACGGATGTCTTCCTCCATCCGTCGTCTCATCTCCTCTTCCATGCGACGACGCTCGTCATCGTCTCCGCCGCGCGGTCGGCCGGACTGGGCAAAAATGTAGACCGGCTCACCGAACAGGGCGTGCGGTCCGGGTTCTTCACCGATCCACCCCGGAGGGGCGCCGTAGCGTCGCGGGAGTCCGGGCGGCAGCCAGTTCGGCGGCGTGATCAGCACCGCTTTCTCCCCACTGCTCTTATCCACACGCCAGATCTCGATGCGATCGAAGTCGAGACCCTCCTGGTACTCCGGAACCGCCGTGCCCTCGAGTGCCCTACGCTCCGCCTGGTCGTCGATGCTGAACACCACCACGACCTGTCCCTTGTCGGCCTTGGCATACACGGCCTTGGCGGCAAGGACGGGCGGCGGGACCGGGGCCTGGGGAACCCACCCGGACTTCTTCACGTTGAGGAACACGAGCTTCTGGGGCGGCAGAAGCGAGGGCGGATTCTCCTCCGGCCACGGACGCTCGTAAGCCCCCTTCACTTTCCCCACGTAGTCCGGGACCTCGGGCAGTTTGTCCCATTTGGTCTCACCCATTCCCTTGCGCAGGTCCTCCAGCAAATTCCTGATGACCACCTTCTCCGGGACATCGATGCTCCAGGGACGGTACACGCCGACGACGAGCGCCAGCAGAATGAGTATCACCACGAACACCACTTTTTCGACGTGGAGCAGCAGGAATTGTTTGGGATCCCTGAACATGGCCATTCTCCCTAAGACTCTATCTTGCAGAGCCGCCCTCGAAGGCCGCAGGCCCACCGTAGGCGGTCGGCGGGCCGGTTGGGCCCGAAGGTACCGTCGGTCTCCTTTCCTGGGGTCGGTAGTCCAGCGCCCACCCCGTCACGCGGATGCCGATGTACAAGGTCGGCATCTGTTTGTACACCCGCGGGTCGTCCTCCAGTCTCATCATGCTCACGGTCCGGATGTAGATGGGGATTTCCTTCTTGGAGGTGAGGAGGTCCCGCAGCAGCAGTTCGTACTTCTGGAACGGCATCCTGATCTCGAGAACAAAGGGGAAGACGTCGAAATAGGGTTCGACGCGAAGTCGCACGGTCGGCCCCCCCCGACTGAGGGCGAAGTCCCCGGTTCGCGTCTCACCCTGGTTCACCTCGAGGTGATCCAGCTGCATGACGCGAAGTTCCGGAGAGGCGATGATTTCGATGAGCTCCCGCATCAGAGAGAACTCTTTGGTCGCGAGCTCCCGCTGCTCCGCCTGTTTCGGAACACCGTCCCCCCAGTCCCAGAAGTACCAGACGTCCGTCCCCAGCGTGATGCGCTTCTCATCGAGCCGACGCTTGAGCTGCTCGACGTCCTTCTGGTAGACCGTCTTGAAGGCGCCCGGCGCGTCCTTCTCCCCGGGGTCCAGTCCGGGCAGGTCGGTGCTGAGCTGCATCTTGGACAGCTCGTCGATCAGAGCCTGGAGCTGCTCTTCGTATGCCTTGCTGTAAGCCTTGCCCGCAGTGATCGCCACTTCATTCGGCATCTCATCCTTTTTTTTCTTGTCTTCCAGACGCGTCAGACTCGACAGCAGGTTCCGGACGTCCGACTCCCGTGCCGCGTTCTCCGACTTGATCGGCTGCACCAGCACCAGGAACAGGGCCAGTGCCAGCAGCACCACCGCACCCATCACGACGAAGAACATGTTTTCCTTGATGATGTCCACAGTGTACCCCTGGTCAATCCGGCTTCACCACCGGCCCGCGGACGGGCGGACCCGCCCTCAAGGCCGCCCTTGACTCCGCCTCCCTCTTCTTCCGCTTCGCGACCTCGTCCATCAGGTCCCCGGAAGGATCCATGAAGAAGACGATCTCGAAGTCGGTGAACTGCTCCAGCCGCATGCCCTTCTCCTGCTCGAGCTTCGCAAGAAACTGGGCCCGTCGGGGCAGGGGTTGCTCGCCCGGCTTGTCCCCGGCCGCCCAGGAATCCAGTTTCCCCGTGTTGATCTCCATCTCCCGCGATAGGATGTCCTGCCACGTCCTGCGGTTGTCCTCCCCGAGCTCCTCGACGCCCACCACCCGGTCTAGGTGGTCGACGAACCGCTCCTCCTTCTGACTGCTGACGAACCGGACGTCCTCAATCAGCGGAGCTTCCACGAGCACGAAGTCATCCTTCGTCGCGGGGCACTCCTCCGTGACGCATTTCAGCGGGGGCTCCATGCCCCTCAACACCACCTTGCACTTGGAACACTCCCAGACGTTGGTCAGCATCTTGACAAAGGAGTTGGTCACGTACCGCTCCTGATCGGGGTGGATGGTCTCGCCCTGAATGACCGCATAGACCACGTCGGGACGTTGAATCTTCTGGACGGGGGCCACCCGTGTCGGCGGCGGCTGGCCCGCGCGCGGTTCGAACTCATCAATCCGTCGGATCTCGGGCACCCGCACACGGGACCGCAGCTTTTCCACCCAGCCCGACTCGAGCATCATTCCCTTGGTCTTGAACCCCAGTCCGGAGGGAAGGTCGTTGGTCACCCCCTGGGCAATGGCCTCGGCCACCGTGTCGAAGTCGACCGTCGTCGAAACCACCCTCTTGAACCATACGCCCTTTTCGTTTTCGGGTTCGGGGGGAACCGGTGCAATGATCTTCCGGAGGGCTTGCAGCCAGAAGTCACGTCCCGTCCACAGCTGCTCGATCTGCCCCAGCTTTTCCCGCGTGGTGGAGACGTTCGTCAGTTGCGTGTACTGCTGCTCCAGGCCGCTGGCGTCTTTCACGAAGCGTCTGGCGGGTTCCGAGTTGGCCTCCGACAGTTCCTTACCTCTGCGCCAGGTGCTGTACAAGGCGGTGGCGAACATGAGAAGAGCACAGGCCGCGACGGCCGCCGCCCACGGCTTCTTCCTCCCGATGATCTTCCGCTGCAGGAGTTCCTGGGGCAGGAGCGAGATGTCCATGCCCGCCAGACCACACCCCTGAACCACCAGTCCCAGAGCCACGCCGAAGCTGAGGGCCGATTCCTCGAAGACGCGGGGGTTCCGCGCGATGCTCATGTCGAAGTTCTGCGGGTCGGTGAGACTGCGGATGGGGATGTGCTGCAGGTTCTCCGAGACGTACTTGGCCAGTCCGGGGAGCTTGAAGGAGCCCCCCAGGACCAGCATCCCCGAGATGCGCGTCCCCGGATTGATCGACTTGTAATACCCGACCGACCGCTGCACCTCCTCCACCAGACGTCGGAGCACCGGCTCGATGGCCTGGTAGATCTGCTTGGAATACTTGCTCTGCATCGCCATATGCTTGAGCGTTTCCGCCTTGCCGAACGGGACCTTGAACTTCTCCATGATGGCCTCGGTGAAGTCGTTGCCGCTGATGGGGAGACTCCGCGGCCAGACCGAGGTCCCGGTGTAGATGAGGAGTTCCGTGTTCTCCGCCCCCATGTCGATGACGATACTGGCTTCGCTCCCGCCCGGACGGTCGAACGCCACGAAGTTGTAGAGGGCCATCGGACTCAGCTGGAGGGCGTCGACGTCGAGTCCGCACACCATGAGGTTGGAGAGGAATCCGTGAACGATGTCCCGACGCATGGCGAAGATCCCGACCTCCACCTGCTCACCCGGCCCGTACACCTTCTCCAGCGGCTTATAGTCCCAGACCACTTCTTCCAGCGGGAACGGAATCTGCTGGTGGGCTTCGTAGCGGACGATGTCCGGGATGCGCTTCTTTTCCACCGGCGGGAGCTTGATGAACCGGATCAGTGCGGACTGTCCCGGGATGCAGGCGAGAACCACGTCACTCGAGCTGATGTGGTTCCGCAACATGAAGGTCCGGAGGGCACGCTGGATGGCGTTGTCCCGGTCCACCTCGGGAGCGGACAGGGTCTCCTCGTACTCGATGGAGTCGAACGCGAGGACCTCGATCCGGTCACCGGCGGTTGAGGCTTTGACCGCCCGCAGTGCCGTTTGACCGATGTCGATCCCCCATACGATCTTTCGTGCCATACCCCTCCCTTCAGCGAATGCCGTCGTGGCACCGTCGAATGGCGCCCCCACAGGGGAAACACGTACCGCCGTCCGGCCTCATTCGCCACTGGATTCTATTCTTGGTGACGGGGCAGTCAAGCAAAAAAACGGTCTGAATATCGCACTTTCCGCGCACTTCTCGTCCCGACCATGACCCCAGAGGCCGCGAGAACCGGTGCCGGTTTTCCATCCGGGCGACCGGCCCTATCACAAGACCTTCCAAGCACTTGCAGCAAGCGGGATTTCCGCCCTCGCGACTTTCACTTTGCAGGGCCCTCCGCCCGACGGTAGAATACAAGAAACACAAACAAGGAGGCTCCTCATGTTTAGGAACGCCGTCTACATCGGCAAAGTTTTCGGGATACCGGTCAGAGTCCATGTGAGCTGGCTCATCGTCTTCGTGCTGATCACCTTAAGCTTGGCGGGGTTCTTTGAAGCCGAGCATAAAGACTGGCCGATGCAGCTCACGTGGTTCATGGGGGCCGTCGCGTCGCTCCTGTTTTTTGCATCGGTGCTGGCGCACGAGCTGGCGCATTCCCTGCTCGCCCGCTCCCGCGGCCAGAGGGTGCGCGACATTGTGCTGTTCATCTTCGGCGGGGTCTCCGAGATCACCGACGAATCCAAGACCCCGAGCACCGAGTTCCTCGTCGCCGTGGTCGGACCGCTCACCAGCGTCGTCATCGGCATCTTCTTCCTTTTGGTCGCGCTGCTCACCGGACAGGCCGCTCCGCCCGTCGCCACCGTCAGTTACTATCTCGGGGTCATCAACGTGATCCTGGCGGGGTTCAACCTCATCCCCGGTTTCCCGCTCGACGGCGGTCGCGTCCTGCGCGGGATCCTCTGGAAAATCACGGGCGACATGGACCGCTCGACGCAGTGGGCCGCGCGCGTCGGACAGGTCGTGGCCTACCTCTTCATCTTCCGTGGAATTGTCTACTTCTTCCAGCACAACTATTTTCAGGGACTGTGGATAGGTTTCATCGGGTTCTTCCTCGAGAACGCCGCCCTCTCCAGCTACCGCCAGGTGCAGCTCCGACATTCCCTCGCCGGCCACTCGGTGGAGGAAGTCATGATCCGGGAGTATCCCGGCGTTTCCCCCGACGCTTCCGTAAGCTCCGTCGTGACCGACTACATCCTGCCCCTCGGACTCCGGTGTCTCCCCGTGCTCGCCGCCGGGGAGCAGATGGTTGGACTCCTGACCATCCACGACATCAACCGGGTCGGTCGCGACGCGTGGCCGACAAGCCGGACGAGCGGCGTGATGATTCCCATGGACAAGGTCAAGACCACGCGCTCCGACGAGAACCTGTGGGACGCACTGGTCAAGATGACCACCGATGAGGTGAACCAGCTTCCGGTGGTCCGGGACGGCAAGTTCGAGGGACTGCTGACGCGGGGGAGCATCCTGACCTTCCTGCGCATGCGTGCCGAGCTCGGACTGTAACCGCATGGGCCAGCCGTGGCACCCGTCGACGTGCGAAAATCTTTCCGAAGTTCGCAAGCGCCGCGCGGTCATCGCTCGTAAGCATACATGGAGTCCGTCCCGCCCCTACGGGGGCCGTGCGCGGGGAAATCCAACAGCCGGTTAGACGAGTGAAGGGGGGACTGACATGACGGTGAGGCGACTGTTCGCAATCGGGTTTATCTTCGTCATGACGGCGATCGCGTGGTTCATCCTCGGCGGGAACCTGCTGGTCCGGAGCTATGTGAGAGACAAACTGGCCGAGAAGGTCGAGGAGCGCTGGGGTCGACCCCTGACGCAGCAGGTCCCGGGCATCCTCGACGTCCAGAAGAAAACCTTCCTCGAACCGACCTCCTCGGAAATCAACGTGGACCTGGCACTCGACTATCGCCGCATGGGACTCCTCTGGTACGCGACGTATACCGTGGTCTTCGACGGCCTCTACGCGGTGCGGAACCCGCTGGGCGAAGCAGCGGAATACCAGGTCTCGGCGGAAGGTCCCGTCTGGGGTGAATCCGCCGAAAGCAAAGACGCCGCGTCGTCGGAGGGACTTGCACACCAGCGGCTGGACGAGTTCGTCTTCGAGGAGGGGGGAGGTCCTGAGGGCACCCCCGGCGACATGACGCTTCTCCTCAAGCTCGGCCCCGGTGAAAGCAGGAAAGTCCACCTCCACTACAAGTCCCAGGGCGTGGACAGTTGGAGGTACGCCTTCGGCAGCGGACTCTCTCACCTCCGCGACTTCAAACTGACGGCGACGACGAACTTCCGGAACGTCGATTTCACCACGATCAGTCCGACCGAGCACAAGAAAGAGACCCCCAAGGGCTGGGAGCTGACCTGGAAATACGCCAGCACCCGTGCCAAGGGGTTCGCCATCACCATCGACATGCCCGAGCGACAGAACCCGGGGATGCTCGCCGCCCGCATCAGTTTCTTCGCCCCCGTTTCCCTCCTCTTCTTCCTCACCGTCATGGTGGTCATCTGCGTCAGGAAGAAGGTGGAGATCCATCCGATGAACTACTTTTTCATTGCGGCGGCGTTCTTCGCGTTCCACTTGCTTCTAGCGTATCTGGTGGACCACATCGACGTGGAGACGGCGTTTTTCATCAGCGCGGCGGCGTCGGTGTTTCTCGTGGTGACGTACCTGAGACTGGTCACAGGGGCGCGCTTCGCACTGGTCCAGGCGGGACTCAGCCAGGTCGTCTTTCTGGTGGGATTCAGCTACGCGTTCTTCTTCAAGGGATTCACCGGCCTCGCCGTGACCATCGGGGCGATCATCACGCTCTTCGTGCTGATGCAGGTCACCGGCCGGGTCAACTGGACGGAAGTGTTCAAGGCCAGGCGGTTCGGTCGTCCGCCCGAAGCAACCCCGGCGTACGGGCCCCAGAGCCCGCCGCCCTTGCCGCCCGACCGTGTCCCCGACCCTCATGGGACCGATTCATCCGCATAATGCTCGACCGCTTCCGGATGGTCTTGAGGGAGGAGAGAAATGCGCTGGCTCTGGATAGCACTCGCGGCGGCTGGTCTGGTGGTTCTGTGCTGCTGCGGAGTGTTGCTGCACCGGTTCATCCTCAACTGGCCATGGCGGGTGACCGTTTTCGAGGCGGAGGTCCCACGTATTCCCGGCCCGATAGAAATTCGCGAAGATCATGACGGCAACTCGATGATGATGTCGCAGTACGAGGACGGCACGATAGCATCGCTCACGATTAGGCGGTTTCCGCGCCTCCTCCTATTGAGTCCCGTATAGTTAATGGCACTGCTCATAGTCTCAGTTGAGCAAACTCAAAGAAGGACCGCAGCAGGTGCGGGCGGCCGCGTTGCTTGCGG
>Ga0315282_10009173_pt1 | contig 15795 bp, 11 predicted proteins | sample YL17G07_20_MG_FD_203693 | JGI IMG/M metagenome (GOLD analysis project Ga0315282, IMG submission 203693) | Sediment microbial communities from Yellowstone Lake, YNP, Wyoming, USA - YL17G07_20 | ecosystem: Environmental > Aquatic > Freshwater > Lake > Sediment | place: USA: Wyoming | collected...
ACGAGCACACCTTGGAAGAGGTGGGCCAGCAGTTCAAGGTCACCCGGGAGCGCATCCGCCAGATCGAGGCCAAGGCCCTCCGCAAGCTCAAGCACCCGAGCCGCAGCCGGAAGCTCAAGTCCTTCACCAACAACCACTGAGCGGACTCGGGGGGAGTCCGCTGATTCTTTGAAAAACGCTTCGGGAAGTCTCAACCGCTTGATCACGTTCCGGCCATTCCCCTCGGTCTCTTTTATGCAGCATGACACCCGTCCGATCTTTTTTGTGCGTCCGCTTAAAAAAGGTGCTGAGGGACAGAGGCTGGCCCCGCAAATCGGCGTGCTTTCCGTAATTGACGAGTGTTCAATATTTTGTTATAAAGGGGGGCCTGGGCCTATAGCTCAGTGGTAGAGCCACCGGCTCATAACCGGCAGGTCCCAGGTTCGAATCCTGGTAGGCCCATTCGCCGTGAGGCCGGAAGAGAACAGAGGGATAGTGGATATTGACTTCGACGGGATTATAGAACTCCAGCACTTGGATTCCGAAATCCACACGACATCGCTTGTCCTCGAGGGGATCCCCCGGCTCATCCAGGACATCGACAAAAGGATCCAGGCCGGCTCCAAGGCGGTCGCCGAGGCCAAGGACAAGATGGCCCAAAACCAGAAAAAACGCCGCGATCAGGAGATCGAAGTCAAGGACATCAAGGCCCAGATCGGGAAATACAAGCGACAGCTGAACGAGGTCAAGACGAACAAGGAATACACCTCCTTCCTCAGGGAGATCGAGGAGGCCCAGCGCAAGGTCGATTCCCTCGAGGAGGCGATCATCGCCGAGATGCTGGCCGCCGACGACATCGAGGAGGAGATCAAGGCGGCGACGCTCAAGCAGGGCCAGGGGGAAGAGAACCTCCGGAAAGAAAAGCTCGCCCTCGACGAGAAGTCGAAAGAGATGGAGAAGAAGCGGGCCCGGTTCCTCCAGGAAAGGGAAACCCTCCTCCCCCGGATCCCCCCGGACCAGATGGGGATCTACGAAGCGATCTACCTGAAAAAAGGCGGGACCGCCCTCTCCCCCGTCAAGGACGACTTCTGCGCCATGTGCCATATGCGGATCCGGCCGCAGATGCTCAACGAGATCCGGGACAAGGTCAAGATCATCCTCTGCGAGAATTGCGGCCGGATCCTCTACTGGCCGGCCAAGCCCGAGCCCCCCAAAGCGGGCTGACCGCTTCTGCGGCCGTTCACGTCCCGTTCCGGCCGTCCCCCGATTCCTCCCGATACATGGATTCGATGAGGTCCTGGTATTTCCCCTCGATGATGGAGCGGCGAACCTTGAGCGAAGGCGTGACCTCGCCCTTCTCGATATCGAAGTCCCGGCCGAGCAGGACGATCTTCTTGATCCGCTCGTAGGACGCCAGGAGCGGGGTGGCCTTCTCGACCTCGGCCCGCATGAAGTCCACGACCCGGGTGTTCCCGACGAGCTCGTCACGGTCTTTGAACGGGATGCCGTGGGTCCGGGCGTACGCTTCGAGCTTCTCGAACTCGGGGACGATCAGGGCCGAGACGAACCGTTTCCGGTCGCCCAGGACGACCGCGTTGGCGATGTACGGATTCAGCTTGAGAATGTTCTCGATGGGCTGGGGGGCGACGTTCTTCCCGCCCGAGGTCACGATGAGGTCTTTCTTCCGGTCGGTGATCACGAGGAAGCCGTCCTCGTCCAGATGGCCGATGTCCCCGGTGTGGAACCAGCCGCCCTCCATGACCTCCCGGGTCTCGGCGTCCTTCTTGTAATAGCCCTTCATGACGTTCGGGCCCCGGGCCAGGATCTCGCCGTCGGCCGCGATCCGGATCTCGACGCCGGGGATGGGCTTGCCGACCGTCCCGAACTTGAGGTTTTCGAAGGTGTTGACGGAGAGGACCGGCGACGTCTCCGTCAGTCCGTACCCCTCGAGGACGACCAGGCCGAGGGCGTAGAAGAACTCGGCGATCTCCCGGGACAGGGGCGCCCCCCCCGAGACGAAGAACCGGACGCGGCCTCCCGTGCGGGCGATGATCTTGGAGAACACGAGCTTGTGGGCGATCCCTCGCCGCAGCCGCAGTCCAGCCGGGAGGGGCTTTCCGGCGAGCTTCAGGGCGCCGCAACGGCGGCCGACGCCGAGGGCCCAGAAGAAGATCTTCCGGCGCAGGGCCGGGCTGACGAGGACCTGGTCCATGACCTTGGTGTAGATCTTCTCGAAGACGCGGGGGACGCTGACCATGATGGACGGCCGGACCTCCAGCAGGTTCTGGGCGACGGCCTCCACGCTCTCGGCGTAGGCGATGGTGCAGCCGGCGTAGAGATAGGTGAACGTGACCATCCGCTCGAGGACGTGGGAGAGGGGAAGGAAAGACAGGCAGACGTCCCGCTCCGTGAACTCGATGATCTCGCGGACCGTCCGGATGTTGCTGAGGAAATTGCGATGGGAGAGGACGACGCCCTTCGGCACCCCGGTCGTGCCCGAGGTGTAGATCAGGGAGGCCTCGTCGCCGGGCTTGACGCGGGCCAGGAGATCGTCGAAGAGGCCGGGCATCGCCGCCCCCAGGGCCTTCCCTTTGTCCCTGAGGTCCTGAAAAGAAATCACGCCGGAGGGCGCGGGGCCTTCGATCATGACATAGTGCCGGACCTTGTCCAGGCGGGCCCGCAGGGGCTCGATCTTCTTCCAGTGGTCGGTGTTCGAAACGACCACGACGGTGGCGTCTGAATCGTCGATGATGTAGTGGATCTGGTCCGGCACCAGGGTCGTGTAGATGGGGACGGTCAGGCCCCCGGCCGAGAGGGTCGCGAAGTCCATCATGACCCATTCGGGCCGGTTCTCCGAGAGGAGGCAGAGCTTGTCGCCGGCCCGGAAGCCCAGGGAATTCAGCCCGAGGCAAAGGTCCCTGACGGCCTCCCCGAACTCCCGGGTCGAGATCGGGACGTACGCCCCCCCTTTCTTGACCAGCATGAGATCGTCCTTGGGATAGGACTTGAGCGTGCTCGCGAGAAGCTGGGTGAGCGTCGAAACCATTCCGCCCTCCAATCTAAAAGTGCCCTGATTCTATGTTTCGCCGCTACCCCTGTCAAGCGGCGTAAACGCGCCCGCCGCGGAGCTCGATCGTCCGTTGGGCCATCCGGGCGAGCGGGAGGTTGTGGGTGACGAGGACGACGGTCAGGCCCGTCCTCTCGTTCAGGTCCTTGAGGATCGTCCCGATCTCCTCGCTCCGCTTCGTGTCGAGGTTCCCCGTCGGCTCGTCGGCGAGCAGGATCTGGGGCCGGTTGACCAGAGCCCGGGCGATGGCCACCCGGTGCATCTCGCCGCCCGAAAGCTGGCCCGGGAGATGGTCCTTGCGGTGGTCGATGCCCAGGAGCCCGAGGGTCCGACGATGGACAGGAACGAGCCTTTCTCGACCGTCAGGGAGACGCCGTCGACGGCCGGGATCTCCTCGGCGCCGCTCTATGACCGACATCAGGATCGTGTTGACGACGCCCATCATGGCGATGAGGAGGGCGATGGAGAAGACCATGACCCGGGCCGTCGAGACCAAGGTCATGATGGTCGTCTTGACCTGGGCCAGGCTGACGACCTGGACGTCCGGGAGCTTGAACATCTTGTCCTCGAACTTGGTCATGTCGACGTCCTTCTTAACCTTGATCCCGATCGCCGTCAGCACGTCCTTGACCCCGAAGATTTTCTGGACCGCGGCGAGGGGCAGGAAGATCGTCCCGTCGTCCTGGGTCCCGGTCCGGCTCAGAATGCCGACGACCGTGACCTCGATGTTCTTCTCCGGGATGAGGTACTTGTCGCCGACCTCGCGCTGCTCGAGCTCCGCGACCTCGTAGCCGAAGACCGCCTCGTGGGCCTCGGGGTCCTTGAACCAGGCCCCGGCCTTGAAGGGCAGGGCGCTCTTCAATTTCGGGTACGTCAGGGGATCGACCCCGAGGAAGGCCGCTAGGCCCCCGCTCTCCCCCTTGTTCGGGTCGAAGACGACCTGCATGAGCATGGGGGTCACCCCATCGACCTCGGGCTCCCGGGCCACGTCGCCGGCGATCTCGGACTTCATGTACTTGAGCCCCGTCCCGCCCTTGAGCATCAGCGTCGCGGCTTCGTACGGGCAGCCCTTGGCCACGACCAGCATCTGGAAGCCCAGGTTGTCGATGTCCTTGTTCAGCGATTTCTCGTAGCCGCTGTTGAACCCGAAGAGGCTGACCAGGACCCACCCGGCCAGGGCGATGCCGAGGACGGTCAGGGCGCTCCGGGTCTTCTTGCGGAGGAGGTTCTTATAGGCGACCTCGAAGAGGCTGATCTTTTTTTCCGCCATGTCGATCTCCTTCTATGAAAGACGGGCAGTCCCCCACCGGGGGGGCTGTCACCCTTTTTTGTATTTGTTCCCCATCAGGAACTCATCGACCAGGATGAGGTTCTTCTTCGTGGCCCGGAGCGTTGCCCGGAAGTCGTCTTCAGAACCGGGGTCGGGGTTCTTGATCCGGCTGATGGGGCCGGCAGGATCTTCCTTCCCCGACACGACGTCGTAGCGGGAGAAGTCCTTGAGGCTGAGGCCGAGGAACTGCTTTCCGAAGGCTAGCTCGCGGAAAGGTTTGGCCGCCCTCGACGTCAGCTTCTGGAAGTAGAAGCCGCGGATGACCCCCTCCCGGTCGAGGTCGTTGAGGTCACAGCCCACGGCCGCGTGGAGGGCGGCCGCGGCGGCGAGGATGGTCTTATTCATCGGGCCGGTCAGACATCGAAGGTCAGCCGGCCGCGGAAGATGACGATCTTCGTCCGGGAGAACGTCAGCCGGACCTCCCAGTCGCCGGGCATGACGATGTTGACGGGCAGGAGATAGCCGCCCTTCCTGTTGAGCTTGAAGGCCACCTCTCCGGAATCGTGGGCCCCCCTCATGGACGGCATGTCGGACTGTCCGGTGATGTCCAGGTCGGTGACCTGTTTTCCGTCCTTGTCGAAGAGGCGGATCTTGAGGATCGCCGTCCCCATTTTGGGGGTCCTGTCGAACTCGTAGACGAAATAGTAGACCTCGCCCATCCAGCACTTCTTGCCGGCCTTGGGCAGGTCCTTGAACTCCGGCGCCTGGGTCTTCGGGCCGCTCGGCGAAAGGCCGGGCGAGTTGCAGCAGGATGCCGCCGGCTGGGCCGCGGCGAACGCCGCCGCGAACAGGATGAGAAAGCCGACCGCGGCCAGCGCTTTTATCGCTTGAGTCATAACTGTGTCTCCCTGTCGATCCTGAATCTCCCTTTTTCCTATATATTCTATCATAATTTGCCCAGCCGGACGACACCTCGGAACCCAGCAGCGCTATCCGCCGTCCTTCTATGCGGACGCAGAAGGGACTCCCTCCTGCGTCCGTTTAATTTTCCCGGACCTTGGCGATCGAGCAGACGCGGTTTTTATCCTCGAGGCTGAAGCTCCACGGACTTACGTTCGTGGAATCCCGCGAAGGGGATTGATCCGGTCAGGGCCGGAACACGAGGGGGACCGCTCTTTCAGGCGGCCTTATCATCGGCATCGACGATTTCCTGGCAGAGCTTGAAGATTTTTTTCATCAGGGTCGATGTCTCGAACGGCTTCTCAATGAACTCATCGGCCCCGGAATCCTGCAGAACGTTCTTGGCCATGGGCCCCTTGTAAACCGCCGTCATCAGCATGACTTTGGTCCGGCTGAGCTCCGGCGCGGCCTTGATGCGCCGGGCGACTTCCACCCCGTCGATTTTCGGCAGGAGAAAATCGCAGACCACGATATCCGGCCTTTCCTGGAGGGCCAGGGCGTAGCCGGATTCTCCGTCGCCGGCCGCAGAGACGGCAAAGCCGCTGTTGGTCAGGATGCCCTCGATGAGGCGGACCGTCACGCGGTCGTCGTCAATGATGACAATCTTGTTGTTCATCCCGGATCAAACGGCCCTTTGGTTTGTCGACCATAAAATACAGGCGACCCCGGGGCTTTGTCAATCGGAAGCATCGGCCCGGAATCAGCCCCGGCCCGGCTGCCGGTTCAGATAATCCCCGAGCCGCCGGTATTCGCTTTCGATCCGGTCCAGCAGCTCGGGCGCCCGGCGGAGGTCATTTTCCCGGCCCGCGCTCTCGAGCGCCAGGCAGGCCTGCGTTAATCCGGGCAGGCTCAGGTTGGCCGAGGCTCCTTTCAAGGAGTGAGCCGTTCTGAAGACGGTTTCTGCATCCTTCCTGCCGACGGCCTCTCTGAGGAGCGCGCGTTTGTCCTCGAACTCGGCCCTGTAGAGTTCCATCAACTCGGCTAAAAAGCCCTCGTCGCCGCCGATCCGCGCCAGGACGTCCTCCTTGTGGATGGGCGGGCCGATATCATGACCGTTCTTGCCGCTCATTCCGGGTTCCTCCGTTGCGGACGTCGTTCGTCGTCATGACCCTGTCGATGGTTTTGAAAAGCTCGTCCGGGTAGAGCGGCTTGGAGATGTATCCATCCATGCCGGCTTCCAGACATTTTTCCCGATCGCCCTTCATCGCATGGGCGGTCATGGCGATGATCGGAATGTGCGAGCCCGATTTCTTTTCCTCGGCTCTGATCCTGGCCGTGGCCTCCAGGCCGTCAAGCTCGGGCATCTGGACATCCATCAGGACGAGGTCAAAGGGATTCGCGGCGAGGGCCTTCAGCGCCTGTTTTCCATCCGGGGCGATGCTGACCCTGTGGCCTCTTTTTTCCAGAACGCGGACCGCGACCTGCTGATTGATGGGGTTGTCTTCGGCCAGGAGGACGTGATAGGTCGACGGGGTTATTTCCGGCCGGTCCGCGGGCTCAGCGAAAGACGACCCGGCGGCCCCGACGACCCGTCCTGGGCCGGCGACGGCCGTGATGATCAAGTCGAAGAGCTCCGAGGACTTGACGGGCTTGACCAAATAACCGGCGGCCCCGAGATGTTTGGCCCTTTGAACGTCGCCGAGCCCGTCGGCCGATGCCAGGAAAATGACGGGGCAAGCGGCGAAATCCGCGTTCGACCTGATCGTTTCCAGGAACGTGAATCCGTCCATTCCGGGCATCTTGACGTCCAGAATGATCAGCCCGAACGGGCCGGGTTTGCCGGGACTCCGTTCGAGAAGCCCAAGCGCCTCCAGGCCCGAGGACGCCTCCACAACGTCCAAGCGCCAGTTGCCGAGCGTTTCTTTCAGGATCAAGCGGTTGGTGGCGTTGTCGTCGATGACGAGAACCCTCAGGTGCTGCAGGGCTTCGGGGGCCGCGGCCGGGTTTTTCACCTGGGACGCAGCCGGCAACTCCAACCGGGCCGTGAAGTGGAACGTGCTTCCGCAGTTCGGTTCACTCTCCACCCAAATCCTGCCGGACATCATGCCGACGAGTTGCGAACAGATGGCCAACCCCAGGCCCGTTCCCCCGTACTTCCGACTCGTCGAGCTGTCCGCCTGGACGAAGGGCTGAAAAATGTCCTGCTGCTTGTCTTTGGGGATACCGATCCCCGTGTCCTTGACCGCGAAATGGAGGACGATGTCCTCTTGGGTGCGGGACATCTCGTCGACGTCGACCGTGACTTCCCCCCGTTCCGTGAATTTCAGAGCGTTGCTCACGAGATTGACGATCACCTGCCTCAACCGGGAAATGTCGCCGACGACCAGCCGAGGCAGGTCGGGCGCGACCCGGCAATTCAGCTCCAGGCCCTTCTGATGGGCCGCCAGGCCCAGCGTGGCGACGATATCGACGATGGAATCGTGGAGATCGAACTCGACCGGCGAAAATTCCATCATCCGAGCCTCGATCTTGGAAAAATCAAGGACGTCGTTGAGGACGGTCAGAAGTGATTCGGCCGAGGCCCTGGCCGCGGTCAGGAAGTTCCTCTGCTCCTGGTTGAGTCCCGTTTGAAGGGCGAGTTCGACCATGCCGATGATCCCGTTCATGGGCGTCCTGATCTCATGGCTCATGTTGGCCAGGAACTCGCTCTTGGCCCGGCTGGCCGCCACGGCCTCCTCCCGCGAGGCTCTCAGCTCCTCCTGGATCTTCTTGATTTCGGTGATATCGGTGATCGCCGAGACCACGCCGCGGAAAGCTTGCTTTTCGAAAATCGCCTGGGCGTGGACCAGAACGGGAATTCTCCTTCCATCCCCGGCTAAAAAGACCGATTCATAGGTCTCCAGGGTCCGAGATTTTCTCCGTTTGGTTTTCTTGATGAGCCGGCCAAGCTGATCTTCGGGGACAAGAACCTTCCAGTGTCGGCCCATCAGCTCTCCCGACGCCAGGCTGAGCATCTTTTCCTGGGTCGGGTTGACGTATTGGATCAACCCTCTTTCGTCCTCGACGATGATCCCTTCAGCCAGGCTGTTCAAGATTCTTTCGTGGAATCTCTCCAGGGTTTCGAGCTCCCTTTCCAATCTTTCTTTTTCCCGCTGCTTGTGCATCGAATGGAGGGCGAGACCCAAGTCGTGGGAGATTTCCTCGAGCAGCTTGATTTCCTGGGCCTCGTTGAAGACGTCCTCGCTGTTCCCGACATGGAGAAGCCCGAAAATGTTCTCTTGATGAGCCAGCAGGAAGCACGCCGCCCATCCGAGTTTCTCGAAATGACAGCGGCGGCAGACAGAGCCGAGGGCGAGGTCGGGGATGAAGAGCGACCGCCTGTTCTTCAGGGCCCTCTGTTCGCAAGGCAGCGGGGCTTCCCCTCTCCGGCTCTTCCCGGCCTGGAAGACCGCCCGAGGGGCGAGGCGGTCGTCGACGGTCACGGCCCGGACCAAGCCGTATTTTCCGACTTTGTTCAGAATCCGGCAGGCCCTTTTCAGAAGTGCCGCGGGGTCGCTCTCCTGGATGATCGCCTGACTGATATCGCCCACGGCGCGGAGCAAACGGGTGTAATGGACGAGCTGGCGCTCCCGCTCCTTTTGCTCCGTGATATCCTTATAGATGGCCACGAACGAATGGGTCTTTTCCCCTGAAACCACGGGGGAAGCGGATATCAGGACCGGGACCGGGAGGCGGTCCTTGCGGTAGCGGACCGTCTCGAAATCGACGATTTTTTCGTTATTCTTCAGGACCCGTCTGGATATCCCCCGGGCTTCCCGGACCTTCCGGCCTCCGATCAAAACGTCGATGTCCTTGCCGAGGGCCTCGTATTTGTGGTACCCGAAGATCTTTTTGGCCCCGGCGTTCCACTCAACGACATGATTGTGACGGTCGATGGCCACAATGCCGTCGTTGAGGCTTTCCATCAAGGGACGAAGAAAAATCTCCATGTCGCGTTTCCTCAAAACGAGTCTGCAACACGCTGTCCGTCACGGCAATCATCTCCATGGAGGATTTTCGAGGTGATAATCGCGGCGGGCTGGGGTGAACAAAGTGTCGGAATCCTCAGCGCCCGGGATGGCGTTCACGGCCGGAAGCGGTCCTTATATTCGGCGGAGATCCGCTCGAAATGATGGAACAGCACCCGGTAGAGGACCGTGCGCTCCCGATGGCGAGGGCGATAGATTCCCGGCACATCGGGAAGGCTGATTCAAGAAGCGTGCCGGGAGCCTTCGCCGGCGGATGAGGGGGCTCGACGAAGGGACGGTCAACGAACGGCTACCTCCAAAGGAAAAAAGAGGCGCCGTCCTTCAGCTTTCCCGGACCTTGGCGATGGAGCAGACCCGGTCCTTGTCATCGAGGTTGATGATGCGGACGCCCTGGGTGGCCCGGCTGAGGGGCCTGACCTTGTCCGTCGGGATGCCGATGACCTTGCCCTCGACGGTGATGACCAGGAGATCCTCCTCGTTGATGCCGACCATGCCCAGGGCGTTGCCGATCTTGGGGGTGATGCGGAGGTTGAGCACGCCCTGCCCGCCGCGGCGCCTTATGGGGTACTGTTCGACGGCGGTCTTCTTGCCGTAGCCACGCTCGCTCGCGGTGAAGATGAACTTTTCGTCCGGGCCGGCGACGATCATCCCGATGACCTTGTCCTTGGGTTTGAGGCGGATGCCCCGCACGCCCGAGGCCGTGCGGCCCATCGACCGAACGTCGCTCTCCTTGAAGCGGAGGGCCCGGCCGAGCTTCGTCCCGATGACGATGGTGCTCTTCCCGCCCGACAGCCGGGCCGAGAACAGGTCGCTCTTCGGACGCAGGTTGATGGCGTTGATGCCGCCGCGGCGGACGTTCTTGAACTCGCTCAGGCGCGTCTTCTTGATGATGCCGTCGGTCGTCAGCATGACCACGAACTGGTCGTCCCGGAATTCCTTGACGGCCACGACGCTGCGGGGCTTCTCGTCCGGCTGGAGTTCGACCAGGTTGGCGATGGCCTTGCCCCGGCCGGAAACGCCCACGTCCGGCACATCCAGGGCCTTGAGCCAGTAGAGCCGGCCCTGGTTGGTGAAAACGAGGAGGTAGCTGTGGGTCGAGCAGACGTAGAGGTCCTCGACGACGTCCTCGGCCTTCATCTCGATGCCCTTGCGGCCCTTGCCGCCGCGGGCCTGGAACTTGTACGAGGTCAGCGACGTCCGCTTGATGTAGCCGCTCGAGGTGCAGACGATGGCAACATCTTCTTCCTTGACCAGGTCCTCGGGCCGGAGCTCTGAGACGGCCTCGTCGCGGATCTCGGTCCGCCGCGCGTCGCCGTACTCCTCCCTGACCTCTTTGAGCTCCTTGACGATGATGGCGAAGACGAGTTTCTCGTCCTTGAGGATGCGGCGGAGCTCGGCGATTTTCTTCTTGAGCTCCGCGTACTCCTCCTGGATCTTGAGCCGCTCGAGCTGGCTCAGGCGCTGGAGCTGGAGCTCGAGGACGGCCTGGGCCTGGATCTGGGTCAGGCCAAATTTCTCCATAAGGCCGCGCCGGGCCTCGTCGACCGTCTTCGAGGCGCGGATGAGCTTGATGACGGCATCGAGGTTGTCGAGGCAGATGACCAGGCCTTCCAAAATGTGGGCTCTCTCCTCCGCCTTCCGCAGCTCGAACCGCGTCCGCCGCAGGATGACCTCCTTGCGGTGGGCGATGAAATACTTCATCATGTCGACGAGGCCCAGGGTCTTGGGCTGCTTGTCGACGATGGCCAGCATGATGATGCCGAAGGAGATCTGAAGCTGGGTGTGTTTGTAGAGGTTGTTGAGGATGATCTCGGGCAGCTCCCCTTTCTTGACCTCGACGACGATGCGCATGCCCTCGCGGTCGGATTCGTCGCGGATGTCGGCGACGCCCTCGATCTTCTTCTCGTTGACGAGCTGGGCGATCGATTCGAGCAAACGTGATTTGTTGACCTGGTAGGGAATCTCGGTGACGACGATCTTGTCCTTCTCCCCCTTGGCCGCCCGCTCGATAACGGTCTTGGCCCGGAGGTGGAGGATGCCCTTCCCCTCCTTGTAGGCGTCGAGGAAACCCTGGCGGCCGTAGATGATGCCGCCCGTCGGGAAGTCCGGTCCATGGACGTACTTCAGGATGTCCTTGAGGCCGGCGTTGGGGTGCTCGATGAGGTGGATGACGCCGTCACAGACCTCAGTCAGGTTATGCGGCGGGATATTGGTGGCCATGCCGACGGCGATGCCGTTGGCGCCGTTGACGAGGAGGTTCGGGAACTTCGACGGCAGGACCTCGGGCATGGTCAGGCTCTCGTCGTAGTTCGGGATGAAGTTGACCGTTTCCTTGTCGATGTCGGCCATGAGCTCGTGGGCGAGCTTCTTCAGCCGGACCTCGGTGTAGCGCATGGCCGCCGGAGGGTCGCCGTCGATCGAGCCGAAGTTCCCCTGCCCGTCGACGAGGAGGTAGCGGAGGCTGAAGTCCTGGGCCATGCGGACGAGGGTGTCGTAGGCGGCTTGGTCGCCGTGGGGATGGAATTTCCCGATGACGTCGCCGACGATCCGGGCCGATTTCTTGTAGGGCTTGTTGTAGTAGGTCCCGCTCTCGTACATGGCGTAGAGGACGCGCCGGTGGACCGGCTTGAGGCCGTCCTTGATGTCGGGAATGGCCCGGCCGATGATGACGCTCATGGCGTAGTCGAGGTAGGAGCGCCGCATCTCCTCCTCGAGGCTGACGACCGGGTAGTGCTCTTTCTGTTCGGTATCCATGGGAACTCCTTCTCGGGCCCGCTTCCTGGCGGGGTCGTCAGACATCGAGGTTCAGGGCCTCCAGGGCGTTCGTTTCGATGAATTTCTTGCGCTCGTCGACCTCGTCGCCCATGAGGATGGTGAAAACCCGATCGGCCTGGGCGGCATCGACAAGGGAGACCTTGAGGAGGATCCGCCGCTCCGGGTCCATCGTCGTTTCCCAGAGCTGGGTCGGGGTCATCTCGCCGAGGCCCTTGTAGCGCTGGATGTTGATCCCCTTCTTCCCCTTCTCGAAGAGATAGTCGAGGAGCTTGTTCTCGTTCTCCAGGGTCTGCTTCTCGGCCCCGTCGCCGTTGGTCAGGACCGTGTAAGGGCCCTTCATGTCCTCGAGCTCCTGGGTGATACGGGTGAGGTTCTTGTAATCGGCGGACGAGACGAGGTCCATGCCGATCTTGCCGCTGACGGACAGGCCGTTGAGCTGGTAGCCGAACTCGATCTCGAAGACACCGTACTCCTCGTCGCGGCCGAGCTTCGTCGTGAAGCCCTTCTCGGCGACGAGCTTCATGACCCTCTCGACGTTCTTCTTGGAGCTCAGGAACTCCTGGCCGTCGACGCCGTTGCCGATGAGGAGGTCGATGAGGAAGAGCGGGTAGTTCTTGCGCTCGAAGAACTGGGCGTAGCTCTTCTTGGCCATCAGGTTGCGGAAGAACTTGCGGAACTTGTCGCCCTCGAGGACTTCCTTGCGGTTACCGGCCCGGACCTTGAACTCATCGGAAATCTTGCGGACCATGAATTTCTCGTAGTCGCGTTCGTCCTTGAGGTACTGGACGTCCCTGCCCCGAGTGACCTTGTAGAGGGGCGCCTGGGCGATGTACAGGTGGCCCTGCTCGATGAGCCGGGTCATCTGGCGATAGAAGAAGGTCATGAGCAGGGTCCGGATGTGGGAGCCGTCGACGTCGGCGTCGGTCATCATGATGACTTTGTGGTAGCGGAGCTTGCCCAGGCTGTCCTCGGACTGCTCGACGCCGACGCCCAGGGCGGCGAACATCATCCCGATCTCCTCGTTCTTGATGATCTTGTCGAAACGCGCCTTCTCGACGTTGAGAATCTTGCCCTTGAGGGGCAGGATGGCCTGGAAGCGGCGGTCGCGGCCCTGCTTGGCCGAGCCGCCGGCCGAATCGCCCTCGACGATGAAGATCTCGGAGGTGGCCGGGTCGCGGTCCTGGCAGTCGGCGAGCTTCCCGGGGAGCGAGGTCGATTCAAGGACGCCCTTGCGCCGGGCGAGCTCGCGGGCCTTGCGGGCGGCTTCCCGGGCCCGGGCCGCGTCGATGATCTTCATGACGATCTTCTTCCCGACCGTCGGGTTCTCCTCGAGGTAGGTCGACAGTTGTTCGTTAACGATGGACTCGACGATCCCCTTGACTTCGGAGTTGCCGAGCTTCGTCTTCGTCTGGCCCTCGAACTGGGGGTCGTGGAGCTTGATGGACAGGACGGCCGTCAATCCCTCGCGACAGTCGTCTCCGGTGATGTTCTCGCTCAAGTCCTTGAGGAGGTTGTGGGAGCCGGCGTACGTGTTGAGGGACCGGGTCAGGGCGGCTTTGAAGCCGATGAGGTGGGTGCCGCCCTCGGTCGTGTTGATGTTGTTGACGAAGGAGTAGATCGTGTCGGCGTAGGACATGTTGTACTGGATGGCCAAGTCCACGCCGACCCCTTCCCTCTCGCCCTCGAACAAGATTGGTTTCGGGTTGATCGTCTGCTTGTTCTGGTTGAGATACTCGACGAACTCACGGATCCCGCCCTTGTACTGGAACTCGTGGGACTTGTTGGCCCGCTCGTCCGCGATCGTGATCCTGAGACCCTTGTTGAGGAAGGACAGCTCCCGCAGCCGCTGGGCCAGGATCTCGAAGTTGTACTCGACCGCCTCGAAGATGTCCTCGTCGGGCCAGAAGGTGACCTTCGTCCCGGATTTCTTGGTCTTGCCGATCTGCTTGAGCTTGGCGACGGGGATCCCCCGCTCATAGCTCTGGGCGAAGATTCCGCCGTCCCGCTTGACCTCGAGGTCGAGCCTCTTGGACAGGGCGTTGACGACCGACACGCCGACGCCGTGGAGGCCGCCCGAGACCTTGTAGCTTTTCTGGTCGAACTTGCCGCCGGCGTGGAGCATGGTCATGACGACCTCGGCGGCCGATTTCTTCTCTTTCTTGTGCTGCTCGACCGGGATGCCGCGGCCGTTGTCGATGACCGTAATCGAGTTGTCGACGTGGATGATGACGTCGACCTCGGTGCAGTAGCCGGCCAGGGCCTCGTCGACGCTGTTGTCCACGACTTCGTAGACGAGGTGATGAAGGCCCTCGGGACCCGTGCTGCCGATGTACATGGCCGGCCGCTTCCGGACGGCCTCGAGTCCCTTCAGGACCTTGATGCTTTCAGCGGTATATTTTTGTTCCTTCATCTCCGTCCACTTTGATCAAAAATGCGGGTTTCCGACGCGGGGACGTCAAGGCACCCGATGGGCATTTTTCAATATTTTATTATAGCAAAAAAAAGGCCCAAAAGTAAAGCCTTTTTCTCATTTTCTTTAATTTTAATTATTTTGTTATCTGGTATTTATAATAATCCCGGCTCTCCCGCCCGGCGCCGGACTCCGGCGACAGGAAAAAGGACGTCCGAGGGGGGCTATTTTTCTCACAGTTAGCGGCGACCCGGGGCCCCTCAGCGGCCGAAAAAAGGAGGACGGTCCCCTCCCGGGGGGACTGTCCCTCGGCGCTGATTTTCGATATAATTCCCCGCAGCGAGAACGCCATGCCGGCCAACCTGCCGCCCGAATATCACAAGATCGAAAGCGAGCTGCGGACGGCCCGCGATCCGCGGGAGAAGATCGACATCTACGAGCGGCTGATCGCCGTCATTCCGCATCACAAGGGCACGGACAAGCTCATCGCCATGTACCGGCAGAAGATCGCCAAGGCCAAGGAGGAGATCGAGCGCCGGCCGTCGACGGCCAAGCACGGCGCCACACACAAGATCGAGAAGTCCGGGGCCGGGCAGGTCGTGCTCGTGGGGCCGCCGAACGCCGGCAAGTCCCTTCTCGTCAAGGTGCTCACGGGTGCCGACCCCGAGGTCGCCGACTATCCGTTCACGACCCGCTTTCCGGCGCCGTACATGATGCCTTTCGAGAATATCCAGGTCCAGCTCATCGACACGCCGCCCGTAACGGCCGAGCTCATGGAGACCTGGTTCCCCGAAATGGTCAAGATGGCCGACGCCGTCCTCCTCGTCGCCGACCTCGCCGACCCGGGGGGCGCCGACCTCCTCGACGGCATCGTCAAACGGCTCAGGGAGCGGAAGGTGGAGCTGGTCCCGGCGGACACCGACATCCCGCCCGAGCGCTTCCCGTTCCTCAAGCGGGCCGCCGTCGCGGCCAACAAAATCGACGCCGAGGGCGCGACGGCCGGCCTCGAAGAGCTCGGCGCCCTTCTAGAAACGCCGGCCGAAAAAATCCCCGTCTCGGCCGTTTCCGGCCGCGGGCTCGAAGATCTACGAAGGACGATCTTCCGCTTGCTCCACATCATCCGGGTCTACAGCAAGGTCCCGGGGAAAAAGCCGGAGAGCGCCTCGCCTTTCACCTTGCGAAAAGGGATCACGGTCCTCGAAATGGCCAGGGCCGTCCACAAGGACTTCTCCGAGAACCTCGCCTACGCCCGCGTTTGGAGCCGGGGCGGAGGGATCGATGGGCTCCGGGTCACCCGCGACCACGTCCTCGCCGACGAGGACGTGGTCGAACTCCACATCTAAAACTATCCAAGAAAGTCAAGGGA
>Ga0315282_10009174_pt1 | contig 15795 bp, 8 predicted proteins | sample YL17G07_20_MG_FD_203693 | JGI IMG/M metagenome (GOLD analysis project Ga0315282, IMG submission 203693) | Sediment microbial communities from Yellowstone Lake, YNP, Wyoming, USA - YL17G07_20 | ecosystem: Environmental > Aquatic > Freshwater > Lake > Sediment | place: USA: Wyoming | collected...
GCGGGGATTTCGATCGGGGAGGACGGTCCGTCGCAGATGGGGCTCGAGGACCTGGCGGCGATGCGCGCCCAGCCAAACATGACGGTCGTCTATCCGTGCGACGGGGTGAGCACCGAGCGGCTGGTCGAGGCCATCGCGTACCGGCGGGGCCCGGCCTACATCCGCACCACGAGGCCGAAGACGCCGGTGATCTATCCGCCCGACGAGACGTTCGAGATCGGCGGCGCGAAGGTGCTGCGCCAGGGCGCGCACGACGTGGTGACGGTGGTGGCGGCGGGCATCACGGTGTACGAAGCGTTGAAGGCCTATGGCGAGCTGAAGGGCGCGGGCATCGCGCTGCGCGTGATCGACGCCTATTCGGTCCAGCCGATCGACGCGCGCACGCTGCGCGACGCGGCGCGGGCCACCGGCGGGCGCGTCGTCGCCGTCGAGGACCACTACGTGAGCGGCGGCCTTGGAGACGCAGTGGCGGAAGCGCTGGCGGAAGACGGCTACGTCGTGCGCCGCCTGGCCGTGCGCGAGATTCCGCGCAGCGGCAAGCCGGAAGAGCTCCTCGATCGGTACGGCATCTCCGCCCGTCATATCGTGGCGGCGGTGAAGGCGATGGCGGCTAGTAGCGTTTCGGTGGATCCCCGGAAACGCTACTAGGCATCGTGTTCAGCCTGCGCGTTCCTTCCTGCATCATCCTCGTTGGTCACCGGACGTAGCAGGCGCTAAAGACGGTACCCTTGGCGCGCCCGCACCTTGGCAGCTGGCCGGTCGGTTGACACTCGAATCTGCCGGTAGTGGCCGTCCCGCTGTTCGTTTGTCGGGTAGTAGCTCACAACGTATTGTTGGGATAGCTCGTCGACGATCCCCTTGAACACCTCATGCAGATCCTCGCCGGAGGCCGCAGAGTACATGCGGCCGCCTGTTGTCGTGCTCAAGTGAAGGAGGTACCGACCAACGGCATCACGCACTGCCCCGCTATCAACCGCGTCATCCGGCACAAGGAGCGCGCGAGCGCCGATAATGGCGTTGGGCATTCGAAACGTCTTGGCGCCGGACGAGTCGTACCGAACGACGTAAACGGCAACATTGGAACCTTCAACGGAAGACGCGACGTCGGCAGCATCGACCAGCCGGCTTCGCGTGTCAATGCCATCCGTCACCAGCACCATCGCCGCGCGGCCCTCGAGCCCGCGAAACCGTTCGTCGAGCAAAAGATCGATGGCGTCGTACAGGCGAGTCCCGGCCCCTTCTCGCCGGCTGATGTCGGCCGGTAAATCACGCTTCAAGGCCGCGGAATTGTTTGAGAAATCCGCGAGAAGGCGAATGCTGTCATCGAATGATGCGAGCAGGAGCCTGTCGCTAGGCTTCACCATGTCGATGAGCGATGCCGCTGCAGAGCGCACGTCCGCGCGGTGCGACCACATACTGCCCGACGAGTCGAGCAGAACTGCGATGCGAGTCGATGCCGTCGACGGCAGCAACCGGTCAATCCGCTGCTCGACGCCGTCCTCAAACAGATGCAGCTCGGATGGCTTGAGGTCGAGGATCGCGCGCCCGCTGTCATCCGTCGCGGTGAAGGGAACGACGACGAGCGTGACCTGTGAACGGAAGGTGGGCTGTGGCACCCGCTGCGGTGGGCGTTGTGCGGCAGCAGTTGAACCGACTGCAGTCTCTTTTGAAACCGCCGGCATCATCTCCAACTTGGAAGGCGACGGCCCTGCACACAGCGGCAGTGACTCCAACGGAGCATGCCACCGCGTGTTGAATTCGTCCACCAACACGTCCGGTGAAGCAGACACCGATTTCAAGGCACTCCCAACCGGAACGGATTCCGTCAGCGAGAAGCCTTCCCAAATCCGGGCAGCGCACAGTGCTGCCGCGTCCGCTGCCGAACGCCGGTACACTTCCGCTGGCACCGCCAGTGCGAGGACCGATTCCCGCCAATTGGCCGGCCGATCCCCGCCGATGCTCGCGTACGTCGCCCCCTGCGACTCAGCCACACCCCTAACTATGTACCTGCTTTCGACCAGGAAGACATAGTCGGCCGATTCGACGTTGTCCGCCACGATGTAGCGTTTCCATTTCCTGAACCCGTCTTCCACGCGCATCTGTACTGCCGGGTCAGCGGCGATCCGGTCAAACTCGGTGACGCCCGTAGTTTGTGGAATGCGCTCGGTTGGCTGCCCCGACGCCTGGAGGTGCCACGAACTGCTGAGCGGAAGCGCGGCCGACGCATGTCTGGCACCAGCAGCGCGCAGCCACGCTCGATCGAGAATCGTCACAATCAGGCGATCATGAGCAAGGTCAACCGTCGCCTTCCCCTTCACAGGCGCCGGAAGATCGCCCCGCCACTTCAACGTCTGGCTGGTGTTGCTCGCGTCGCTGACAATCAAGTCCTTTCCTGCGACCGGACAAACGGTCAACAGATGTGAGTCGCGCAGCGCAACGATTAGCACGCGGGCGCCAGGAGCGGGCTGTCGGTTCTGCTGGCCAACGACCAGTGCCGTTGCGGCAGTGATAAGACCGACGGTCACCAGTCGATTGACGATCTGTAGCCGTTGATCCATGGAATGACCTCGTTCTGAAAGCGCTACGAGGAACCTGAATTGAACCGGAATCGGAACGGCGCTCGTCGCTCCCTCAGCAGTCGCGTCGGTTCGCCGAGCTTCAGTCGTATCGCGAGTAGTACAGCGTCGTGTGAAACGTCCCGCCTCCCGTGGTGTGAATCCCGCATGCTTGAGGGATCACTCTGCCATCGGGTCGAACATGTGCCAAGTGATGCCCTTCCCAATGGCGTCTTCAACTTGCATGTTGCACGCGCCCGCGTAACGGAATGCAAGTGGCGGCAGATTGTTGGGCCGGTCAGTCGAAAGCGATTGCGGCAGGTAGCTGCCCTGCGGCGGACGCGCCTGCTGTAGGTACCGAAGCGTGTAGCCACCTTCTATGAACGGCCAATGCGTCCCGTCGTCAGCGTTGGACGCACCGAAGAATCCCTTCTCAACGGGTGCCAGATAGTCCTTGCAGGTGCCCGGCGTCACCCTCGTTTCGGCGCCCCTGGCCGTCATGTCCACCTCCCCGCCGTTCTCCACCTCTAGCGCCAACGGCGACCAAGATCGCGATTGAGCCGGAAGACGCCGAAGGCCCTTGTGCCAAAGGCGGCGGCACCGTCACCAGCACGGACACCACGATCGCGGCTGCGCGCCTCACCAGCAGGGTGCCAGTCGTCCAGACCGCAGCGAGTGTTGGAGATAATACGCCTGATCGCAGCCTCGGTGCCACGTCGCGTCGGTCTCTCGGTCGTCTTGTGGGCAACGCCGTTCGCCTCGGGCCCACTCGCCCTCGCTCAAGCACTGTCCAGGGAAGATGATCCACACGGCAGCACACTGAAAGAAGCCCTGCTTTTTGGCCGGCGCATGCCCGACGCCAACGACCTCGACGCTCCCGCGGTCGCTCCTGCCAGCCTTTCAGAAGTCACCGCCAAAGACAGGACCACTTCTCCTCCCGCTTCACGCCACCGAAAGACCGCCGATTAGGTTAGGCGATCCAACAGGTGTTCATGAAGCACCAGCATGTCGAGCAGCGGCCTATCTGGTCGCTGTTCGCCATGCCAGAAACACAGCGGACTGCGGCCAACGGCCTCACATCTACACCGAGGCCGAAACGCAAAGCCTGACGGCCGCGCCGCGGTCGGAGCTGGCGTGCCGGTTCGTCGAAGGTCGCGAGTATCCGTCGCGAGAACCGGCTTGTCGCACAAATCGGAAAGAGCACAGTCTGCCGAACGGATTCGTCCGTCACACCGGCGCCTCTGTTGTTGAAAGACGCTTGCGTTCTACGATTCAGAGGCGTTCGTGTTCCTACCGCGAATCCGCTCGTTCATGAATAATCGGGGCTAAGCTAACCGCACGAAGGGCCGTCGCCGCGGAAATCGCCTACATCGACGAATGCTATGATGACACGCCAGTGCCCCGCGCAGCGTGTCCCCGTGCGTCGCACGCGCGGACGATGGAAATTGTCCCGGTCGACGGCCCGATCGTTATGCGGTTTACGATACACGTTGGACACTGCTGCCGCTGTCACACGCGCGTGGGAGGGCCGTAACCCCCGCAGACATCGGATGCCTCGGCCACGGCGGTGGTTCAACTCGAACGCTCGGTCGCGGCTCTAGCGACATCCTGAACAGGCAACTCGGCTTGTCGGCAGAGCCGCCGTCAGCCAAGGGGCTGACAGCAATGTGCCGTGCCCTAGAACTCCACGCACGCGCTGAAGCAGCGCCCAGAAGGGCGACTGTGGCCTGATTGGACGCGCGGCCAATGGCTCAGGGCCACGGCTTTCGCAGTAGCGATTAATCTCCTGGAATCCCGTGCTTCCGCTATTCCCGTCTGCCCCCGAAAAATACGTCTGGCCCTTAGTTCCCCCCGCGCCCGTTGTGCCATTTTGGCCGTTCTGGCACTGGGATGTTGGACAATTGTCGTTGGTTCCCGCAAACCCACCATAACCGTACCCTCCGCCCGTGCCAGCCGCGCCGCCTGAGCCCGCCTTTCCCCCCTTCCCGCCTGCGCCGCCGTCGGTGTAGGCGTAGACGGTAATGTCATCGCAGTGGCTAACTATCTCGACCAGAACGGATCCCCCAGGTCCCCCGTTCCCACCATTCCCACCCCAACTCCCATCCGCGCCACTGCCGCCGTTCCCGCCATTGCCTCCGCGTCCTCCGCTTCCGCATCCGCCTTGCGCGCACGTGCAATCAGCACCATTACCTCCGGCACCTCCTGCACCGCCATTTCCGCCCTTTCCGCCCTTTCCCCCGTTTTCGCCGTCTCCACCAGCGGTCCCTTCAGCATAGTAGTAATAGGTGCCCGGCCACATGAGAAAGTCATAAAGTTCTAAACCTGAATCACCCTCTTGACCGGGAAAGCCGCTCTCCCCGGGTTGTCCGTTGCCGCCATCACCACCGGACCCTCCCGGCGCGCCGTTGTTGTCAACTCCGCACACTCCGTTTCCTCCAGGCGTTCCCGCGGCTCCATCCGCACCATCCTGTCCGTCCTGAGCAAAATGAACGAGTGGCCCATCAAGGCCATCGACGTTGTCGAACGGACCCGACGCTCCCAGCTCTATGTCGCGCGATACTTCACGCGCCCGATACCCAACGCCCCCAACGTCAACTAACATTCCTTGGATACTGGCCAGTGTGTGCTGCGGCGTTTCAAAGAGTCTCGATTCCCTGATGAAGAGGTACAAGGCGTGAGGCCCTGTGATGACCGGACGTGAGTCCGCAAAGATCAATCGACGTGCGACAATCACAGTATCGCCGAGCAAGTGAGTGACCGCCGGCAGATACAGATCCCCAGCGATGACTAAACCGTCGAGGCTTTTGCGACGGACGGTGGTTTGTAACTCCGGCATGACATCGAGAATCGGGCCCAGCGCTTGTGGCCAGTTCGGGCTGGCCAGCTGGATCGGATCGAATGGCAGATTCCGACCGCTTAGGATCGCGCGCAGCCGGTCGAATGCCCTAGCCCGCGCGGGCGTCATATGCACTTGCGCATCGGTCGACTTCGATCTGGGCCACGAGGGCGGATTCGCATCGAGGGCGATCGTCAAGAAGCCGCACAGTGCCAGTACGACAAAAGTAACCGGATACCGCCGTTTCATGTGTGCCTCCATCTTGATTGATTACGAAGAAACGACAAGTCGCTGTTGGGGAACGTGATAGACGGACTCACTTCATGGACACCTCCTGTTTCTCCTCGGCGCGGGATGCTCGAAGCCGAGGCTCCCGAATGCGAGCGGCATGGGGCAAAAGCGGCCAAGAAGCACAGCACGCCCAGAGGTACAATCGTTTGCGGGCCGAAAGGTGTCCGCCGCAAAAAGAGAAATCCTGCAGCGAACCTCGGAACACGGTTGGCGCTAGCGCAAGGATGTTCGCTGTGGCTCGGGTTGTTATGCGGGCGCACGCCGGCATCGGCACGGACAACGTGCAGCGCCGGCGCCCGTACTCCGGCTGTTGGCGTAACGCCGTGTGGCGTGGGTATCCGTAATTGTTCCGCTCGTGGGCCACTGAGAACCCAGCTGCACGGAAGGTCATTCATGCCCTAGCGAAGGAGTGCCGAAAGGGGCGGATGGGCTGCCCGGCCGTGGCAGCTCGCCTCTTCGCATCGAAGTGCAGTATGTGACAGGGGACGAAACAGTGGCCGGCCGATCAGTTGGTCCTAGCGGCCGTGGGTTGGCTGATTGTGCTGGAGTGTGTCTGAGGGAAGGTCGCGTCAAGAGGCGGCCATGTGACTACCTTTGTCGGGGCGCCGTGCGCTGGCGAGGTGGGCGCGCTTGGTTGCACGATGACCCAGGAGATCGAGAACTTGTCGTCGGCCGCTACTCCTTGGTGGATTCTGCTAAGGATGACTGCGCATCAAGTATCGAGCGATAACGGCGAGGACTGACGCCGTATTCTTGTCGAAAGGCGTGATCGAAGTTGGAGGGATGCGCAAACCCGACTTGATAGGCTATCTCGGAGATACGCAGAGCGCGATTCGCGAGTGATCGCAAGGCCGTTTGCAGACGGACCCTGCAAAGGTACCGTCGCATCGAGATCCCGAGTTCCTGTTTGAAAAGGTGTTCGAGCCGAGACCGGCTGAGGCCCACGCAGCACGCGAGATGTTGACAGTCGATGGGGCTGGCGAGGCGCTCCTCGATTGTGTGGCGAACGAGGAGAACGCGAGGATCACGAGGGCGGCTTGACCGCAATGCGTTTCCACGCCGGGCGAAATCCGCGACGGTTCGTTCTGGCGACGGAGAAGCCATGGCGAGCACCTCTAGTGACCTATCAGAGCTAGCAAAGCGGGGTCGGCGCCGGACGCCAGGCGGGGACGACACGCTGACAGGTTGGCTGGGATTTTCTGCTTTCGTCTGCCTTGTCTGCCTGCCGCGGCCGGCTGTGAGGCAGCGGTTTGGGGTTGGCTACGCCAGTGACGCGAGAGCCGACGGGTGCGAGCTGTCGTGGAGGCCGCCGTCAGGCGTGTTGTCCCCATGACCCGTACCAGTCTCAGGCTGGGGTCCGGGCGGACAGTGGCGAAAGGTGTATCTCTAGAGAACGAGCGAGTATGACGATCCGCGACTCGATGAGCAGGATTAGCGAAGTGAGGGCTCTCCGCGCGGAAGCGGCGCGACGCACCGCCGGACCTAAAGGACAGTGTGGGATCGGCGTGCTCAGGGAACCGGCTCATCACCCAGCTCCGGACCTTGCGGTCAGAAAAGGCAGTCGCCGGCGCTCCTGAATCGCCGTGAAAACAGTGTCAGTGATCGTTGACGTGAATGTCAAGACCGCTTGGCTGGTTTCTGCAGAGAATTTGCGGTCTGTAGAGTCGAAGTCGAGCGCGGTGGCGTACAGGGCCGGCGGCGGCTGACGCGAACGACGCCTTTCGGAGCCGCTCTGGCCGAGAAGCCCATCGCTCCGTCTCCCGGCTCCGCTCATCGAACCGGACGTGACCATTTCGGTCATCCGGCTCTTGGACGGGTTTCACATGAAGGCATGCACAGGCGCCCGACGATAGGTCGGGTCAAACAAGACCACGCCCAGTTCCCCAAACACGCGCTGTGCGGAAAACTGCCGGCAGCCAGACCCGGCGTTCATTGCGTGCTCACACAAGACGCGCTCGACCGTTTACAGCGCCCCACCCTGGAAAACGGCCAACGCGTCTCCGCCCTGCGCTTCGGCGACCCGCGCGTCATGGGCTCTTCCAAGCGATCTGCGGCTTCACGCATCTGCCACTCGGCTTCCGCAACGGCGACCTCCGCCCCCAGGTCCACGCGCTCCTTGGTCGCCCGTACGGTGCCGCCCAGATGACCTACGATCTACGCCGCCTCCGCTTGAAGGGTCTCATCCACCGGATCCCGAACACGCACCGATACACCCCAACGACCTACGGCCTCCACGTCGGCTTCTTGTTCAGCAAGCTCTATCTGCGCATCCTGCGTCCCAACTGGAGCGCACTGCTGCCTCCGGCCGACGCCGTCCCGCCCGCGCTTCGCGATGCCCTCGACAACCTCGACAACCAGATACGCAAACTCCACGAGGAGGCTGCCCTTGCCGCCACCTGAAAACTTGCCTCAACCGTTACGATCTGGGCTTTAGAAAGTGTCTAGGCATCGGCGCCATCTGCCGCTTGTGTTCGCTGGCGCGCATCAGCCGCTCGATGCGCATCGCGACGGCGGGAGCGACGGCGTCGGGACCCTTCTGCAGGTACGCTTCGAGATCCGCGTACGAGAACCCCATCTCTCCTTCGTCGGTCTGTCCCAGCCACAGGCCGGCGCTCGGTGCCTTCTCGACGACCTGCGACGGCACGCCCAGCTCGCGCGCCATGGCGCGCACCTCGCTCTTGAGCAGGTTGCCGAGCGGCAGCAGGTCGACGCCGCCGTCGCCGTACTTCGTGAAGTAGCCGATGGCGAGCTCGCACCGGTTTCCCGTGCCGGCGACCAGGTAATTGAGGCGGTTGGCCAGGAAGTAGAGGCCCGTCATCCGCAGCCGCGGCTTCATGTTGGCCAGCGGCATCCTCGCGCGGACGTCGTCTGGCGGCGCCTCCGCGACCGACAGGTGGCGCGCGGCTTCGGCGGCCGCGCTCTTGACCGCGCTCGTCAACGCGTCGAACGGTTCGTCGAGCGGCACGGTCGCGACCGGCAGCTTGAAGTGATCCGCGACGGCGCGCGCGTCGCGCTCGTCGGCGGGATCGCTGTGGCACGGCAGCAGGACGCCGAGCGCCGCCCCCGGCGTCGCCAGCTGGCACAGCCGCGCGACGACGGCCGAGTCGACGCCGCCGCTGAGTCCGACGACGAGGCCGTTGGCGTGCGCCGCTGTCACGTGGTGCCGCATCCATGCGGCGATGGCTTCGGCTCGCATATGGATCCCACTATAGCTCATCCGTTCGGCGGCCCTTACGGCTGAGGCTGCAAACGTGCGCCCGCCAAGGGTTTACATCGTCCATCCGGTCAAGTAACATTCGCTACGCGCGTTCGCACCGCGCGATTCCTCAGCTTCTCACACGCACAGCCCAGCGCCAGCGGGAAAAACGAGTCCGGGAGAGGTTTTTCCATGGCATGCAGAACCTCTCCCGGACTTGTTCTTCACGGAGACGTCTCGTGCCGGCAGGCAAATGGTTGCAGAAGCGCTCGTGGGTGTTCGGGGCCGGCGCGATCGTCGTGCTCCTGCTGGCCGTGCTGGCGATGCGCGGCGCCTGGTTCTCGGCCGCGCCGCGCGAGATCGCCTTCTCGGATTTCTTCCGCGTGGTCGAAGCCGGCAAGGTGCAGCAGGTGGCGCTGGGCGAGCAGACCCTGAACGTCACGCTGCGCGACGGCGAGCAGGTGCGCACCATTCCTCCGGCCGGCTACGTCTCCGGCAACCCGGCCTTCGTCTCCGATCTGGTCCGCCGCGGGATCCGCGTCGTCGTGCAGCAGCCGATCTCCGAGCCGGGCGCGTTCGGTTTCGGCGCGACGTTGCTGGCGCTCGGCTTCTTCGGCCTGGTCGGGTTCGCGATCTACCGCGTGACCGCCGGGCGCATCCCTTCGCTCGAGAGCCGCGCGCGCGTCGCCGATGACGAGCAGCCGGCGATCACCTTCGCCGACGTGGCCGGCGTGGACGAGGCGAAGGACGAAGTGAAGGAGATCGTCGACTTCCTGCGCGAGCCCGAGAAGTTCTCCGCCGTCGGCGGGCGCATGCCGAAGGGCGTGCTGCTGGTCGGCCCGCCGGGCACCGGCAAGACGCTGCTGGCGCGCTCGATCGCCGGCGAGGCGAGCGTGCCCTTCCTGTTTGCCAGCGGCTCGGACTTCGTCGAGATGTACGCGGGCGTCGGCGCGTCGCGGGTGCGCAAGCTGTTCCGCGAGGCGGGCAAGCACAAGGCGTGCATCGTCTTCATCGACGAGCTCGACGCGATGGGGCGCCAGCGCGGCGGCACCTCCCTCAGCCACGAGGAACGCGAGCAGACACTGAACCAGCTGCTGGTCGAGATGGACGGCTTCGCGCCGCACCGGGGGCTGGTGGTCGTCGCGGCGACCAACCGCGCCGACATCCTCGATCCCGCGCTGCTGCGGCCCGGCCGGTTCGACCGGCAGGTGACGGTCGGCTGCCCGGATCTGAAGGGGCGGGAAGCGATCCTGCGCGTGCACACCAGGAAGGTGCCGCTGGCGCCGGGCGTGGAGCTGCGCACGATTGCGCGTGGAACGCCGGGCTTCTCGGGTGCCGACCTGTCGAACCTCGTGAACGAGGCCGCGCTGCTCGCGGCGCGCAACGGCCACACCAGCATCGACGACACGGACCTGGACGCGGCGCGCGACAAGGTGCTGATGGGCGTGGAGCGCCGGTCGCTGGTGATGTCGCGGGACGAACGCGTCAACTGCGCGTACCACGAGGCGGGGCACGCGCTGGTGGCCAGCGTCCTGCCGAACGCCGATCCGCTGCACAAGGTGACGATCGTCCCGCGCGGCCGCGCCCTGGGCGTCACGATGCAGCTGCCCGAGACCGACCGGCACACGCACACGAAGGATTACCTGGAGACGCAGGTGGCGGTGCTGATGGGCGGCCGCGTGGCCGAGGAGCTGTTCATGGGCCACATGACCAGCGGCGCCGCCAACGACATCGAGCGCGCGACCGAGATCGCTCAGAAGATGGTGTGCGAGTTCGGCATGTCGCCGCTCGGCCCGCTGATGTTCCGCAAGGCCTCGTCCGGCGCCTGGGACGCCGACCGCGCGGCCGGCCTCAGCGAGGACACGGCGCGCCGCGTGGACGACGAGGTGCGCGCAATCGTGATGCGCGGCTACGAGACGGCGCGCCTGCTGCTGCAGCAGTACCGCCCGGCCATGAAGGCGATCGCCGGGCAGTTGCTCGAGGTGGAATCGCTCGACGGCAGCGAGTTCCAGGCGATCCTGACCCGCTTCGTGCCCCGCGTGAACTGAGATGGGCCGGAGCTTACCTACGTCGTGGTCTTCGGCGGCGTCACCCTCTTCTTCGGGATTCTGGTCCTGATGGATTGGCTGGGTTCCCGCCGCGACCATCCCCGCTCGTCGGCGCCGAATCGGCGTCGCCGTGCGGTCGTCCTGACGTATTTCCTCCATGGACTCTACAGCCGGGAGGTGTACTGCAGCTTCAGGGACCCCTTGTCGAATTCCGGCAGGTAGCGCCCATCCAGCGCGCGGCGATACCAGCCGCGGTTGACGACGATGAAGATGTCGTTGCCGGGGCGCAGGATCCAGCGGAAGCGGCTCTGCACCCCCATCAGGCGCGACTCGTTGTCGTACTGCACCAGGTTCGCCCACGAGACGTCGGTCGAGAAGTTGTAGTCGGCGCGCACGCCGACCACCTGCGTCTGGAACGAGCCCTCGCGCAGCGTGATGTCGTTGCGCTCGATCTCGATCGACGCCGCCACGTGCGTGCTCGGCTTCAGCGTCAGCCCCAACTGCATCTGCCGCAGCGTGCCGCTGTAGAACCCGCCCCAGCTGTACTCCAGCCGCGCGACCCAGGGCCGCTTGTCGGCCGTCTCCACGTTCACGCCCCACTGCGTCCAGCGGTAGCTGCCGACCGGGATCTCGACGCCGTCGGCAATCTCGAACGGCTCGGGGAGGCGCTCGTACTGCGGCATGTAGTTGATCCCGAACTGATCCCCCGACTCCATTTCCACGCCGAGCGGCGAGCTGTACACGTCCCAGCTCTGCACGACGTTGTGCAGGTCGCCCACCCACGCCGGCTGCGCCTCGATCTCGAACTTCCGGACGCCCCAGCGCCCCGGCCGAGGGTTGAACGAGATGCCCGGCGAGATGCGGCGGACGCCGGTGCGTGGGACGAAGCCGAGCGCCGGCCGGAAGTTCTCGCCGATCTCGCGGTACCCGAACGAGGTGTCCCACAGGTCGTTGGGGTAGTCGATGTTGGCGCCGAAGGAATAGCCGGTGGTGCCGCTGGCCCGGTCGTCGGTGCGCAGCAGGAACCAGCTGGAGCTGAGGTTCTTGTCGCCGCGGAACGTGGACGTCGCGAAGCGCGCGTCAACGCCGACCAGCGTGTTCCCGCCCGCGCCGGTGGGGTTGCCGTTGGTGACGATGGCGCCGATCCACGACTGGCGCAAGACGTTGCGGCTGACGCGCGCCGCCAGCAGGTTCTGCGCGGTGGCCGGGTTGTCGTCGAGCGCGCGCGTCCGCACGTCCAGCACGCCGATGTTGTAGTCGGACTGGCGGCCGACGATCTTCGTGCCCGCGAGGATTGGCACCTCCTGCCCGCCCAGCAGGCCGATGCGGCGCGTGAAGAAGGGGAGCACGCTTTCCTCGTTGGTGCCCGCGACGTCGAAGACGCCCGCGCCCTCGAGGAAGAACGCGCGCTTCTCCGGGAAGAACAGCGGGAAGCGCGTCAGGTTGATCTGCCGCGCGTCCACCTCGGTTTCGGCGAAATCGGTGTTGACCGTGACCGACGCGTTCATGTTGGGCGTCAGGTTCTTGAAGACGTCGAGGCCGCCGGCGAACTTGCCGTCGCGATTCTGCTCGCCGCCGGAGACGTAGGGCCGGATGTCGAGGCCTTTTCCCTGGTGGATTCCCTCGAGCCCCTCGAGCCGCCCGGCCTCGGAGAGGTTTGCCGTCCAGAGGTCGCGTCGCGCCGCGGCCCAGCGATCCGTTTCGTTGTGCCGCTTGATCCGCCGCTCGACGTTCAGCCCCCACGTCGTCTGGCCGGGCTTGAAGCGCAGCGTCTTGAACGGGATGGCGATCTCGGCCACCCATCCTTGCGGCGTGATGCGCGCCGCCGCCTCCCAGATGCCGTCCCAGTCGAGGCTCGTCTCCTCGGAGTTGTTGGCGATCTGCCCGTCGGCGCGGGCGCCGGCCGGGTTCACCTGGAAGAAGAACCCGTTGCGGTGATCGAAGAACGGATCGAGGGCGATGAGGACGGTGTCGTCCTGCTCGAGGTCCGCGTCGCGCGTCAGCTGCGTCGCCACGATCGCCGGCGGCGTGCGGTCGTGGCAGGCGATGCCGAAGTACATCGCGTTCTCGGTGAAGAGCACGCGGACCTCGGTTTCCTCGGTGGGTTTCGCGCCTTCGTCCGGGTCGGCCTGCGTCAGCGGTCCGATCGGCGCGGCCTGGCGCCACGCCTCCTCGTCGAGCACGCCGTCGATGCGGATGGCGCCCGTGAGGCGCGTGGCGGTGGCCGACGGCGGCGTTGGCGCGGCCTGGCCTTCGACCATGGCGGGGCAGGCGAGGACGGCGATCGCGCACGCCAGGGCAGCGAGCGGTGGCGCCATGCCGTGAGGGCGACCCGGCGCGTCGCCCCTGCGGGCGACGGCACGGGCGCGCCCAATCATGAAGGACATCATGGGTTCGACATCAGGATCGGATGACGGCTTCGGCGGCCGGCGATTCCGGCCGGGGCGGGGGCGGCGTGGCAGTATACCCGATGCGTGGCGCGGCGCTTCAGCCCAACCGTTACGCCGCCGCCCGGCGCGATCGACGCGGTCTGGGGCCGGCCTCCCACGCGAGCATCGAGAAGACGTCGCGGTCGTTGTCCTCGGGCAGGACGCAGACGCGAACGTTGTGCGGGTGGGCGGCGTGGTCGTCGTGCGGCAGCTCGCCGGCGATCACGGCGTCGCAGGAGGTGAAGCCGCAGAGGACGATCTCCGAGGTGCGGCGGCCGGGCATCTCGTCCCAGTGCAGATCGCAGAGCTGGATGGCGGGCACGTGGGCGACGTGCCAGTCGGCCCAGCTGAGCCGGACCGACGCGACGGGACCCCTGGGCGAACCGGACATGGATGCCATTTTCATGTGGCCCTTCCAAAGCGCCTTGCGTGCCGGCCGCCGGCGACGCGTGGACGCGGCTTGCCGCGCACGCGCGTTGGGCGGCGAGGTGACGCGAAACCATTCACGCGGCCGGGAACGGTCGCGTGGATTTGGACGAAAACAAGTCAGCAGGGGGCCGGGTGCAGACCGGCAGAGCAATTCCGGGACCACGGCCGGGCGCGAAGAACTGCCGAGCTCCCGGGCAGACGAAGGACGAGTTTCTCTGAAGAGTATACGAGCAAAGTCTGCCGGCGGTGCGAAGACCGCCGATCGGTCGTCAGGCGCGCGGCGCGACGGCGAGTGTATCGTTCGCGTCCAGTCCAAGGCGCCGGCGTTTCAGGTAGAGACCCTTGCGGGAGAGGCCAAGCATCCCGGCGGCGACTTCGACGCGGCCATTGGCGGAGTGGAGCGCCCACGGCACGATTGCGCGTTCGATCTGTTCGACGGCGGCGGCCAGCGGTTGGTCGAGTCGGACGGCGACTTCGGTGGGCGCGAGATCGCGCTCGGAGGGAGGGATGGTGCGGCGCGTGGCGGCGATCTCCGGTGAGAGGTGCTCGGGCATCAGCACGGCGCCGTTCTCGGCCAGCGCGGCGAGGCGTCGCATCTGGTTCTGCAGCTCGCGCACGTTGCCCGGCCATCGGTATAGCAGGAGGTATTCCATCGTCTCTTCGGCGACGCGGAGGTTGTCCTTGCCGTTCTCGGCGGCGAAGCGCGCGAGGAAGTGCTGCACGAGCATCGGGATTTCCTCGCGGCGTTCGCGCAGCGGCGGGACGCGCAGGCGGATGACATTGAGGCGGTAGTACAGGTCCTCGCGGAAACGGCCGGAGGCGAGGAGCTGACCGAGGTCCGCGTTGGTAGACGCGAGGACGCGGACATCGACGGCAATCGGGCGCGGCTCGCCGAGCGGCTGAATCTCCTGCGCCTCGAGAAAGCGCAGCAGCTTCGGCTGCAGATCGGGCGTCACCTCACCGATTTCGTCGAGCAGGAGCGTGCCGCCCGCGGCGGCGCGGATGACGCCGGACGAGTGGGTGATGGCGCCCGTGAAGGCGCCGCGACGATGGCCGAACAGCTGGCTGTCGAGCATCTCGCGGGGCACCGCGGCGCAGTTGAAGGGGATGAACGGCCGGGCGGCGCGCGGCGAGGCGTCGTGGATGATGCGTGCGAGGACTTCCTTTCCGGTTCCCGTCTCGCCGGTGATCAGCACGGTCGTGTTCGAGGGCCCGATCTTGCGCGCGGTGGCGACGATGTCGAGCATCGCCTGGCTGGCAAACAAGCCGTGGCGCGCCTCGACCGGTTCGTCGAGCGGCCAGAGGGCAGCGCGCTCGCGCTCTTCACGCCGTGCGGCGTCGAGCTCGAGGCTGGCTCTGGCAAGTTTCTTCAGCGCGATGACGGTGGTACGCGCATCGAGCACCGCGGACACCCGCGCGCGCAGTTCGACGTCCTTGTCGCGCCAGCGACCCAGGGCGATGCGTTCGACGCCCGGAACGGCGGCAATCAACGGGTCGAGCTGCGAGTAGTCGCCCCAGAAGCCGAGGACCTCGGGCGCGGCATTGTCGGCGCACGCGATGATCGCGGCATCGGTGATGGCGCGGCACTGACGCAGCATCTCCTGTAGTTCGCCGCCGACGAACAAAGGCCTGTTCGCGAAGTCGACGAGGGTACTTGCGCGTGCGAGCGCGGACGCGACGGACAGGGGCAAGGGCGCGGGCGCGAGATCGGTGGCGTGCTCCGGATGAACGGTCAGGCGGCAGACGGCGGGATGGCCAGCGGGCCGCGAAGGCGGCGCTGCGGGCGGCTGGGCGTCGGCGCGCCGCACGGCCGGCCACAGCAGGTCCGCGTAGTCCTCGAGTACCTCGACGCGGCCGCGTTCGTCGGCGGTCGAGGCGAGCGCGCGCGCCGAATGCTCGAACCACTCGCGGGCGGCCGCCTGGTTGCCCAGCGCGGCGTGCAACTTCGCGATCATCCGGCCGACGCGGGGCAACGTCTCGAGCGGATTCTCATCTGGACGGTCCGCGACCC
>Ga0315282_10009175_pt1 | contig 15794 bp, 10 predicted proteins | sample YL17G07_20_MG_FD_203693 | JGI IMG/M metagenome (GOLD analysis project Ga0315282, IMG submission 203693) | Sediment microbial communities from Yellowstone Lake, YNP, Wyoming, USA - YL17G07_20 | ecosystem: Environmental > Aquatic > Freshwater > Lake > Sediment | place: USA: Wyoming | collected...
TGGCGGCCGGCTACTCGGCGCGCACGGTGCTTGCCAACGCCACCTGGCGCGATGAGATCGCCTTCTACCGCCGCACCATCGCCGATTTTCCCGGCTTCCCGCGCGCTTATCTGAACCTTGGCGAAGCACTCATGCGCCGCGACCGGATGGACGAGGCGCGGCAAATGACGGAGGCGGCCGTGCGCCTGGATGCCGCCTATCCCGAGCCCCACGTCAATCTTGGGCTGATTCACCGCGCACAGGGCGACCTGGAGTCGGCGGCGCGCGAGTTTCTGCTGGCCGCGCGGCTCGGCCAGGAGCAGAGCAACCGCTTCGTCGTCTCACGCGCGCTGGCCAACCTGGCGGTGGTGTACCGGAGCATGGGGCGGCTGGAGGAATCGGTGGATGCCTCCCGCCGCGCGCTGGCGGCCGACCCGCAGTTCGCCGGCGCGCATAACAACCTCGGCTACGCGCTGCTGCTCCAGGGCCGCATGGGCGAGGCCAAGCGCCACTTCCAGGCGGCCATTGAACTGGACCCGGCCATGGACCTGGCCTGGTCCAACCTGGGCCTGGCCGCGGCCATCGACGGGGAGTGGCCCTCGGCTATGGCTTGCCTTCGCCGCGCCGAGCAACTGAACCCGCAGAGCGGCGAAGTGCAGGCGCGCATCGGCGACCTCTATCTGGCGCATGGTGCGGCCGGCGATGCCCGCCGGCAGTTCCGCCGGGCGCTCGAGCTTGACCCAGGCAACCAACGCGCCCGCTCCGGCCTGCGGGCTATGGGGGAGGGGCAATGAACAACTCCGGCAGGTCCAAGGTCCAAGGTCCAAGGTCAACAGAATGTTGTTGGACCTTGGACCTTGGACCGCATTGGCCGTGGATCGCCATTGCCGCGCTGGCCATCATTCCGCACCTCGGCGCCCTCTCCAATCCGTTCGCCTACGATGATTGGGAGATCATCCCGGAAAACCCCTACATGGTGCATCCGCACGCCATCCGTCAGATGTTCAGCAGCCACGTATGGGGCTTCATCGGCCACGGCGGCCTGACCAACTATTATCGGCCGCTGCAGCACCTGTTCAACTACGCCATTTTTCATCTGTTCGGGGCGCACCCTGCCTGGTTCCACTTCTTCAATATCGTTCTCCATGCCGGCGTGAGCCTGGCTGTCATGGCCGTGATTTTCCGGCTTTCATCCAGTCGCGCGGCCGGGATTGTGGCGGGTCTGCTGTTTGCCGTCTATCCGGTACACAGCGAGGTCATCGCCTGGATTGCCTGCACGCCCGATCTGCTCAGTTCGTTGTTCGGCCTGCTGGCGGCGCTGGCCTACCTGAAGATGGGGCGGGCGTCACCGATGACACCGGCACGGAAAGCGGCGTTGCTGGGTCTGCTGGGGTTGCTGCTGCTGCTGGCCATGTTTTCGAAAGAGATCGGCGTCGTGCTGCCCGCCATCCTCGTGGCCTACGAGCTGCTGGTTTGCCGCCGCACGGATGTTCGGCAGTGGAAAGCGGTGTGGCCGCAGTTGTGCGTCATGACCGCCGCCGCCGTTGTGTACCTGGCGGCGCGGTTCGAGGCCCTCGGAAGCATGGTCCCCGTCCACGCGCGGGACGTGATCAGCCCGGCCGCCCGGCTGTATACCTGCCTGGCCGTGTTCTATCGTTATGCGGCGCTGGTCGTGTGGCCGATGGACCTGAGTTTTTTCCGCTATTACCAGGTCAGCCGCAGCCCGCTGGATCCTGCCGTGGCCGCGGGCGCTCTGTGCGTGGCTGCGATTCTTGTGCTTGGCGTCTGGCTCCATCGCCGTCGCAGGCCTGAGGTATTGGGCTTGGTGATCTACGTGCTCACGCTGCTGCCGATGTTTCAGTTGCCATACTTGAGCACGCAACAGCTCGTGACCGAGAGGGCCGCGTACCTGCCCTCGGTAGGCCTCTGCTGGCTGTTGGCGTGCGGCCTGCTGCTGCTGGGCACGAAAGTCGGGCGGCGACGGGCGACCGTCCTGCTGCTGAGTCTGCTCGGCGTGTTTGCGGCGCGAAGCGCGGTGCGCATGGGCGACTGGGGCGATGAGGTCGCCGCCTTCCAGGAGGGCCTGGCTCGCAATCCCGGCGCTTTCCACGTGCACGCCTCGCTCGGCGACGTGCTGCTGCGTCACCTCCGGCCCGCGGAGGCGGTGCCCGAGCTGCTGGAAGCCGTGCGCCTGCGCGGCGATTATGTGGACGCCTATAACAGCCTGGGGCGGGCCTATTCGCTGCTGCAGCAACCCGACCTTGCGCTCCGGAACTACCGCCGCGCCGCGGCCCTGAGCATCCAGCAGGGCCGCCTCGATTCAGCCGCGCGCGCGCTGGCCAACCTGGCGGTGGTGTACCGGAGCATGGGGCGGCTGGAGGAATCGGTCGATGCCTCCCGCCGCGCGCTGGCCGCCGACCCGCAGTTCGCCGGCGCGCATAACAACCTCGGCTACGCGCTGCTGCTCCAGGGCCGCAGCGGCGAGGCCAAGCGCCACTTCCAGGCGGCCATTGAACTGGACCCGGCCATGGACCTGGCCTGGTCCAACCTGGGCCTGGCCGCGGCCATCGGGGGGGAGTGGCCCTCGGCTATGGCTTGCCTTCGCCGCGCCGAGCAACTGAACCCGCAGAGCGGCGAGGTGCAGGCGCGCATCGGCGACCTCTATCTGGCGCATGGTGCCGCCGGCGATGCCCGCCGGCAGTTCCGCCGGGCGCTCGAGCTTGACCCAGGCAACCAACGCGCCCGCTCCGGCCTGCGGGCTATGGGGGAGGGGCAATGAACAACTCCAGCAGGTCCAAGGTCCAAGGTCCAAGGTCAACAGAATGTTGTTGGACCTTGGACCTTGGACCGCATTGGCCGTGGATCGCGATTGCCGCGCTGGCCATCATTCCGCACCTCGGCGCCCTCTCCAATCCGTTCGTATTCGACGACTGGAACAGCATTGTCCATAACCCCTACATGGTGCATCCGCATGCCATCCGCAAAATATTCGGCGGTGCCGTGTGGGAATTCGTCAGCCGTCACCAGGGTCTGGCCAACTACTACCGGCCGATGATGGACCTGTTTTGTTACCTGATCTACCGGTTGGCCGGGCCCAATGCCGGATGGTTCCATGTTGCCTGCCTGTTGCTGCATGCGGCCGTTTCCGTGCTGGTTGCCGCGGTAGTCGGGCGCCTCTCGGGCCGCCAGCGGGTCGGCATGCTGGCGGGGTTGCTCTTTGCCGTTCACCCCATCCACAGCGAGGTGACCGCGTGGATTTCCTGTACCCCCGAGCTGCTCTCCTCGTTCTTTTCGCTGCTCGCCATCGCCCTGTACCTCGCAAGCGCCGCCAAGGCGCGCCAGCAAGCCTCGATCAGTTTGGGCCGCGGCCTACTTGTCGTGGCGATGGGGGCGAGCGTGCTGGCCGCGCAGCTTTCGAAAGAGATCGGCGTGGTGGTGCCGCTGCTGGTCGTCTTCTACGAATGGGCGGTATGCCGCCGGGGGCCGCTGGAGCAGTTGAAGCAGCGATGGCCCGAGTATTCGTCCCTGGCGCTGGCCACCGCCGCCTATTTTGCCGCGCGTATTTACGTGCTCGGCGCCTTGGTGCCGATCCGCTGGCGGGACGCGCTGCCGCTTGCCGAGCACGTCTGGACACTGTTGGCTGTCTTCTACCGCTTTCTGGCGCTGCTGTTTTGGCCGGCGCAGTTGGCTTTTTTCCACCACGATTCGCCAAGCCGAAGCCCGCTGGTGCCAGCGGTGCTGGCCGGTTGGTTGTCGGTGGCCGCTTGCGCCGGCCTGGCTTTGTGGCTGTACCGGCGGCGCGCGCCCGAACTGCTCGCCCTGCCGATGTACCTCTTCTGGCTGTTTCCGGTTTTCGCACTGCCGTACATGTTTCAAGGCTGGTTAGTGATCGAGCGCGCGGCTTACCTGCCGTCGGTTGGTTTTTGTTGGCTGGCCGCCGCCGGCCTGGTTCGAGCGGCGGAGCGCCGGCCGGCGAAGGCCGGCGGCGGTGCGTGTTGGCCGGCGGTTGTCCTGATTGCGCTGTTGCTTCTCGCTTACGCCACCAGGAGTGCCGCGCGGATGCGTGTCTGGCAGAGCGAGGTGGAGCTGACGCGCGAGGGGCTGGCGGCCGCGCCCGGCTCCTTCCATATGCGCATGGTCCACGGCGAAGCGTTGCTGCGCGCCGACCGGCCGGCCGAAGCACTGGAGCACCTTCGTGAATCGCTCCGGCTGCGTCCCGATTATGCCGATTCGCAGAACGACATCGGCCGCGCCTACCTGGCCCTCGGACAAAGCGAGCTTGCGCTGTCGCACTATCGCCGGGCCGCCGAGCTGTCCATCAAAGACGGCCGGCCGGATTCCGCGGCCCGCGCTCTCTACAACATGGGGCTCGTTTATCGCTCGCTGGACCGCAACCCGGAAGCGATAGCCGCCTACCGGCAGGCTCTTGCCTGGGACCCGGAGTTCCCCGCCGCCCGCAACAACCTCGGCTTTGCCCTCTTGCTCGAAGGGCGCATTGAGGAATCGATTCATGAGTTGCGCGAAGTGATCGGCCAGGACCCGACTATGGCGCTGGCCTATAGCAATCTCGGATTGGCCTACGCCATCACAGGCCGGTTCGATGCCGCGTCGCGGGCCCTGGCCGAAGCCGAGCGCCTGGACCCGAACAATGCCGAGACCCAGGCGCGCATCGGCGACGTGTGCCTGGCCGGCGGCCAGATCGAGCAGGCGCGCCGCCGCTTCCTGCGCGCTCTCCAGCTTCAGCCCGCCAACGCCCGCGCCCGGCAGGGCCTGGCTGTTCTTCAGGAGGCAGTAAGCAGTAGGCAGTAAGCAGGAGGCAGGAGGTGAGTGGAAGGGCCTGGCCGGCGCCGGTGCGGGCGCCCGCCTTCTGCCTACTGCCTTCTGCCTACTTGTCTTATACTGGCGGCCATGAACAAGCTGCTTTTCAGTTGCCTGCTCGTCCTGCTGGTTGCCGGTTCCTCGGCGGCGCAGCAGGAGCGCGAGATCCGTGTCGGAATCATCGGGCTGGACACCTCGCACGCTCCCACGTTCACCCGGCTGTTGAATGACGCCAGCTCACCCGATCACATTGCCGGCGCGCGGGTGGTGGCCGGCTTCCCGGGCGGCAGCCCGGACCTGGCCTCCAGCGCCGACCGCGTGGAGAAGTTCACCGCCGAGGTTCGGGACAAGTGGAAGGTCGAGATCGTCAAGGACATTGCCACGCTTCTCACCAAGGTGGACGCGGTGCTGCTGGAGAGCGTGGACGGGCGCGTGCACCTGGAGCAGGCGCGGCCCGTGCTGGCCGCCAAGAAGCCGGTGTTCATCGACAAGCCGCTGGCCGCCAGTTACCGCGACGCGCGGGAAGTCGCGCGCCTGGCACGGCAATCGGGCACGCCGTGGTGGAGTTCCTCGAGCCTTCGCTACGCCCCGGGGCTGGCGGAGCTGAAGAACGCTCCCGGCGGGCTGAAGGGCGCCAGCACTTACGGCCCGGCGCCGCTGGAGCCCACCAACCCCGGCTTCTTCTGGTACGGCATTCATGCCACCGAAATGCTGTATACGCTGCTGGGAACCGGGTGCGAGGAAGTCATCACGGTCCACGCCGAGGGAACCGACGTGGTGGTGGGCCGGTGGAAGGACGGCCGGCTGGGCGTGGTGCGCGGCATCCGCGACGGCGCCCACGATTACGGCGCGGTGGCCTTCGGCGGCAAGAAAGTACAGGCCCTGCCCGCGGGCGCATCCGGCCTTTATAAGCCGCTGGTTGCCGAAATCGTCAAGTTCTTCCAGACCGGGGCCCCTCCCGTCCCCAACGCCGAGACGCTGGAGATCATGGCCTTCATCGAAGCCGCCGAGCGCAGCCGCCAGCGCGGCGGCGTGGCGGTGAAACTCGCCAACATTGAATAGCACGAGGCCGGGGCTGGCGCCCCGACAACGCCGCTGTAGGGGCCACCCTTGCGGCCGCCCCCTGGGAGGCGGCCGGCATCGGCCCACATTTCCGCCTGGTTTTTTCACTTGACTGCCGGGGTATAATGAGCGCCAAGAGGGGCCTGATCGACTAGTTGAACCAGTGGGGGAGGCCGACATGTCGCTCTTGGTTGTACTCCTGATCGTCTGGGGCGCCATCACCGCAGCGCTCGTCGTGGTTGTCATCTACCGCTCCGTAGTCAGTCTGCACGAAGACGACCAGTTGTTCCTGGGCGCCGGCGAGGGGCAAATGGAGCAAGAGCAGAAACAGGTGGTGGCGCAATTAACGCGCACCGAGCCGTACGTCCGATACCTGGGTGCGGCGTCCGGGGTTCTGCTCGCGGTAATTGTAGGCGTCTGGCTGTATCAGGGGTTTACGTCTACGGGCAGGTAGGCCGAGCGGCCAGATGAGAGCTGGCGGCGATCAGGCGTCGAATGTGTCTGCGCTGAGCTGCTCCATTCAAAGATTGCGGGCCAGGAAGCGGCACATGCCCAGCCCATCCATCCATTTGAAGGGGTTCACACCGGTCGTGTAATGTCCGCAGGGCAGGCGCATCTCCCGGCAGGGCAGGCCGCGCTCACGCAGCATCCCGATAAATCGGCTGGCGAGGTCCGGAGGGAAGGATAGGTCATAGCGCGCGCGGACAATCAGCGTGCGCAGGGGCCCGACTTGCGCGGTGCGCGCCGCCAGCCGATCGACAAAGCAGGCCGGGCTGATGGGCGCCCAGAAGCGCCTCAGGTCATCCAGCGCCACGTGCCCCTCCAGCCCGGCGCGCACGTGCTCGGTCGACAAGCCGCGCCACACGACATCGGCAAAGTAGGTGGAAACGTGGTTGAAAACCCCGGAGCGCACGCGCGGGTCGTGGACGGCGGCGATGAAGGCGATGCACGAGCCCAGGCTGGTGCCGAGCACGCCCAGGCGCTGGTAGCCGCGCGCCGCCAGCCAATCCAGGGCCGCGCGGGCATCCATCACCGCCTGCCGGTTGGCGTGCACCGTGCGGCCCACGCTGGAGGACACGGCGTAGTCGGCCCGCTCCAGCTCCGGCGGTTTCCTGCGGTCGTGGTAGGGCAGGCTCAGCCGCAGCGCCGAGAGCCTGAAGGCATTCAGCAGGCGGCACAACCCCATGTGTCCCTGCTCGTCGGCGTTCCACTGCGGGAGCACCAGCACGGCGCGGCCCCCGGCCTTGCGCGCCGGGAAGTACCGGGCATGTACAAGATCGTTTTCAGGGTAACCGGAGGGGAGGGGAGTGCTGAATCGCAGCCACTGGCCATCAAACCTGTAGTCGTTCACCGGCGCATAACGGAAGAACTCATCGCTGGCTTCCAGCGCCCGGCCGGCGTAAGCGGAGAGCTCGGCCGGGTCGTTCAGCCCCAGCCATTCCAGGCCCCACTCGAATGGGAGAACGGCGCGGTCGCCGCCGCGCCGGTGCAGGTGATGCTCCCATCGCCAGATCAGGCGGCCATAAAGTCCAACGGCTTGCGCGACGACGCCGGTTGCCTCCCTCATTCCGGCGCTAACTCTAGTCGATTCGATTCTTGGCACGCAACCCGCGGCAGCCGAACGGTAGAAACCGGAAGGCAGAAGGCCAAAAGCGCAGGGCGGAAGGCAGAAGACGGAGGGCAGCAAGGCCCTGGGTTAACTCAGCCTGGACAGAAGCAACCCGGCGGCCACTGCAAGAAGGCTGATCGTAGCCGCGACTATCGCCGTTCTTTTCAGAAGCCCCACAACGATCGTCACCATCTAGGCTTGACCTCGCCAGGAATTGGGACCCTTTCTCGCTAGATGCCTCTCGCCGGATTCCAGTTTCATGAGGCACAAACCGGAACCCTAAACACCACCGGCCGACTCTAATATAGAATTGACGCTGCGGGCAAGAAGCAGCGGATAAAAGAATAGGGAATTGTTGTCAAAGTAGTAAACTGCCGCGCCTGCCTTGGGGCGTCCAGCAGGTCGGATCGCCACTCTACCGACCGCAACGCATCGCCTGGCAGGCGGCGTCTAACAGGAACAAGGAGGAAGCAATGGCGTGTCGTGGAGACATGAGCGGCAAATTCTGGTGGTTTCTGGCCGGCATCGGTGCCGGGGCGGTTGTTGCATTGTTGTACGCGCCGCGTAGCGGCCGCGAAACGCGGCGCTACATTTCCAGGAGGGTGGAAGGGGCCGGCGACTACCTGACAGAGCACGGACAGGAAATCGTGGACAAGGGGCGCGAATTCGCCGGAGAGGCCGCCCACCTGGTGGCACGCGGCCGCAAGCTGGCCCGTGTCTGACCGCGTGGCGGTAATGCCGGGCCGGATCAGGCTGGGCCTGTAGGCTGTGGGCTATGGGCCACAGCCCACAGCCTGGTCCACCGTCCGCAGCCCAGAGCGCACAGCTCAGAGCCCACAGCCGAAAAAACTGGACTAATCGGCCGGGTTGGGATAAAACTACGCGGACATGGATAGGGGTTGGGGCCTGGTGGTGCCAACTATCTTTGCGTCCGTGCTTGCCGGCGCGGCCCCCCCCGTTGTTCGCATCGAGCGCTTGGACCGTCCTCCCTCCTTTGAGCACTACACAACCGAGCAGCCGCCCCCGGGCGCAGCCGTTTCCCGTTTTACGCAACTGGAGCCGAACGAGGGCGCGCCCGCCACGCAGCAGACCCTCGTTTACCTGGGCTACGACCGGACCAATCTCTACATCGTCTTCCGCTGCGAAGACCGGGAGCCGGCGAAAATCCGGGCCCGGCTGAGCAAGCGTGACGACTTCGTGGCGGACGACGATTTCGTCTGGGTCCGGCTCGACACCTTCCACGACCATCGGCGCGCCTACCAGTTCGTGGCCAATCCGCTGGGCGTGCAGGCCGACGCCCTGTTTGACGAAAGCTCGGGTACCGATTACTCCTTCGATACCCTCTGGTACTCGCGCGGGCAGCACACTCCGTGGGGCTACGTGGTGATGATGTCACTGCCTTTCAAGAGCCTGCGGTTTCCGAACCAAGGCAGCCAGAAGTGGGGCATCCAACTGATGCGGCGGATCCCGCGCAACAGCGAATACGCCTACTGGCCGCCCGTGACGCGAAAAATCGCCGGTTACTTGACGCAGGCCGGCGAAATCGAGGGGCTGGAACAGATTTCCCCCGGCCGCAACGTGCAATTGATCCCGTACGGAACCTTCTTTTCCTCGCACTTCGCCGATCTCACTGCGGGACGGTTCACGCAAAAGCACGAACCGGACGGGGGGTTGGACGCCAAGCTGGTGCTGCGCGACAAGTTGGCATTGGACGTGACCATTAACCCGGATTTCAGCCAGGTGGAGTCCGACGAGCCGCAGGTCACGGTCAACCAGCGGTTCGAGGTCTACTTCCCGGAGAAGCGCCCCTTCTTCCTCGAGAACTCGAACTACTTCCAGACTCCGATCCAGGTGTTTTTTACGCGGCGCATCGCCGACCCGCAGTTCGGCGCGCGCCTGACGGGCAAGCAGGGGCCCTGGGCCATCGGCGCGCTGGTCACCGATGACCAGGCGCCGGGCCGGGTTGCCGACTCGGAGTCCGCGGGCCGGCGCGCCGCGTTTTCGGTCTTCCGCGTGACCCGCGACGTGGGGCGCGAAACGAGCGTGGGTGCGGTGTTCACCGAGCGGCGCTTCGCAGGAACCTTTAACCGGGTGGCGGGGCTCGACACACGTATCAAGCTGCCGCACCAGTTTGTCCTGACCGGTCAGGCGCTCTCCAGCTTTACCGGCGACGGCCAAAGGACCAGCCGCGGCGCCGCCTTCCAGGCCGGACTGGATCGCTCCGCGCGCCACTGGATGATTCAGCAAAGCTATACCGATTTCAGCCCCAATTTCCGCGCCGACGCCGGTTACGTGCCGCGCGTCGACATCCGCCAGGCACGCGGCTATATCGATTACGTCTTCTGGCCCAGCGCCAGGAGCCTCTATATGTGGGGACCGGACTTCGCCTACCAGGTGATCTGGAACCATGCCGGCCAGCGCCAGGACTGGTTTTATCGCCTGGGGCACCGGTTTGAGTGGCGGCGTCAGATCTCATTGTGGGTCGGCATTCCGTTTTACCACGAGCGGTACCAGGGGAAGGACTTCGACCGGCGCTCGCGCGTGGTTCAGTTCCGGGTGGCGGCCAGTAAACGGTTGACCTTTTCCACGTTCACGCAGTTCCGGCGCGAGATCGTCTATCAGCCGGCTGCCGGCCTGGCGCCCTTCCAGGCTTCCGGCTTTTATTCGTCAAATACGCTGGACTTACGCCCCGTGCCGCGCCTGCTGCTGGGCCACACCGTGCTGCTGACGCGGGTGAAGCAGTTTCAGGGCGACGCTCCCGTGTTCACCAACGCCATCTTCCGGCAGAAGGTGAATCTTCAGTTCAACCGCGCGTTGTCGTTGCGCACCATTGTTCAGTACGACAGCACCATGCCCAACGGCGCATTGAGCGCCCTCGAGCGTTCCAAGCGCTTTTCTGGCGACATCCTGCTCAGCTACATCCTGCACCCCGGAACGGCGGTTTATGTGGGCTACAACCACCGCCTGGAAAACATGGACACGGGACTGGGATTGATGCCGGGAGTTCCGTTCCGAACCGGCGCGCTGTTCCCGACCGGCCGCCAGTTCTTCGCCAAAATCTCTTATCTGTACCGTTTTTGACATCCGGAGCCGCAGATCTCACAGCCGTCAGCCTACAGCCGTCAGCCCGGATCTAGAGGGCCGCTTGTTCCTCGGCATCTTCTGAGGCCTGGGCGCCACCGCTCGTCCGCACTCCGCCCGCCGGCCCCGCGATCAGGGCGCTGGTCACCTGTTTTCGGTTATTTAACAGGCTGTTTTGCTGGATTATAAGACGATTGCATCCATTTCTACTTCCTTTATTTTGTTATATTTACATGACCGTAGCCTGTATTTTACAGGTTATATACAGGCGGGAGCCGAAAAATCCCTGAAATCATCATTCTGTTCCCATAATTTCATTCTAGCATAGCGTGTCAAGTTTTTCGGCCCTCTTGCGCCGCAACTCATTCCTAACAAAGGAAATAAAGTTCGGACGTCAATTTCCGGCACACGGCCCTTTCGTTCAGCGGGACGGTAACGCCCTGTAGGAGAGCAACTTGCGGGTACAGCGGTTTTGACCCTCATTACACTTTTTGGCGAGGAGCCGATTTTGATGCAGTAATTGTGCGGAAACGGTGAGGTTGGGCCGGCAGACGCACTACGCTGGTTGCTTCACTGCGGGTCGCGCAGCGAATAGGCGTTCGGGTCGTTCGCGAGGGTGTGGATATCGATGGTAAAGCGAGCGTAGTCGCTGCCCTCGATCCGCTGCACGATGCCTCTGGCGCGCGCTTCCAGCTTCTTGGCTTGGCCTTTGCGTTTTGTCTCCCGCAGCAACGCCGCATAGCGGGCCAGCAGCCTGGCGAGGGCAAGCTGCCCCTCGTCGCGCCCGGCCTTCTCCCTGATACCCAGCGCCCGTTGAAACAGCGGCTCAGCCTCGGCATAGCGGCCTTGCTGCCGATACAGTTCGCCCAGGTTCCCCAGTGTAGCGGCAGTGCCCGCATGGCTCGTGCCCGCGCTCTTCTCCCAGATTGCCAGCGCCTGCCGGTAGAGCGGCTCGGCGTCCCCAAACCTGCCTTGGGCACGGTACAGTTCCGCCAAGTTGTTTAACGCCGCGGCCACATCGGGATGGTCCGGCCCCAACGCTTTTTCTTTGATGGCCAGCGCCCGGCGGTGGAGCGATTCGGCTTCCGCGTAGCTGCCTCGATGGGCGTAAACCGAGGCAAGGTTATTCAACGTCGTGGCCAATTCGGGGTGTTCGGAGGGAAGCGTTTTCTCCCGCATGGCCAGGGCGCGAACCAGCAATGGCTCGGCCTTGGCATACAGTCCCTGGTTGTAGTAGACGAGCGCCAGGTCTGACAGGGCGAGCGCCACGCGCGAGTGCTCCGGTTCCACGGTTTTCTCAACAATGGCCAGGCAGCGCCTGAACAACCTTTCCGCTTCGGAATATTGGCCGCGACCGCGGTAAAAGCCGGCGAGGTTGTGCAGAACGTCAGCCACGTCCACCGAATCGGGCCCGAAGGCGCGCTCGCGGATGGCGAGCACGCGGCGAAAAACAATACCGTGGTCGCCGGGCTGGCCCTGTGCCTGGCGCGATTCGGCCAGGTTGTTCAACGCCGTGGCCGTGGCCGGATCCTCGGGGCCGTAGAGCCTTTCCGCCAGGACCAGCATTCGCCGCGATAGCTGTTCCGCCGCGGCGAATCTCCGCTGATGGCCATAGAACACGGCCAGGTAATTGAGGCACCGGAGCAGCGCCGGTTCGCCGCCCTCAACGCGCTCTGCTTCCTTGACCGCGGCCAGGTATTCTCTCTCCGCCTCCGCGAAGTTCCCTTTTCTTTCCAGTTGGTGACCCGCCTCCAGGTGCGGTGCCCACAGGACTTTCGCAACGACGATTCCGGTTCCCGTTTGCCCGCCTTGGTTCTGTGCGACGGCCACCGGCGCCATCAGCATGGGAAGCAGGAGCAGGCCGATTCCCAGCTCTTTCATGGTGGTTCACCTCGTGAGTGAACACCATACGCAGTTAATATCTGGAACGGATGATGGAACTGTCATGATTCAGTTGAGTTTCATCCATCAATAACACCGCAACAGAGCCGCGGCGGCCCCCAATCGACGTTTTCCAGAGTGGTGGGAGGAAAGCGGGGCTGTCGCGCCGGCAGGTGGGACGTTCGGGGCCGGACGGGACTACAACCGCGCCGCCAGTGCGGCATGAGAGGCTGCCAAGATGCGCTGGCGGGGTGCGCGCTGTTCCCGAACCGCCTGCTTCCATTCGGCCAGGGTCAGGGCCAGGACCCCGATAACGCTTACCGCGGCGAAAGCCACGGCTGTCACGGCCAGCAGCCAAAATACATCGATCAAAACCAGCAACCCTGTTTCAGGCTCAAGCGGATTCATGGTCTCCTCCCGAACTAATCGGCAAAGGGGATCCCATGGCCTCGGTGGTTCAGTTCAGCGCGTACAGCGTAGGCGGGTTGTATCTGAACCAGATGTCGGAATTGTCATGATTCGGTGAGGTTTCAATCACCAAATGACATAGGCGGTGAGGGATTGCCCAGATCCCAAATCGCTCAGTGCGAAGAGAAAAGGGGTTCTTCTCCCAAAAGTGTAACGGCGCAAGGCGCAGCCCGCTTCGCGGGCGCCTCGGTCTTGCCTCGTGGCCACCACACTTTTGGGAGAAGAACCTAAAAAGAGAGTGACAAGCGACGAGCTGAATAACTCGTCACTTGTCACTCGTCACTGGTCACTGTTTTTTGGCAGCCGACGGCAGGAAGTTCTCCAGCACCCACAGCTCGCTCTTGGACTCCTCCCAGACGCTGAACGCAAAGCGGCGGTTGTCCAGGTTAAGGTCGAAGGACGCCATTTTGGGAACGGAGAGGTCCAACTTCAGCGGCGTCCCGCCCTGCGCCGGAACCCGCCAGATTTCATTGCTCCCGGTAACAGAGAGTGCGTAGGCGAGGACCATGATGTAACGGCCGTCCCTCGTCCACTTCAGCCCGTAATACCGCGCCGAACCGCGAAATAGCTCCCGCGGCTCCCCTCCGTTGAGGGACACGGCCTTTACAGCCCTCGGATTGCCGTCCACCTGGAACACCACTTCCCGGCCGTCCGGCGAGAGGTCGTAGTGCCCTTCTGCCTTGACAACTTCCGACTCCTCACCGGTGTCGAGGTTGCGTTTCCTGATCCCTCCCCCGCGCTGGAACACCAGGGTCTTCCCATCCGGGCAAAGATAGGGGAACGAGCCTTTATCCGCCAACTTAGTGATCTCGCTTGTTTCAGTGTCAATTCGGAACAATCTATTTCCCGCCTCCGTAAACCCGAGCGCGATGACGGAACGGCCGTCCGACGCCCAGGAGGACATGTTAACGCCACGAAGACGCGGCGACAGAAAGCGCTCTTCCCCGGTTGCGGCGGACCGGATCGTGAGGATGTTGTTTCCGGGACCGATTCGACCCGAGCGTGAAATGTAGGCCAAGCTCCTGCCGTCGGGTGACCATCTTAGCATGTTCGGTGGGCTGGTATACCGCGTCGTGACCGGCGCGGGCGGCACGAGCACCTTACCGGTTTCAAGGTCGACCTCAGCGTTGTAGAGGCGACCTGACGAGGTGTAAGTCTGGTAATAACACGAGCCGTCGGGTGCAAAGCCAAGAACCTCTGAATCCCAGCCGATGTTCTTTTTCAGCAGCTCTGGTTCTCCTTGCTGCTTCCCCCCGGTGATGTGGACGGTCCAGATGTCCCACGTCCCCGAGCGGTCGCTGAGGAAGACAAGGCTTCTCCCGTCCGGTGTCCATCCCAGCAGTTGATCCTCCGCGGGATGCCCGGCAACAACCACCTCATTCCGGCCATCGGCGGTCATCAGGAAGACGTCGCCCTGGGGTGGGCTGCCCTCACGCAGAGAACTGAACGCAACAAATCGCCCATCGGGCGAGAATCTGGCCACCCTTGCCCAGTCGAAAGTAAAAGTCCTCAGGACGCGCACCGAGCCGTCCGCTGTCGAGATCAGCGTCAGTTCGCACGTCTTGTTACGCCAGAGCTGTGCGAGGATGGACCCTGCGTCAGGCGACCAGTCCAAGGGTAGGCCGTAAGAGTCTCTGTAAAGTGTGCGAAGGCCCGAACCGTCCAGGTTTCTGATCCGCAGTTGAGAGACCCAGTCCTTCTCCTGCTTCGTATACGAGTTGTATGCGATTTGTTTCCCGTCGCGTGAGAACGCTTGGCGCTCGTACCAGTTCTCACCCTCGCTCCATGGCCCCCTATTTGTGATTCGGCTCTTCTGTCCGCTGGCAACTTCGAACTGGACCAGGTCACCCGTGTCGTAGTCTATACCTCGGATGTACTTGCCATCGGCGGTCAAGACCTCACCGACGTCGGAGGCGTCTGCGAGAACCCGGCGTGTGACGAGTTCCCCGGCGGCGCCGGGACCGCCAAGTGCCGCCAGCCTCACCCGCGCCTGCGCCACAATCTCGGCCTGGTCGGCGAAGTCGCGCACCACGCGCTGGTAGGCTGTGCGGGCCTCTGCACTGCCCAACTTTTCGTGGCACTGGCCCATCCGCAGCAGCGCTTTGGCCGCTACCGCGCGGTTCGTGCTTTGCGCAATCTTCTTGTACAGCTCGATGGCGCCCTTCAGGTCCCCATCGACTGCCTCCTTCTTGAGGGCGGCCTGAAGCGCGACTTCCGCCCGGTCGTCCTTTGCCTGATTCGCGGGGAACCCCGCCGCCAGGGCCGCGGCGAGCAGCCCGGCGAGAAGAAAAAGTGTTGCTGGTTTCATGCTGATTTCCCTCCTTCGCGATCAGGCTACAGGCCGCTTGTCCGGCTTTTATCCGCGCGACTGTCAGGATTCGGTAAAATCGAGGTCCAAGGGTCCAAGGGTCCAAAGTCCAACGACTGCCTACTGCCTACTGCCTACTGCCTACTGCTTTTCGAAACGGTATCCCAGGCCGCGGACGCTCAACAGATAACGGGGCTGCGAAGGCTCCGGCTCGATCTTTTTCCGCAGCGTGACGACGTGGTTGTCCACCACGCGGTCGGTGACGAAGGTGCCGGGCCCCCAGACCAGATCGAGCAGTTGCTCGCGGCTTAGCAGCCGGCCGCGATTGCGCACCAGCGCCGCCAGCAGCTTGAACTCGAGCGCCGTCAATTCCACCGGCTTGCCGGCCCGCCGCAATTCGCAGCGCGCGAAGTCCACTTCGGAATCACCGAACTGGTAGATTGGCGACTCGTCTTCCGCGGTGCGGCGGAGCACGGCCTTCACCCGGGCACGCAGCTCCCGAGGGCTGAAGGGCTTGGTCACGTAATCGTCGGCGCCCAGTTCCAGCCCCAGCACCTTCTCCGCCTCCTGGGCCTTGGCGGTCAGCAG